>Ga0207797_1000634_pt1 | contig 26865 bp, 23 predicted proteins | sample PRCRCaboRojoPR_6_FD_187275 | JGI IMG/M metagenome (GOLD analysis project Ga0207797, IMG submission 187275) | Marine sediment microbial community from Cabo Rojo, Puerto Rico - PR CR 10% Liquid 1 (SPAdes) | ecosystem: Environmental > Aquatic > Marine > Coastal > Sediment | place: Cabo Rojo, Puerto... | reverse complement strand
GGCCTTCAACAATGTCATGTACGGCCGCTGGGAGAAGATCAACGACGGCTACGGCAAGGCCGTCCTGGGCTACTTCGGCAAGACCCCCCTTCCCTCGGATCCCGAGGTGGTGAAGGAGGCCCAAAAGCAGCTGGACCTGGAGCCCTTCGAGGGCAACCCCCTGGAGGCGGCCCCCAAGAACATCGAGGCTGCCAAAGAGGCCCTGAAGGAGCGGGACCTGCCGGTGAACGACGAGAACACCTTCCTGGTCCTGGCCTGCATGGTCCCGGGCAAGAAGATGGAGACCAACGAGGGCATCCGCCTTCTCACGGGCAACCCCAAGATCGACATCCCTCTGAAGAAGAAGGAAGAGCCCGAAAAGGTGGCTACGGCGGCTCCTGCGCCCACGGCCGCCACTGCGGCTCCGGCAGCGCCCACCGGCCCGGTGACCAGCCGGGTGAAGGTCCAGGAGGGCGCCCAGACCCGAACCTTCTCCGTCACCGTGGAGCCCACGGGAGAATCCAGTGGTGGCGGCGCCCCGGCTGCCGCCGCACCGGCGGAGGCACCGGCGGAGGGCGGCACCCAGGTTTTCTCCTCCTTTGCGGGGACCGTGGACGTGGTGGACCTGTTGGTGAATGTGGGAGACCCGGTGAATGAGGGGGACGTGGTGGCTGCCATCGAGGCCATGAAGGCCAAGCACGACGTCAAGGCCCCCACCAGCGGCACGGTGAAGGACATTCACGTTCAGATCGGGGACGAGATCGACAGCAGCAAGCCCATCATGACCATCGCTTGAGGCGCCCGTCCATGGATATCTTCATCCAGCTATTGGAGCAGTCGGGGATCGCCAATCTCAGTATTGGCAACCTCGTCATGTTCGTGATAGCCGGGATCCTCATCTACCTGGCCATCACGAAGGAATACGAACCTCTACTCCTGATCCCCATCGGATTCGGTGCCATCCTGGCCAATCTCCCCCTGTCGAAGATGGGCGCGGACGGGGGAGGAATCATCCAGGTCATCTACGATGCCGGGATCCGGACCGAGCTTCTGCCGCCTCTCATTTTTCTGGGCGTGGGCGTCCTCACGGACTTCCGTCCGCTGCTCAGCCGGCCCCTGACGTTCCTGTTGGGGGCTGCGGCCCAGCTGGGGATCTTCATCGCGGCCCTGGGCGCCTTCTACCTCCTGGGCTTCTCGGCCCAGGAGGCGGGAGCCATCGGCATCATCGGGGGTGCCGACGGACCCACGTCCATCTTCCTCACCATTCAACTGGCCCCGCACCTGCTGGGGCCCGTGGCCGTGGCCGCCTACAGCTACATGTCCCTGGTCCCCATCATCCAGCCACCCATCATGCGGATGATGACCACGAAGAGTGAGCGGGCCATCGACATGCCCCAGGCCATCCCCGTGTCCCAGAGGGCGGTCATTCTTTTCCCCATCATCACCGGGATCCTCGCCTCTCTCGCCGTGCCCTCCAGCGCACCCCTCATCGGGCTCCTCATGTTCGGGAACCTGATTCGGGAGTCCGGCGTTACGGAGCGGCTGAAGAAGACGGCGGGTGGACCCATGACGGACATCGTCACCATTCTCCTGGGGTTGGTGGTGGGCGCCACCATGCCCGCCGAAGCCTTCCTCACCTGGGAGACCATTCAGATCCTGGTCCTGGGCGCTTTCGCCTTCGCCTTCAGCACGGCGGGCGGCCTGCTCTTCGCCAAGATCATCAACCTCTTCCTCCGAGGCGACAAGAAGATCAATCCCTGCATCGGGGCCGCCGGCGTTTCCGCCGTTCCCATGTCGGCCCGGGTGGTGCAGCAGTTCGTGTCGGATGAGACGAACGGAAGGGTCAACCCCATCATGCCCGCCATGGGCCCGAACGTGGCCGGTGTCATCGGCTCCGCCGTGGCGGCCGGGGTGTTCCTCACCATGTTGGGGTAGATCGGCATTCACCGGGGGTCTTCCGGACCCTCAGCCCGAAGAACCCCGGGGTGCATCAGCGCCCCGGGGTCTCTTCTTGTACCCCTCCCCAGGCCGTCTTCACACCCAGGAAGAAGGCCCGGCCCGGGGCCCGGGCTCCCGTGACGTCGGCGTAGGCCTGGTCGGTGAGGTTCGTGGCGTCCAGGTAGAGACGGGCACGTCCCAGATCCTTGTGGAGACGCAGGTCCACGGTGTGGTAGGCCTCCTGGCCCCGGCGGCGAGCCCGCTGGCCCTGGAGACTGATTCCGGTCCCCCGGGGCAGGGAACGCCGGACTCGCAGCCTCACCCGCTCCATGACGGGACGAAGGGCGTACTTCGAGACGAATGCCGAGGCCGCATCCGTCTCCAGGGAAAGGACGGAGGCTCCCAGCTCCCAGGAGGTACCGATGGGATCGGTGAAGGCCAGATCCCCCTCCAACCCCAGGAAGGTGGCCTCGGCCACGTTCCGGGTCTCCCAGGGCTCCTCCTCCCCGGCCGTCCGGGACCGGGCCCAGTCGATGAGATCCGTAGCCCGGCGTCCAAAGGCCGTGACGGCCAGCTGGGCGTCCTGCCCCGGGAACAGATCGACCCCCACCTCGCCGGACCATGCACGCTCCGGTGAAAGATCCGCCCGACCCACGTTCACCGGGTCCCGGTAGTATCTCTCCGTCCAGGTGGGCGCCCGGAAGGAGCCACCTGCAGAGGCCCGGATCCGGAGGGCCCGGGTGAGAAGGCGGGAGGCGGAGACGGACGGAGAGACCACCATCCCGAAGCCTTCGTGCCAATCCCCCCTCAACCCCAGGGAGACCAGCCCGGGCCGGCCCCGACCCAGGGCCAATTCACTGAAGAGAGCCCCCCGGGCTTCCTCACGGTTCCCCAGGCTGTTGCTCCGAAGCAGGTGCCCGAAAAGCTCCGCCCCGGCGGCGACACTCACGTCCTCGGTGACAGGGATTCGTCCCAGGAGATCCAGGCCTCCCTGGGAGGAGGTGTGCTGGTTCCGGTAGAACGACGGGTCGTCCCGAAGGAGAATGAACTCGTCGTCGTGGCTGCGGAAGGAAAGGCCCGCTTCCAGGCTGGTTCCGGATTGACCGGCCCTTCGCCACCGGAGGGAGCCGTCGACGCTCCGGGTTCGCTCGAAGGATGGATAGGGAGCATAGAAATCCCGGGCTCCGAAGTCTCGACGAGAGAACCCCATGTCTCCGGAAAGGCTGCCCCCGGCCACCGGATGGGATCCGGTGAGATGGAGTAGCGCCGCCTCGTAGTCCGTCCCGGGCCGGTGACCGTCCGACCGGCTCACCTCCCCTGCCACCCGGAGGAGGCCCTGCCCCTCTTCTCCCACCCCTCCCGTTGCCGCCAGCCGGGCCGTACCCCAGGAACCCCCTTCCAGTCGGGCTTCCCAGGGCCGGGGGGAGCTGTGAGTCACAATGTTCACTACCCCTCCCATGGCATCGGCACCGTAGAGGGCCGAAGCCGATCCCCGGAGAATCTCCAGTCGCTCAACCTGGTCCATGGGGACCCCCAGGTTCAGGTCGAAATGACCCGTCTGGGGATCGCTCATCCGGATTCCGTTCACCAGGACCAGGACCTGCTCGAACCCGGCACCCCGGATGCTGAGATCGTGCTGGGCCGGGGAGCGGGAGAGGACGTCGACTCCGGTGGCCCACCCCAGGAGCCCCGGGAGGCTCCGGGCCGGCAGGGCCGCCAGCGCCTCGGTGCCCAGTAGCCGGATGCTGCGAGTGAGCAGCGGCAGGGAGGGACTGGCCCGGGAGCCCACCTGCACGCGGAGGGTGTCCAGGTTCACGACCTTCTCCTGGGCCAGTGCCCTGGCGCTGCCGAAGGCCTGGGGAGCCAGAGGTCCGAGGGCCAAAGTCAGGAGAGCCGGGACCAGGGTCGCCGCTGACCTCATGGGATCCGCCCTGTCATATCGTCCTTCCTGCCATCTCGTCCCGCCCACCGGAAAGAGGAAAACGGACTCCAAGATGCAAGCCTCCCCAGGGCTCGGTAAAGGCCGGAGCCCGAGACGGCGACCCGTGCCGGCCCCCAGGCAGGCCTGCTCGAAACACCCGTGGCCCGCCGACGTAAGGGACAATGCCGGACACCCGAAACACCTCGGACCCGGCGCGCGTCGTCCACATACCAGGAGTTCCCCCGAGAGGCTGATGGGGAACCGGGGTCTGCCGGCCCCTCCCTCCCTTCGGCCTCCTGGAAGTTCCCAGGAGTCAACACATGCCCACACACGGAAGGTCGATCTGCGCCGCCCTGCTCCCAGCACTTCTCCTGGCCGGTCTTTCGCCATCGACTCCCGCGTACGCCCAGGCAAACCGTACCGTCCCCCCACCGGTCCCGAACGTGGACAACCGGGAGGACGATGCTCGGGAAATCCTCCAGCGCTACGTGGAGGCCTGGCGCGGGCCTGAGGAGATGGCCCTTCCCGACACCCTGGTCGTGGGTTTCCGCTTCTCCGGGCCCGGTGGTGGGGACTTCCATGCGGTCCTGGCTCCGGACGGCTACGCCCAGCTCCGGCCGGGACTTCCCCCGGAGACCCTCTACTTCCACGGAGACATGGAGATCCTCCGCCGTCTGGACCGGGGGGAGCTCTCGGCCATGACGGCCATGGGCCGAGCCCACATGAGTGATTCGACGCCCCTGGATTTCCACATGCCCGAAGGCTTCCAGCTCACGCCGGAGCGGCAGGCCATCTTCCTTCCCTTCGTCTTCCACTTCTTCAACCGGGACTGGCCCGAGGTCGCCCGTTTCGGCCAGGGAACGACCCGATTCGTGCACGGGGGCAACTCCGCCATCCTCTACTACGACCTGGGGTTGCGCAGCAGCTTCTACCAGATCGAATCGGGGATGCACATCAACGAAGCTGTGGACCAGCAGACCAACCCCTTTCCGTCCCTCTTCATCGTCATCCGTGGAGCGTTCCAGGCCCGCCTCGGCGGCCAGGAGCGGCCCCTCCGGGAAGGCGAGGCCGTTCTCGTGCCGGCGGGCATGACCCACGAGTTCTGGGCCGGGCCGGAGGAGTATGGCGAGATGATCATGATCGCCTTCGGGGAGGGGGCTTAGAGGGCTGTTGAAGTAGGGACCTGAGGCCATCTCCCTCCGACGATGAGCCTTCCAGCACGCCGTGTTTGCAGCAACAGACGGAGCGGAGGGCGTTCTCTGCTGCAAAAACGGTAATAATCGCCGTGTTTGCAGCAACAGACGGGGCGGAAGGCGTTCTCTGCTGCAAAAACGGTAATAATCGCCGTGTTTGCAGCAACAGACGGGGCGGAGGGCGTTCTCTGCTGCAAAGACGGTGTAGATCCCCGGATTCACTGGCCAGGGCCGGTGGCCGGAGCTGCAGCCTCCTGCCTCCTGTCTCCTGCCCACGACCTTCGGACCGAGGTCCTGAGGCGACTGTCCAGGCGTCCGCCGGCTCCCCGGGCGGCCCGGGGGAGAGAGACTACCCCTCCGAAGAGCCGGAGGATCCGGCGGCGGCCGGCATCTCCTTGATGTAGAGATCCTGCTGGGGAAAGGGAATGGTGATTCCCACTTCGGCAAATCGCTTGTAGACCTCACAATTCAGCTCGTGCACCACCAGGCCCCGGTGGGCCGGCCTTTCGATCCAGCACAGGAGATCGAAATCCAGGCTGGAGGATCCGAAGGTCCTGAAGCGGACCCGGGGCTCCGGAATCTCCCGAACCTTCGGATGGGAGGTGCCCACGTCCAGGAGAACTTCCATGACCTGGTCGATGTCCGAGCCGTAGGCCACCCCCACGCTCACCCGGATCCGGTACTGGTCCGGCACCCCCGAGGCCTCGTTCACGATCTTCGCGTTCCCCATGATGCCGTTGGGAATCGAGACCTCCACATCGTCCCGGGTCAGGAGTCGGGTGCTCCGCAGGCCGATGTGGGTCACCCGGCCCCGCTCCCCGCTGTCCAGGATGATGTAGTGTCCCAGCTGATAGGGACGATCGGCCAGGATGGCCAGACCGGCGAAGAAGTTGGAGAGGGTGTCCTGGGCGGCGAAGCTCAGGGCCAGACCGATGATCCCCGCCGATGCTACCAGGGCGGTGACGTCGATGTCCCAGGATTCCAGGATGGCGTAGGCCCCGACTACCATGAGAACGAAGGCCACCACGTTCTTCAGGAGTGGGGCCGTGGTGCGTTGGACGAACTCGAAACGGTCCTCCTGCTCCCGCATGGCCTCCAGGATCATCCGGGAGAAGAGGAGCCCGAACCAGAGCCACAAGAGGATGAGGAGGGTCTTCACCAGGGCCTGGATGTGAGCCGAGAGCTCGGGGGTCAGGTCCAGGGGCTGGACCGCCAGGAGAACCCCCAGGAGCACCACCGTGGAGAAGACGGGGCGGTGCAGGATCTTGAGGACCTTGTCATCCAGATCCGTCTCGGTGAAGGAAACGGCCCGGGCAATGGCCCCGCTGATGACCCGGTCCACCAGGGCCGCCAGAAGGAAGAAGGCCAGGAGGATGAGAAGGGCCTGCAGGTAGGGATAGGGATCCAGCAGCTGGAGCCAATCCTGAAGGAAGGTGGGCAGGGTGTCCATCAGGGTTCCTCCGTCTCCAGTTCAGGGGGCCCGGGCCCATCCACGGCCTCGGCCACGGTCTCCCCCAGAATCCGGGTGGTAGCCGTCCCACTCATGTCCGGGGTGAGGGCGGAGCCGTCCGCCAGCACCTTCTCTACAGCCCGCTCCACCGCCCGCGCTGCCTCCAACTCCCCCAGGTGCTCCAGCATCATGGCCCCGGACCAGATCTGGCCGATGGGGTTCGCCACTCCCTTGCCGGCGATATCCGGGGCTGACCCGTGGACCGGCTCGAACATGGAGGGGCACTCCTTCTCCGGATTGATGTTGGCGGACGGGGCGATGCCGATGGTGCCGGCCACGGCGGGTCCCAGGTCCGAGAGGATGTCCCCGAAGAGGTTGCTCCCCACCACCACATCGAACCAATCCGGGTGCAGCACGAAGTTGGCCGTAAGGATGTCCACGTGGTACTGGTCCGTGCGAACCTCCGGGTACTCCGGTGCCAGGGCCCGGAAACGTTCGTCCCAGTAAGGCATGGTGTGAACGATTCCGTTGGACTTGGTGGCGGAGGTCAGGTGTTTCTTCCGGCGCCGACGGGCCAGCTCGAAGGCGAAGCGGAGAATCCGGTCCACCCCCTTCCGGGTGAAGACGCTCACCTGTTCCACCCGCTCCGACTCCGTGCCCTCCTCCTGCCGCCCTCCGACCTGGGAGTACTCTCCCTCGCTGTTTTCCCGGACCACCACGAAGTCGATGTCCTCGGGGCCCCGGTTTCGGAGGGGGGTGGGCACCCCGGGCATGAGGCGCACCGGGCGCAGGTTCACCCACTGCTTCATGACCCGGCGGATGGGAATCAGAAGTCCCCAGAGGGACACGTGGTCCGGAACCCCGGGGTAGCCCACGGCTCCCAGGAAGATGGCGTCGTGGTTACGGATGGAATCCAGGCCGTCCTCGGGAAGAAAGGCCCCGGTGGTCGTGTATCGGTCGCAGCCCCAGTCCTTCTCATCCCAGGAGAAGGAGAGGTTGAAGCGGGAAGCTGCCGCCTCCAGGACTCGAATCCCTTCCGGGACCACTTCCCTTCCGATCCCGTCTCCGGGGATTACAGCGATGCGATAGTGGCGCATGACATGTAGAATCCCACCCCGGGATCCGATGCGAAAGGGGCCGCATGGAACGGGAGGCGGCCGAAAACGGGCGCCATGAATAGAGGCGCTGTGGATGGGTGACGTGCCGCATACGGGCCGGACCATGGACGAGGAGACTCGCATGCTCACAGGACCCGGGGTCACGTTCGCCCCGGGCTTCCTCGTCCGGTACGGCGTTGAGCTGGGGGAGGGGGGACCCTTCGCATGGTCCCGGGGATCTACAACAACGGAGACCTAGACCGGTGCGTGGCCCTGTGCCGCGCCTGGGCCGGAACCGGGGGAGGAACTGCTGGCCAGAACGGCCAGGACCGAAGGAGGGGCTGCAGACCGCCGCCCAGCCCGAAATCCCAGGACCCCCGGAGCCTGCGAGGGGGTTCAAGCCTCCCTTGACCTGCCGAACGTGCCGAACCCTGTCGGGCCCTGGAGACGCTCGACCCCCTGGAGTTCCCTCACCCCGTGACGAAAGGACGGCAGCTGTGCCCCATCTGACCCTGGAATACACCGCGAACCTGCAGGAGAAGGCCCCTGAACCGGGCCTTCTCGAGAAGATCCACAGCCTTCTGGCCTCCGAGGCCGGCGTCAGAATCGAGAACTGCAAGAGCCGCTGGCGGGAGATCGAGAACTGGGTAGTGGGCCAGGGGGAAGCCGACGCCGCCTTCGTACACCTGGATCTTCGGTTCCTGGAGGGCCGGCGGGAGGAGACCGTGGAGGCTGTGGGCCGGGGGGCCCTGGCCATCCTGGAAGACCATTTCCTCCCGGCCCCGGGCAAGCTGGAGCTCCAGCTCACCGTGGAGGTAGCCGAAATCCGGCGATCGGCATACTTCAAGGCTCCCGAGGGCACTCTCTCCCCACCGCCCGGGAAGATGGCCTGAGCTGGGTGCGGGAACCTGCCCATCTCCACCGCCGTCCGCGCTCCACCCGCCAAGGGGCTATTGAACCATGGTGGAGACGGGCCCGGGTTGGAGCGCCACGGCGACGGAGCCCGCCGCCCCCCATAGGACAGAAGGTCCGAAACGACGGCCCCGGGGCGACTACCCCCCGGGCCGTACCTCCATGGGGTAGTCGGGGAGATCCTCCAGGCACCAGCGGATGAACTCCCGGAGGTCCTTGTTGGCCCCGGCCAGATCCTCCTTCCGGAGGTACATCATGTGGCCGCTCTCGTACCAGGAGAAGCGCATCCGGTCGGCCAGCTCGCCCCCCGGCTGCAGGTGGCTCATGGTGTAGATGGCCCCGAAGTAGTCCGTGGCACTGTCGAAGTAGCCTCCCTGGACCAGTACCTTCAGGTAGGGATTGCCCGTCATGGCCTGTCGCAGAAGCTCTCCCACCGGGGGGTCCTGGTCCCGACTCCAGGGACGGACGTCTCCGAAGATGTTGTACTCCAGGTCCGTCTCGTAGCCCAGCTCCTCCCGGAGGTAGATGTTCACGGCGTCGGTGAAGGCCCCGCTCCAGTCCGCCATGGCCGGATCGTACTCATAGACCTCTCCGGCGGCATCCCGATCGATCCCCAGGTAGCGGCTGTCCAGGCGGCCCACCGTGAGACGCTGGTCCCGGAGGAGCTCCTTCCAGAACCTCCGGTTGTCCACCCGGAGATTGGCCGCCAGGACGTAATCCTGGGAGATCCCCAGGAGCCGGCTCATCTCCCGGGCCACTGCGTCCCGCTCCCCGTCTCCGATCCGGTCTCCTTTCACCAGAGCCGACAGGTAGTCTCCCATGGCGAAGGCCTCGGCCTGATCCAGGACCTCCCGGAGGGGTCGGCTCTGCAGGTCCCGGGGAAGCTGCTCGTGATACCAGGCGATGGCCGTGAGCTGGGGGAGGCTGGTGGCATAGGAGATGTCCGTCCCCTTCTCCACCCCCAGCCCGGTCATGGAGACCAGGATCACACCGTTCAGGTAGATGTCATGGGCCTGGGCAAGGTGTCCGGCCAGGCCCGAGGCCCGGTGGGTACCGTAGCTCTCTCCGATAACGAACTTCGGCGACCCCCATCGGTCCTTCCGGGTGAGGTAGAGTCGGATGAACTCGGCCACCGACGCGATGTCCGGTTCGGAGCCGTGGTACATGTGCGGATCCGCCTCGGGGTTCGCCATCCGGCTGAAGCCTGTGGCAACGGGGTCGATGTAGACGATGTCCGCCACGTCCAGGATGGAGTGGGGGTTGTCCTCCAGACTTCCCGGGGGACGGAGGGCGAAGCCCTCATCGTCGTAGACCACCCGGCGGGGCCCCGTGTACCCCATGTGCATCCACACCGAAGACGAGCCGGGGCCACCGTTGAAGGAAAACACCAGGGGCCGGGATGAGCGGTCCTCCACCCCCTGCCGGAGGTACTCCACGTAGAACACCCGGGCCATGGTCGTCCCCCCCTCCCGAAGGGGGAGGGTTCCGGCCTCGGCCGTGTAGCGCACGGTCTCTCCCCGGATGGTCACCGAGTGATCGGTCACCACCGCTTCTTCCGGCAAGAGGTGGGCTTCCAGGGCGACCTCCAGCTCCCCTCCCGTCTGTTGGGCCAGGGCGGGATCGGGTCCTGGAGTCAGGACACACAGGATCAGGAGAAGCAACAGGGAAGTGCGGATGGGGTTGGGTAAGGGCAGGGTCATGGTCTACCTTCCACGGGTTGGAGTGGACGGAACCGGATCCCTGGACGGTACACTCCCGGGATTCCTCCGGCAATCGCCCCGCGGGACGCAGGGAGGGCCAATGGCTCACGACCAGGACCCCGTCATCCAACCGGAGACCCATCAGGCCTTCCGGGAGCACTTCGGGGACCCCCCGGCCAGGCACCTGTCCCGGGCTCCGGGCCGGGTGAACCTCTTAGGGGAGCACACGGACTACAACGGCCTACCCGTCTTCCCCATGGCCCTCCGCCGTGAGGTTCGTGTGCCTTTCCGGCCCCGTTCCGATGGCCGGATGCGCGTGGTGAACGCAGACCCGGCCTTCGCCGACGAAACCTTCACCCTCTCCCGGGACATTCCCCCGGGCCCGCCGGGCTCCTGGGGCAACTACCTCCGGGCCCCCTGCCAGGCCCTGGTCCGCCGCTTCGGAGACCTCCGGGGCGTGGATGCCCACGTGAGCTCCACCCTCCCCGTGGCCTCCGGCCTTTCCTCCTCCTCCGCCCTGGTCATCGCCCTGGGCCGGGCCCTCATGCACGCCAACGGCCTGGAACTTCCCACACTGGAGCTGGCCGAGATCATGGCCCGGGCCGAGCAGTACACCGGAACCCGGGGGGGTGGTATGGACCAGGCCATTTCCCTCGGAGCCCGAGAAGGCCACGCCAGTCGCATCGAGTTCGATCCCCTGCAACTACACGAGAGCCGGGTGCCCGGGGATTGGCGATTCGTGGTGGCCCACACCCTCCTTCGGGCCGAGAAGTCCGGAGCCAGCCAGGCCGCTTACAACCGCCGGAGGCAGGAGTGTGAGGAGGCCCTGGAGGCCATGCGAGGCGTGCTGGCCCGGGAGGGCGAAGCGGAAGAGGGCCACACATCCATCAGCTCCTACAGCAACCTTCTTACCCGTATCCCTGTGGGGGACCTGGTGGATCTGGCGTCCCGGCACCTTGCCGGGGTCCTTTTCCGCCGCTTCCGCCACGTGGTCCGGGAGGCCTTGAGGGTCTATGAAGCTGAAGAGGCCATGCGGAGAGGGGACCTCCTCACCTTCGGACTCCTCATGGATGCCTCCCACGAGAGTCTCCGGGAGGACTACCAGGTCAGCTCCCCGGAACTGGACCGTCTCGTGGACCTGGCCCGCCGAGGGGGTGCAGCCGGAGCCCGCCTCACCGGAGCCGGCTTCGGGGGATGCGTGGTGGCCCTCACCGACCGCCGGCACCTGGACCAGGTGTTGGGAACCCTGGAGGACCGCTACTTCCGGAACAGGCTCCGGGAAGGGGACAGGCTCCACGACGTTCTCTTCGTAGCCGAGCCCGGCGGCGGCGCCTCGGTCCAGGAGATCTGAGGGCGTCAGGCCTCCCCACCGGCTGGCTGCTGGGCTCGTCACTCCCGGAGCTCACCCCCTTGTTCCATCAGCCTCCTACAGCGCCACCCGGGGCAGCACCCTGAAGATCCCCAGCCCGGCCACGGCGGCCAGCCCCAGACACGCCAGGCCCGGCAGAGGATTGCCGTAGAGAAGGAACCCCGTTCCGAAAAGCGCCCCGTAGACGGTGGCCACTCCCAGGAACCACCCCAGGAACCCCGCCGCCACCCCTCCCGGCGGGGGACCCGGATCCTCCGGTCCCAACTCCAGGACCCTCCGCCACCCTTTCCCGAAGGGCCGGATCTGCCGGTAGAAGGTCCGGAGGGTCTCCAGGGCGGCGGGAGGGGTGAGGAGGGTCACGGTCAGCCAGCCTACCGTGGTCATGGCCACTCCTACCACGAGCTGCAGGGAGGGAACCAGGGGCTCGAGCCCCAGAGCCCCGTGGACGAACTGGAAGTACACGGCCACCAGAAACGACACCACCATGGCAGCCACCTCACTCCAGGCGTTGACCCGCCACCAGAACCAGCGGAGGAGGAATACCAGGCCCGTCCCGGCCCCGATCTGCAGGAGGATCTGGAAGGCCTGGAGGGCGTTCTCCAGCCACAGGGACACGATCCCCGCCAGAATGATGAGTCCCACGGTGGTGGCTCGGCCCACCCGGACGTAGTGCCGCTCCTCCCGGCCATGGGCGATGAAGCGCCGGTAGAAGTCATCCACCACGTAGGAGGCGCCCCAGTTCAGGTGGGTACTGATGGTGGACATGTAGGCTGCCGCCAGGGAGGCCACTACCAGACCCAGGAGCCCGTGGGGGAGAAATACGAGCATGGCCGGGTAGGCCAGGTCGTGCCTGAGAATGGAGGGGTCCAGGTGGGGAAATGCCGCCTGGATGGAGTCCAGAGTGGGGTAGACCAGGAGAGAGGCCAACCCCACCAGGAGCCAGGGCCAGGGCCGAAGGGCATAGTGGGCGATGTTGAACCAGAGGGTGGCCCCCATGGCCTCCTTCTCGTCCCGGGCTGCCAGCATGCGCTGGGCCACATACCCGCCCCCTCCCGGCTCCGCTCCGGGATACCAGGTGCTCCACCACTGGACCGCCACCGGGACGATGAACACGGCCGCCGCCGTCCTCCAGTCTCCGAAATCCGGCAGGAAGGAGAGCTTCCCCTGGATCTGCGGGTGGGTCATGAGACCCGTGAGCCCTCCCACTTCCGGCTGGACCAGAGCGTAGTAGGCTGCCGCCACCGATCCCACCATGGCCACGACGAAGAGGAGGAGGTCCGTCACCACCACACCCCAGAGGCCGGAGGTGGCGGAGTAGAGAACCGTCACGGTCCCGGCCAGGAGGACCACCTCGTACTTCCCCACCCCCAGGAGCACGCCACCGATCTTGATGGCCGCCAGCGTCACGGTGGCCATGATCATGATGTTGAAGAAGACGCCCAGGTAGAGGGCCCGGAACCCCCGGAGGAAGGCCGCCGGACGGCCGGAGTAGCGGAGCTCGTAGAAGGCCATGTCCGTCAGGGCCCCGGAGCGCCTCCACAGGCGGGCGTAGAAGAACACCGTGCACATGCCGGTGATGAGAAACGCCCACCAGAGCCAGTTCTGACTCACTCCCCCGGTCCGGACCATGTCCGTCACCAGGTTCGGCGTGTCCGTGGAGAAGGTGGTGGCCACCATGGAGGTGCCCAGGAGCCACCAGGGGAGCTTCCGGCCGGCCAGGAAGAACTCGTCGGTGTCCTGTCCGGCCCGACGGGCGAAGTAGAGTCCCACCCCCAGGGCCACCAGCCCGTAGGCCGCCATCACCAGCCAATCGGCTGCGGTCAGCTGCATGATCCCTCCCAGAGGGGATCCGGGTAACGCCCCTCCCGGGCCAGCTCCCCCAGTCCCCGGACCACCCCCTCCCGGTCCTGGGGATGGGTGATGCCGAAGAAGGGATCCGTGGCCCGGGGCACCCGGACCCGGACCGCCCGCTCCTGGAGCAGGCGATTCACCTCCGTGGGAATCAGAAACTCCCCGTCCCCCCCTTCCGTCCCGGCTCCCGCCCCTTCCGCCTCCCGGACCAGGAACTCTCGGAGGCCCTTCTCCAGGAACGGAAACACCTCCGGCGTAAACACCCAGAAGTTCGTGGAGATGGGCTCCTCCCCGGTAAGGCTCACGGTCCGGCCGCCCAGGGTCCGTCCACGGATCTCCCCATGGTCCGGACGGAGGTCCAGGACCTCCCGGACCTCCTCCAGCCAGCCTCTGTCGTCCACCCGGCAGAGCCCTCGGTTCACTCCTCCGTGCCGGGACAGAGTCTCCCGAAGCGTGTAGGCCACCAGGGCGAAGACGGGCGGGTCGTTCCCTGACACCCCCCCGGGGGCCTCCTCCCGGACGAAGGCCATGGCCCGGCCGTAAGCCGAGGGTCCGTAGAAGTCGTCGGCGTTCAGGACCACGAAGGGACCGGGGAGGAGGGGCCGGGCCGTGAGAACGGCGTGGGCCGTGCCCCAGGGCTTCTCCCGGGCACGGATGAGGGCCTCCTCTTTGTATCCCAACCCAGAGACCGGGAGATCGTCCGTTCGCTGCCGGTGGAAGAGTACCTCCAGTTTCCGGGGCCAACGAGGGAGCACCTCATCCCGGAAGGCCTGTTCCAGCTCCTCCCGAATCACCAGCACGAGCCGGGAGAAGCCAGCCCGAAGGGCGTCGAAGACGGCGTAATCCACCAGCGTCTCCCCGGACGGCCCCAGGGGCTCCAGCTGCTTCGGCCGTCCGTATCGGGTGGACATTCCGGCGGCCAGCACTAGGATGGTAGGATTCATGGCCGAATAGGTTACTGGTTCGGAGCCGTCTTCGCACCCTCCAACCCGGAGCGTCCATGCGGGCCGTCTTCCTGGTGTCTGCGGCTCTCTGCGGGATCCACACCGTCGGTCCGGCAATCACCGGCGCCCAGGACCTTCCCGCCCCCCCACCGGCCCCCGTCATCCGCTGGCACGGCGAGCTCCGACCCCGCTTCGAGACCCGGGAGCCCGTGGAGGGAGACTGGAGCCGCCTGATCTCCCAACGGACCCGCCTGACCCTGAAGGTGGGCATGGCCCAGGAGGGGCTCCGGATCGTACTTCAACCCCAGGATGTCCGGGCCTGGGGGGAAGAGCTCAGCGTCCGTGACCGGAGCGCCGACAACCTGGGCGTCCACCAGGCGTACCTGGAGGTGGAGGGCCTTCCCCTGGTCCGAGGTCTCCTCCGGGCAGGGCGGCAGGAAGCAGCCCTGGCCGAGTCCCGCCTTCTGGCCTCTCCCGACTGGGGACAGGGAGGCCAGAGCTTCGACGGACTCCGCTGGATTCGTCCCCTGGGAGAGCGGGGGAACCAACGCCTGGAGCTACTGTTCTACCAGGTCCAGGAGGAAGCCAGCCCGGCCCACGACCGGGACGCTCACCTCCTGGGTGCCTGGTATGCCGTGGAGAGGAGGGGAGCGGGTTCATGGGACATCTACGTCCTACGGGACGACGGCCGTGGCCCGGGCTCTCACCGGGAGAACATGGTGGGAGCGATCTGGAAGGGTTCCCTCCATGGGTTCAACCTCCGGGCTCAGGGCATCTACCAGTTCGGGAAGCGGGCCGGGCGCGACGTGGAGGCCTTCCTCCTGGCGGCCCGGGCCGGAATGGACCTGACCGACGAGGCCCTGGAGCTGACCCTCTGGTACGATCTCCTGTCCGGAGACCACCGGCCCGGAGACGACGAGATCCGGGTCTTCTCCACCCTCTTTGGCGCCCGGCACCGTTACTACGGCCGAGCCGATTACTTCGTGGACATCCCGGCCCAGACCGGTGGGCTCGGTCTCCAGGACCTGGCCTTCAAGGTCGCCTGGACCCCCTGGGACCGCCTGGCTCTGAACCTGGACCTTCACCTATTCCTCACCACAGTGGGGGACTCCCGGTCCCGCTCCCGACTGGGGGAAGAGGCCGACACCTGGATCCGCTACCGGGCCAGGGAGCACCTGGCCCTGGAAGCGGGTTACTCCCTGGTTCACGCAGGTCCGGTCATGGAGAACCTGGAGCGCCTGAAGGGAACCGGGCATTTCGGATACCTCATGACCTCCGTCACATTCTGATGCTCCTCTTCCCGCCCACGACCCGCCCGCTGACCGGAAGGGCCGGTGAAGAAGGGGGACAGCGGCCCGCCCCCCCTGTTTACCCCCTCTACAACCTCCTGAGAGCCATCCGGAGTCCACCATGCACAAGGAACCCCTGGAGTCTCTGAGAGACCGGATCGTGGTCTGCCGGAAGTGCCCCCGGCTGGTGGAGTGGCGGGAGAAGGTGGCCCGGGAGAAGCGGGCGTCCTTCCAGGACCAGGAGTACTGGGGCCGTCCCGTTCCAGGCTTCGGCGACCCCCAGGCCCGCCTCCTGGTGGTGGGCCTGGCTCCGGCGGCCCACGGGGCGAACCGGACCGGTCGCATGTTCACCGGGGACCGTTCCGGAGACTGGCTCTACGGGGCCCTGCACCGTGCCGGCTTCGCCAATCAGCCCGAGTCCGTGGACCGGGACGACGGTCTGACCCTCTCGGACTGCTTCGTCACCGCCGCGCTGCGCTGCGCCCCTCCCCGCAACAAACCGAACCCGGAGGAAAGAAAGAACTGCCGGCCCTACCTGGAGGAGGAGCTGGACCTCCTGGTGAGAGGCCGGGTCCTGGTGTCCCTGGGGAAGTACGCCTACGACCACGTCTTCCGGATCCTCAAGGACCGAGGCCGGACCGTTCCCTCACCCCGTCCGGACTTCCGTCACGGCCTTGAGGTGGACGTGGGCCACGACCTCCTTCTCCTGGCCTCGTACCATCCCAGTCAGCAGAACACCTTCACCGGAACCCTGACCGAAGAGATGTTCGACCGGATCTGGTGCAGGGCCCGGGAAGTGCTGGGGAGGTAGGGTCGAGGCAGCGGCGAGGGCCAGCTGCGATTCCACTCCCCACTCCGGCGCTTCAATCCACCTTGTGCAGATACACGTCCTGCTGGGGATAGGGTATGGAGCAACCCGCGGCCTCCAGCCGTTCCTTCAACGCCCGGGTCAGGTCGAAACGAAGGGGCCAGAAGTCCGAGGTGTTGCACCAGGGCCGGACCACCAGGTTCACCGAGGAGTCGGCCAACTCGCTCACCGCCACCACCGGAGCGGGCTCCGCCAGGATCCGCTCGTCGGCATCCAGCACCTCCTGGATGGTCTTCATGGCCAGGGCGATGTCGTCGTCATAGGAGACACCCATGAGGAGGTCGTTCCGGCGGATGGGGTGGTGGGAGAAGTTCTTGATGGTGCCACCGTAGATGCTGCTGTTGGGCACCACGATGTAGATGTTATCCGGCGTGTTGAGCTCCGTGGCGAAAAGCCCGATGGACGCCACACTCCCGGCCGTCCCCCCCACGTCCACGTAGTCTCCCACCTTGAAGGGTCGGAAGATCAGGAGCATGACGCCCGCGGCCACGTTGGACAGGGTTCCCTGCAAGGCCAGACCCACGGCCAGCCCTGCAGCTCCGAAGACCGCCAGTAGAGAGGCGGTCTGGACCCCCACGATCCCGAGGACCGAGATGAGGACCACGGCCAGGATCACATAGTAGGCAAGGCTGGAGAGGAAGGCGGTGAGGGTAGGATCGGATTCCCGACCCGTCATGACCCGTTTCACGGATCGCTCCACGGCCTTGGCCACCCAGCGACCGATGACGAGAACGACCAGGGCCCCGAGGACCTTCAGGCCCCATGTGGCCAGGAGAGACGCGATCATATCGACATAGTTGGCGAAGGGGAGGGCCACATCATTCATGAGGGTCTCCGAGGGCGATGGAATGATCCGGATTGTGCGAAACGGGGGCCGAGCCTTCGCACAATATGGACGGGCCCACTACGTTTGGAAAGATGACGGACCGGCCCGCTGCCGAGACGGGGGTTCGGTCCTCTCGGCCCAGGGTCGGGAGAGATGGACGTCCGGTGGGTCGGGCGGGGGCCGGCGATCCCCCCGTTGGCTCCGGGGAACGGTCCTGCGTCAGGGGCTGACGGGAGAGGGGTGCAGCGGCTCTCCCCCCCTTGTTCAACAGCCCTTCAGGGTGAGGTGGTCGCTGCGGGCCTCCAGGCAAGAGCGATCCCGATGGCCAGAAGGGCCAGGTTGGAGCAGGCCCGGGAGAAGCTCTCCGGGGGCAGGCCCATGATGGTAGCCGTGAAGACCGCCACGATGGCCAGAAGGAACGCGAGAATGGCCAGGCTGAGGAGGAGCTTCGGGAGATTCGCCATGTTCGTCTCCGGCTGCTGAGAGGGGCCCCCGGGGAAGAGGCCATGGCCCGGGGTTGGGTGGAATCTCTGTTCCCTGGCCCTGCACACGCAACCGAAAACCTCCTTGCCGTGCCGGTTTATCCCTTATGGGGCCGCCCTGAGCCCATCATCGGACGAGCTCGGCACCGCTTTCGAACGGGGGAAACCATGAATCCGAGACCCGCCTGGATCACTGCCGACAATGTGGCCCTCCTCACGGACCTCTACGAGCTCACCATGCTCCAGGCCTACTGGCGTGAGGGCATGGACCGGGAAGCCACCTTCAGCCTCTACTCCCGGAGCCTTTCCTCCACCCGGAACTTCCTCCTGGCCTGTGGGCTCTCCGACGCCCTGGACTGCCTGGAGACGATGCGCTTCACCCCCCGGGCCCTGGATTACCTGGCCTGTCGGGACGAGTTCTCGGGGGAGTTCCTGGACTGGCTGAAGGACTTCCGGTTCTCGGGCACCGTCCGGGCCGTTCCCGAGGGCACCCCGGTCTTTCCCGACGAGCCTCTCCTGGAGGTCACGGGTCCGTTGCCGGAGGCTCAGGTGGTGGAGACGGTCCTCATGAACCAGGTCCATTTCCAGACCGTGGCGGCCTCCAAAGCCGCCCGGGTGGTTCTGGCCGCCGACGGCAGGGCGGTAGTGGACTTCGGCCTCCGGCGCATCCACGGGACGGACGCGGGTCTGAAGGGGGCCCGGGCCTTCTACATCGCCGGGGCCGCCGCCACGAGCAACGTGCTGGCCGGGGAGGTCTACGGCGTCCCCATCACCGGAACCATGGCCCATGCCTACATCCAGGCACACGACGACGAGATGGCCGCGTTCCGGGAATTCACCGAGCTCTACCCCGACACCATCCTCCTGGTGGACACCTACGACACCCTGGAAGGCGTCCGGAAAGTGATCTCCCTGGCCCGGGAGAAGGGGGAGGCGTTCCGGGTCCGGGGGATCCGCCTGGACTCGGGAGACCTGGCCGACCTGGCCCGGAAGTCCAGGGATCTGCTGGACGAGGCCGGACTCACCGACATGCAGATCTTCGCCAGCGGAGGCCTGGACGAGGACAAGATCGCCGAAATGGTCCGGGCCGGAGCCCCCGTAGACGGATTCGGCGTGGGGACCCGCATGAGTGTCTCCCGGGACACCCCGGCCCTGGACATGGCCTACAAGCTCACGGCCTACGGGGGAAGAGGCCGCCTGAAGCTCTCCACGGGAAAACCCCTCCTTCCAGGCCCCAAGCAGGTCTTCCGTCGGGAAGAGGGGGGAATGGCCACAGGGGATCTGGTGGCCCTGGAAGAAGAGGATCACCCGGGGCGCCCCCTCCTGGTACCCGTGATGGAAGGGGGCGAACGGCTTCCGGAGGGCTCCAGGAACCTGGAGGAGGTCCGGACCTACGCCAGGGAACAGATTCGATCCCTCCCCCCCCGCCTCCTGGCCATGGAGAAGGCTGATCCTCCCTATCCGGTGAAGATCAGCGACACCTTGAAGGAGTACCACGAGGAGGTGGCCGAGGGGGTGGAGTAGGACGCCGCGGTCTCCCCATCAGCATCACTTCACCCCCCGGAGCCGCCCCCTGGAATCTCTTCCCAACCCCGCTCCCTGGGGCGGTCCAGGGGCTCCAGGGTCCGGCCCGGACGAGAAGCTTCCCGGGTGGCCAGGTTGAACCGGTCACCCGGGGCAAGGAAGTAGAATCGGCCGCCCTCTCCCACCGTCCTGTTGTGGTCGTAGATGGCCACGTAGGAAGCTCCCATGACCTCGAAGCGGTCTCCCTGCACCACGATGGCCGTGTTCTCGTCCAGCCCGATTCCCAGGAGGTGTGGGTGGGCCTCGATGACCTGGATGAGGTCGAACTGGCGGTTCCTTCTCAACAGGTGCTGGTCGATGGCCGTGTTCTTCAGGAATCCAAAGCCCTCCTCGTGGTCCCCCATCATGATGGTGTTCGTCCGGGTGTCGCCCCGGGCCAGGTAGGATCCCTGGATCGTGGCCCCTGCCGACGATCCGCCGATGACCCCACCTCGCTCCAGAACGCCCCAGAGCTCTTCCTCGGTCCGGGTCCCCAGGTACGAATCGGCCAGACGCCACTGTCGCCCTCCCGGGAACCAGACACCGTTCGCCTCCCTCAAAGGCTCCACGAAGGCCTCCGAATCCGCCACCTCCGGATCGTTGGTGTGGAGGACCGTGAGGTTGAAGGCCCCCAGGTCGTGGAACATGCCCAGGCCACCGTAGAACTCGTCGTAGTCCTCTCCGCCTCCTGCGGTGGGAATGACGACGATAGGGGCCTGGGGCCCTCCAGCCAGCCGGATGAACCGCTCCAGGATGGCCGGATCCCGCATGGCTCCACCCACAACTACCAGAGAGCCGTTCGGGGGGGCAACCTCCTGGGCCCCGGTGGGGCAGGCCGGAAGGAGAAGCAGGAGCAGGAGGAGCAGAACCGAAGAACGGGAATCGGGAGTCATGGTCAGGCCTCGGTGGGATGAGGAGTGCTGAGTCGTGGATGCACGACTCCAACCGACACACTCCGGGACCACCGAACAAGGGGGGACGGTCCCTTTGTTCAATACCCTTCTACGGGGACCGGGACTTCAGGACCGCCACCACGACCAGGACCACGAGGAAGACCGCCACGAGGACGAATCCCTCCATTCCCCCTCCGCCCCCTTCCCCGCCGACCATCGTCAGGGTGAAGATCCCCACCCCCAGGACCGCCACCAACCCCCACACGAGGAAGGCGACCATCCGCTTCTCTCTGCCACCACCCCCCCTGGCGGCAAGGCGCAGGGCAGCCCGGAGCTCCGCATCGGAGACGCTGGGATGAGCCTTCCGGTACTCCTCCAGGACCCGGGTGAGGAGATTGGCCACCTCCCGGGTGTGGGTGGAAGGAGGCTGTGAGGACGATGGAGGAACGACGGGCACAAAGATCATGGCTGTCTATCTCTTTCCAGGGCTGCCGCCGACGCGGAGATCATCCGGGAACCGACGTATCATGGTTACGGCTCACGAGCATCTCTTCTTCTCAGGGCTCCCCGGGGCGGGTCCGCTCCGTCGTCAGCTCAACCCTCTTCCGTCCCGTACGGCACCCTCACCGCCGCCGGCAGAACCTCGTCCACCCACCGAGCATACTGCCGGCCCGAGGGGTGGAGCCCGTCCGGAGCCACCAGGGTCGTGTCCGTGGCCGCCTCTCTGGAAATGGCGGTCACGTCAACGTGATGGGCGCCCTGGGCCAGGGTCCGGCGCAGCACGGCTTCATTGAAGGCGTCGATGGCCTCGGCGATGGCCTCCCGGTCCCTTCCCTCGGCGAAGGGCATGACCCCCCAGTCCGGAATGGAGAGGACCAGGACCCTTTCCGGGTCTCCACCCGCCAGGGCCACCGCCCGGTCCAGGAGCTCGGCGAACTGGTCCCGGAATTCCTCCAGGGATCGTCCCCGGTACTGGTTGTTCACCCCGATGAGGAGGGAAACCATGTCGTAGGGGGGATTCAGATCCACCGAATCCATCCCGGCCGCCAGCTCGTCGGTGGTCCATCCCGTCCGGGCCACGATCCTGGGATCGGCCAGGGGGATCCCCTCTCCTCTGAGCTTCCGGGCCAGCTGAACCGGCCATCGGGAGGTCGAGTCCACGGCCTCGCCGATGGTGTAGGAGTCCCCCAGGGCCAGGTAGGTGAGGGAGGGATGAGAGGCGGTATCGGGATCCATGGCAGGCATCATCTCCGGGGAGCTCTCGGTTTCCCGGCCACAGCCTGAGACCAGGAGGGCGAGTAGGAGGAGAAGGCAGGGCAGCGCTCCCGGCGACAGGAACCTCCCAGGGTCCCCGGGGGGTAGCCCGAAGGGAACCCGGCCTCGGGACCTCTTGCCGGGAGAACGACTCCGCCAACCCTCCAACGGAACGGGCTTTCGCATGCGCTACAACCTTCTCGGACGAAGTGGGCTTCGGGTGTCGGAGCTGGGCCTCGGCACCATGACCTTCGGCGAAGACTGGGGCTGGGGAGCCTCCAAGGAGGAATCCCGGAAGATCTTCGATGCCTACGCCCGGGCCGGAGGCAATTTCGTGGACACGGCCAATCGATATACCGACGGCACCAGCGAACGGTTCGTGGGGGAGTTCATCGCCCCGGACCGGGACTACTGGGTCCTCGCCTCCAAGTATACGCTGCTGAACCGGGAGGGGGACCCCAACGCAGCGGGGAACCACCGGAAGAACATGGTCCAGTCCCTGGAGTCCAGCCTTCGGCGACTGGGCACGGACTACCTGGATCTTCTCTGGCTCCATGCCTGGGACTACATGACGCCGGTGGAGGAGATCATGCGGGGACTGGACGACCTGGTCCGGGCCGGGAAGGTCCTGTACGTGGGCATCTCCGACACTCCCGCCTGGATTGTCGCACAGGCCAACACCCTGGCGGAGCTCCGGGGCTGGACACCCTTCTCCGCGCTCCAGATCGAGTACAGCCTGGTGGAACGCACTCCAGAGCGTGAGCTCCTCCCCATGGCCCGGGCCCTGGACCTGGCGGTGACCCCGTGGGGCATCCTGGGGTCCGGTGTGCTCACCGGGAAGTACAACCGGGAGGACCCCCCGGAGGAAGGTCGGGCAAAGGAGGGCCGGGGCCAGGATTCCAGGATGCTGGAGATCGCCCGGGTGGTCTCCGACGTGGCCGGGGAAGTGGGATGTACCCCCAGTCAGGTGGCCATCGCCTGGATTCTCAAGCAGCCCGGCGTCATGGTCCCCCTCCTGGGTGCCAGGACTGTTGACCAACTCCAGGACAACCTGCGGGGTCTCATCATCGACCTGGACGAGGACCACCTGAACCGCCTGGACCAGGCCACCCGGGTGGACCTGGGCTTCCCCCACGAGTTCCTGGCCCAGGACCATATCCGGAACCTGACTCACGCCGGAACCTGGGATCTCATCCGGAATCACCGCCGGCAGTAGGTCGAACCACCGTCGGCAGGAAGCGGGATCACCGCCGGCAGTAGGTCGAATCACCGGCGGTAGGAAGCGGGATCAACGCCAGCAGTAGGCTGAATCACCGGCGCGGGCAGCCCAGTCACCGCTGCGTTGGCTCCTTTCCGCTCCGCCGGTGGCCGGGGCGTGGCACGCCCGACGCGGGCCATGCAGGGGAGGAGGGGGCTCAGGCGGCCACCAGCCACATATAGATGACGAACCCTCCCATGACCAGATCGAAGGTGATGCAGAAGCCAGGGTACCAGGCCGGGAGGGTGTGGGCCCGGACCGTGGCCCGGTGAAGGGATCCCCAGATTCCGTGCAGGAGCCACGCCGCCACCAGGTACAGGGGTGAGAGCCACAGCCCGGTCATCCCCATCCCTAGCACCAGCACGGCGGCGGCCCACTCCAGGCCCGGCCGGGACTCCTCCGGCCGGGCCATGGCCACTCCGGGGAGAACCCCGGAGAACAGCCCCAGGATCATCACGAAGAAGGGAAAGACCAGCCCCTCGGGAAAGACAGCGGCCACCCCCAGGACAAGCCCTCCGACCACGAGTCCCCTGAGCACCCTCCACCTCCTGGGAATCACCCGGAAAAGGAAATCGTTACGATACTTCGGGCCTGCCGCACCCCCTACATGTGTTCTTCCCCAGGCCTCCCGGGTCAACCCATGGGCTCCCGACCGCGGGGGATCGCCGGGCCTTCCGATCTCTTGCCAGCGCTTCCCTACGCCCCTCCACACCCCTTCTCCGGCCCCTCGGCTAAAGAAGAATCGTTACAGGGATTTGATTGTGTGATCACAAGCGAGTGACGATACTGTGTATAGGACGTAACGAAAATGTATCGGAGCGACGCAGGATAGGGTAACAGGAGGGGCTGCCATGAAGACCATGCCATCGATTCTACGCCCCGGAGCCATTGCCGTCTCCTTGAGTCTCCTGGCTCTTGCCGGCTGTACCTGGGGATTCGGTGGGGAAGAACCCTCCGTAACGGACATGCACCGGCAGCTCAGTCGAACCGTGGACATCCAGACCGGCGTGGTCCTGGGGGACTTGACCCGGGCCCGGGATGCGGCGGCCTGGCTGGCGACGCACGAGGAGTTGCAGTCCTTCCCCGAGGGATCGGACCACTACCGGGCCCGGATGAGGGGATACGCCGGCCTCATCGCCCAGGCCAACACCCTGGGGGAGGTGGCGGCTCGCACCGGCCAGATGGCCGCCGCATGCGGGAGCTGTCACCAGGAGACCCGCTCGGGACCCCGGTTTGTCATGCGTTCCCAGCCCCCCCGAGGGACGGAGCTGGGTTCCCAGATGGTCCGGCACATCTGGGCCGCCGACCGGATGTGGGAGGGGCTCGTCGGGCCCTCGGATGAGGCCTGGCAGGCCGGGGCCGAGGCCCTGGAAGACGCATGGCTCCCCGTGACCGTGTTGAGCGTGGGATACGGCCCCCGAGGAGAGGTAGACGGAATGATCGGGGAGATCCGCTCCCTGGCCGTCCGGGCTCAGACTGCTGGCGACCAGGAGGAGCGGGCTCGCCTCTACGGTGAGATGCTGGGCACCTGCAGCCGCTGTCACGGACAGGGCGGCGTCATGGTAGAGCGCTAGAACCGAAACCCGAAGCCCGACAACTCTCCCGAAGGCCGCCTGGAGGGTCGGTAGAACCCGGCGACGGGTTCGCTACCGCCCCTCCTTTTTCATGTCCAGCTCGTAGAACCAGAGGTCGTCGTTCGGCACCTCCAGCTTCATCTCCCGGACCTTTCCCAGGGGATCCAGGACGAAGGTGGCCACGCCTTTGCCGAACCAGGCGAAGGTCTTCCTCCACTGCAGGAGGAAGGTGTCGTGGTGCAGGTGGGTGAGGTCCGCTACCAGATCCGGATTGGGGAGGAGCCTCAGGACCAGCCCCCCGTCCTCCTCTGTCACGGTGGCGTCACCGTACATGGGTCCACCGTAGCGTCCGGTGTAGCCCTCCAGGGACAGGGACGGCCGGGTGCCCTCCACCTTCCCCCTTTGGAACCGATCCTGGCGGGCCTCGAAGCGCTCCCGACCGGAGCGCCAATTCCCCAGCATCTCCCGGCTCCAGTTCCGACTCTCCCCACCCAGATAGGCATCCAGGACGACGTTGGCGATGGCCGTGCTCACCGGGGTCATGGAGTTGGTGAGAACCACCACCCCCAGGTTCTCCTCCGGAACCAGGACGAGCCTGGAAAACATGCCGTCGTAGCCCCCACCGTGGCTCACCACCAGGCGGCCCCGGTCATCGTTGAGGTTGAACCCCAGGCCGTAGCCCCGGAAGTGGATGGAAGGCCGGGAGCGGCGCGACGCGGAGCTCACCCTCCGGGGCGTGTGCACGGTCCACATCTCCCGGATGGACTCCCTGGAGAGGAGGTTCTCCCCCCTCCAATCCCCCTCCGCCAGGAGCAAGCGCATCCACTTCGCCATGTCCGACACGCTGGAGATGATTCCCCCGGCGGCGGCCATGGCGTCCCAGTTGTACCACTCGATGGGGATCACCCCTCGTGTGGTGTTCTTGTGGGGCGTGGCCACGTTCTCCATGGCGGACAGGGCGGTGATGGACGTCACGGACCGGCTCATGCCCAGGGGGTCCAGGATCCGGGTCTCCACGAACTCGCCCCACGGCACCCCGGCCCCGGCTGCCACCACCTCGCCGGCGGCGATGAACATGAGGTTCGAGTAGCCGTAGGAAGCCCGGAAGGGACCTGCCGGCTCCAGGTGGCGGGCTCGCCTCACCACCTCCTCCGCCGAGTAATCCGTTCCATACCACAACAGGTCTCCGCTGAAGGTACCCAGACCGCTCCGGTGACACAGGAGGTCCCGGATCCGCATCTCCTGGCTCACGAAGGGATTGTAGAGCCGGAAGTAGGGGAGGTGGCTTCGCACCGGATCGTCCAGGTCCAGAGCGTCTTCCTCGGCAAGCATGGTCAGGGCGGCTGCCGTGAAGGCCTTGGTATTGGACGCGATGGCGAAGAGGGTGTGCTCGTCCACCGGCTCCACACCGCCCAGCTTCCGGCTCCCGTAGCCCCGAGCCAGGACCGTCTCTCCGTCCTTGACGATGGCCACGGCCAGGCCCGGAACGGGCCATTCCTCCTGGATCTGACCGATTCGGACATCCAGCTGACGGAGGTCCGGTCTCTGGGCCTGGGCCGACGGGGCCCAGAGAAGGGCCAGGACCGCCAACATCAGGATGCGGAGAGGGCCCCCGGGACGGCACCAGGACCGACGGGTACCCGGTCCCACGGATCTGGGATCTTCCTTCATTGCTGACTCCGAAGAGGGAGAGAAAGGAGAAGGTCCTCAGCAATCATGCGATTCGGGCCCGGTGGCCACAACACCGGAGGAAATCGTTGTGCTTCCCGGCACGTACGTTCAATTTGGAAGCATCACCCCACAGCCTCGGCCTCACGGACTCCCGTCCGAAACGGGAAGGAGGATCGTTCCCGTGAGAACTCTCGTCCCGGGTCCCCCACCGGACTCCCGATACGCCTTCCGCGTCCTTGGTCACCTGGCGGTCCTCGTCCCGGCCCTCGTCGCTGGCTGCGGCGGAGGGTCCGGCCCGGAAACAGTCACTCCGGCCCAGGCCCATATGTTCGCCCACTTCGACCGGGCCGGGGAAGTCCATCACGCGCTCCTCCAGGGCAACCTGAACCGGGCCCGGGCAGCGGCCTCCTGGATCGCGAACCACAGTGACCCGCATCCCCTGCCCCCGGATTGCGCCGAGTATCAGGATGCCATGGAGGGACAGGCTGCCCGGGTGAGCCGGGCCCACTCCCTGGAGGAAGCCGCCGCCGGAGCGGCCCACATGGGCCGTTTCTGTGGAGAGTGCCACCGGCACCAGGGCGTGGTGCCTCGCTTCCTGGTGGGGACGGCCCCGCCGACGGAGCCCGGAACCAGGGGAGAGATGACCCTGAACCTCTGGGCCGCCGAACGGATGTGGGAGGGCCTCCTGGCCGGAGAGGAGTACGCCTGGAACTCCGGGGCCGAAGCCCTCAGGCAGGGCTGGCTGGATCCCCGGTACCTGTCCGGAGACCCGGCGCACCATCAGGTTCTCCGGACCCTGGTTCAGCGAGTCTACCGCATGGGAGCCCGGGCTG
>Ga0207797_1000633_pt1 | contig 26880 bp, 22 predicted proteins | sample PRCRCaboRojoPR_6_FD_187275 | JGI IMG/M metagenome (GOLD analysis project Ga0207797, IMG submission 187275) | Marine sediment microbial community from Cabo Rojo, Puerto Rico - PR CR 10% Liquid 1 (SPAdes) | ecosystem: Environmental > Aquatic > Marine > Coastal > Sediment | place: Cabo Rojo, Puerto... | reverse complement strand
GATCGAGGCGGCCCGCGAGCGGGTCCGGTCGTGGGACGCGGTCGACCACCCGACGCCGACGGACGTCCTGCTGGACGACGCCGTCGGCCGCTACCTGTGGGTCGAGCTGACGCTGCTCGGCGAGGAGTTCGACGCGCCGGGCGTCGAGACGGTCCGCGCGTACTTCCCGCGGCGGTCGTACCTGCGGTACCTGCCGGCCATCTACCGGGAGGACGGGGCGAGCGCGGCGTTCCTGGAGCGGTTCCTCTCGCTGTTCGAGAGCGGCTACGTCGACGTCGAGGAGGCGCTCGCGGCGTTCACGCGCTACCTCGACCCGACGGGCGTCCCCGCCGAGTACCTCACCTGGCTCGGCGGCTGGCTCGCGGTCGCCCGGGACGAGTCCTGGCCGACGCCGGCCCGGCGGACGCTGCTGGCCGAGGCGCCGGCGCTGTTCCGCCAGCGCGGGACCGAAGCGGGCCTGCGGCGGGTCCTCGACGTCCTCCTCGAGGGGGTCGAGCCGCCCGTCCGGGACTGGGAGACGGCCCGGGCCCGCGAGGAGAGACTGCTCGAGCGGTGGGTCGACGCGGGCTACCTGACCGAGGCGGAGCGCGCGGCGATGCTGGAGGCGCACGACGCGCTGGCGGCGAGGGACCGCGACGCCGACGCGCCGCCGTACAGCGTCTGGACGCACGCGATGCTGGACTGCATCGACCCGGGGGCGACGGACCTCCTGGCGGGCTACCGGCGGCTCGTCGCGTGTCCCCAGTGTTTCCTCGTCCTCGTGCGACCGTGGCTCTCCGACGAGGAGCTCCGGACGGTCCAGCGGGCCGTCGAGACCTGGACGCCGGCGCACGTGACCGGACGGGCCGCAGCGCTTCGCCGGGGCGTCAGACTGGGCGGGAACTCGTTCCTCGGGGTGAACACCACCCTGACGGAGCCCTCGTTCGTCCTGGGGGAGAGCCTCCTCGGGCCGGAGACGGTCCTCGACGACCGGGAGCCCGCACAGCTCGGGGTTAGCCGGTTCGGGGGTGACGTCCGGATGTCGTGAGGCACCGCCGCCCCCCGCTCCACACCGAAAGCGGGGGCGGCCGAAAGCCGGGCCCGACGGACGAGCCACGACCGACCGCACGCGACGACCGACCGCGACCACACGAGACGAACCCACCGAGATGCGACAGACGCCAGCTACCACCGGACGACAGGAGCGCAGAGGGACGCCATGAGCACGAACGGCAACGGGAGCGGCGGGCCTCACGAACCCCGGGAGAGCCCGCACGACTGCCGGCTTGACCGCTTCCAGCGGAACCGCTACTACGACGGGAAGCCGATGTTCGCCCGCGACTTCGCCGCCGAGCAGGAGTACCACGTCGATCGCCTGGACACCCTGGCGCGCCACGTGGCGGGCGAGGGGATCCTCGACGGGCTCGAGACGACGGTCGTCGAGGAGGCCGACGGACGGCTGACGGTGACGGTCAGCGCGGGACTGGCGCTGGACTGCTGTGGCCGGCTCCTCGTCGTCCCGGACGAGACGGAGCGGACCCTCGACGACCCCGGGGGGAACGAGACGAACCTCTACCTGGTCTACGGCGAGTGCGTCACGGAGACGGTCCCCCTCGAGGGCACCGAGGGCGCCTGCCGGACCGACTGCGAGTACAACCGCGTCCTGGAGGTCGTCGACGTGGTGCAGGACGAGACCGCCCCGGACTTCGGGACGTACAAGCGCATCCCCGAGGTCGAGTTCCCCGACCCGACGACGACGACGCTCGAGGACCCGGCACCGCTGTTCCGGATGGCCGAGACGTTCCACGAGAACGGGGGCACGGTGCGCGACTGCGGGCCCGACGAGCGGCGCGTCTTCCTCGGGACGTTCACCGGGGACGCGCCGGGGGCCTGGGAGCGCACCGACACCGTCCCGCTCGGGTACGCCTACACGGCGGACCTCCTGTACGCGACCGTCGCCAATCACCTCCTCGAGACCAACCCCCACCGGGTCGGCCTCGAGGTGGAGCCGTTCGCGGGGGCGACGGCGGACGAGACCGGCGCGACGCTCCGCGTCCAGGGGCCGGAGGACCCGGCGGGGGAGGTGACCGTCGCCACGACCGACCCGGACCTCACGATCGGGAACGACGGTACCCAGCGGATCACCGTCGAGGTGCCCGGCCTGGAGGGGCTGCGGACCCGGATGGACGCGCTCGAGGAACTGCTCCGCGAGCAGTCCGTCCGGTACAAGCGCACGGCGTTCAGCGTCGTCTTCGAGCGGTTCGCGGGCACCGCGGTCGAGGCGCCGGCGCGGGACGTCCACGACACGGCGGTCGACGCGATCGGCCGGGCCCCGCCCCGCTACGTCGACCCCGAGGAGTTCGTCGACTTCGTCGGGGACGTCCTCCCCGAAGAGCAGACGCTGGAGGGCGCGCTCCCGGGCGTGGCGACGTCCCAGAGCATCACCCGCTACAGCACTGCGCTCCGGGACCTCGAGGCGGCCGAGGCGACGGGTGACCCCCTCCGGATGGCGAAGGCACAGGACGCCGTCGCGGAGGCGGCCGAGTGGCTCCGCCCGATCCCGGACGAGGAGCCGGAACCGGAGCCGGAGCTGTTCTGTCTGGCAATGGACGACGTCCCCGAGGAACGGCGCGAATCGTTCCCCATCCGGATCCGGAACTTCATCATCCAGGCGGCCGACCCGGAGCTGGAGCCCGACTTCACCCAGGACGAGCCTCCAGAGGGGCAGTGGAAGCTCCGACTCCCGCTCGATGCCGACCCGGAGGGCCTGGCGATCCAGGTCCCGACGACCTCGCGTGTCGAGGTGTTCGTGACGGTCAACGGGGAGCCGCTCCAGCTGCGGGTCCGGGACGTGAACGGCAACGGTGTCGCCATCCAGGAGATCGAGGACGTCGAGACCCACCGGTTCGAGGTCGAGGGCGAGGACATCAGCCTGCTGGAACTCGAACCCAGCAGCGACGACCAGTTCCTCGTCGAGGTCTGCGTCGAGCGGTGACGCGCCAGGCAGCGCCCTCGAGGGACCGGCCCCGGCGGACCGTCGACGTCTGTGGCGACCCAGTCACCCGTTCGTGAGGCGAACCGTTCGTAACGACGAGACACTTACCGACGACGTCCGGCACTCGGACCGAATTCCCCCTCCACCCTCCCGCGTCGCCCTCGCGCTCCTCGTGCTCGGCGCCGTCCTGCTCCCGGGACCGGCCTACGCTCGGCGTCGACCGGCTCGACGGGCCGGACCTGCCAGGTACTCGAACGCGCGATCCGGAACGGGACGGCGACCGCCGAGACCCCGGCCGTCCGGAGCGACCTCCGGCGACTCGCCCGCAACGAGACGTTCTCGTGTCGGGGCGTGCCCGTTCCTGGGGGGAGCGGCAGGTGGGAGACGACAGTACCGTTTTGCCACTCCGGGACGACGTCTCCGGTATGCCGGTCGCGAGCTGCTGGAGTGCACCGCCCCTCGGGAAGGGACGGGATTTCCTGACGGAGTCCGGGGGCGAGCCGCCGACCGGGGGCGGACGCGACCCGGCGACGAGCGGGCGTCCTCGTGGGACTCGGAGCCCGGCGCGCGCTCCGCCGGGTGGCCACGGTCGGCCTCGCGATCGCGGCCGTCTGGGGGTTCGTCGTCCTGCCGGCGCTCGTCTTCCGCCAGGACCTGCGGGAGCTCCGGTCCGGGCAGTCCGTGGAGGGCTGAGTTGGACTCGAACTGGATCCGGTCGCCGGTTGCTCGGTCACCGACGACCCGGGAACACACCGAGCGCTCGCCCCCGAACGACGCTATTCGGACGACGTCGACACGCTCGCAGGGACCTCGCCGCCCCACGCCGACTCCCACGGCCGGCGCGGCTCCGCGTTCGTCGATTACAGTCCCCCGACGCCGACCTCTCGCCGAGCGGGAAGAGCGTCGGTTCGACGGGCACACTCGACTGCCTCTCGAACTGGACGGGGCTCACCGACGAGGAGTACCGCGAGAAGAAGGCGTTCGTCGAGAGGGTGCTCCTCGCGCGGCTCGGGAACTCGGGTGATCACGTACCTCGAATACCGTATCTCCAGTGAGCGCGCCTGGAACCCGTCGCGAACGCCAGACGCCTGCGAACGGCGGACGCTCGATCACCCTGGAACGCCTGACACCCGACGGCGACGACCGTGAAACACCCGACGCCACGATCGCCCGCGACAGGTGAACGCTACGGCCCTGTCGAAGGGTTCTCCACGGCAATGGTCTGCCGGCAATCACGCCGGACGAACGTCGTCGACCGCGACCGGACCGCGGGATCGACGGATCAGGCCGTCGGGGAGTCGGATTCGGACCCGGACTCGACGTCCTCGCCCGCGTTCGACTCGGGCTCGGTTGTCTTGCTCGTCTCCGTCGTCCCGGCGCCGCGGGTGAGGGTAACCACGTAGACGGCTCCGAGCAGGAGGCCGAAGACCACGTGGCCGGCGAACGCCGGCCCCGAGAGGAACGGGACGGGCATGCCCGCGCCGGTCACGGCGTTCGCCCAGATCGGCAGGACGAAGGCCCCGGTGACGATCCCGAGGACGGCGCCGTACGCCGTTCCGAGACCGGTCGTCCGCGCCGTCGTCCCGGCGTAGCTGCGCAGTCCGGTCCGCGTGATCAGCGCGACGAAGAGCAGCCCGAAGATCGCGCTGTGGACGAGGTGGGCGACCCAGCCAGCGAGCACGGTCGGCTGGCCGTACAGCGAGCCGACGACGGGCATCGCCCCCATCACGAAGTGGAGGAGCAGCCCCATGCCGACGCCGCCGACCAACCCGCCGCCGATGCCGGCGATCCACGGCCGGGTAGACGTCTCGCGCGATACCGCCCGTTCGGTGACCTGTGATGCTGTGCTCATCGAGAGTAGTGTATGGGCGGCCGAGGAGATAACGTCGACGGCGATCCGACGGAAAATCGTGAATCGACGCCTGACACGTCGCGTGCGCGTTCGACGCGCCACACCGTTCGGAAGACGACCGCGCGTCGCTACCGCCCGGACGACGACCGCCACCGGACGTCCGACGTCGGGCCCTGACGCCGCCGTACCCGCCACGGGACAGCGACCCGTCACTCCAGCAGCGCGACGAGGTCGGCGACGTCGTGGTCGTCGAGCGACCGGACCGTCTCGACGATCTCCGTCCGGCGCTCGCGGTCGTACCGATCGCCGGCCGTCGCGTGGAACTTCTCCTCGACCTGCGCCCACGACATCGGCTGCGTCGGGTGGCCCCGGAAGGCGTCCTTCTCGACGTGGAGGACGGTCCCGTCGGCGAGTTCGACGTCGATCACCGCGGGCAGCAGCCCGTCCTCGAACTGCTCTGTGAGTTCGGGCTCCTCCTCGACCTCGACCCGCCGGAGGAGTCGCTGGACGTCGTCCCGTCGGATCCGCTCGGGGTCGTACGAGTCGACGGTCAGCTCGCGGTCGACGAGCGCGGCCGCGAGCATGTACGGGAGCGAGTGGTCGGCCTGGGCCTTCGTCTCGACCTCGTAGCGCGAGCCCTCGCCGCCGCCGATGATGAGCTTCGCGCCGGCGAACGTGTTCAGCCGGACGGCCTCGACGTCCTCGTGGTCGACGTCGTGCGCATCGGCCAGCTCGACGATCCCCTCGACGGCCGACTGTGCGTACGTCTCGGCGACGTACCGCTTCGTCATCGTGTCGTGGACACGCTCGCAGGCGGGATCGAGGTCGACCGAGAACGCCCCCGAGATCACCTGTTTCCAGCCCTTCTGTCCCTCGAAGAGGTTCGTCGGCCCCTCCATCCCGCGCTCGGCGAGCAGGACCGAGTAGACGGCGTTGCGCGCCGCGTTCGCGCTCGCGACCCCCTTCCACTCGTTGATCCCGCCGGTCCGCGTCACCCGGAGCGCGTTGTGCGCGGTGCCGGCGATGCCGACGGCGTTGCGCAGCGCCTCGTAGTCGAGGCCCGTGACGTGGCCCGCGCCACACGCCGCCGAGATCACGGTGTGGGTGACGTGGTCCCAGCCCTTCTCGCGGACGGGCGCGTTCCACGCCAGCTCCCCCTGGACCTCGTAGGCGGCGCCGAGGGCGGCGAGCAGCTCCTCGCCCGACGCGTCGACCCGCTCGCCGCAGGCGACGATCCCCGCGAGGTTGTCGCTCGGGTGAGGCGTCTCGCCCGGCGCGAGAAACGAGTCCATGTAGTCGAGATAGCGGGTGAGCGTCGTGTTGTACATCGCGGCGTCGGCCGGCGCCGCGGTGGCTTCTCGTCCCCAGAGCCGACACGGTCCGCCCGTCCCGTCGGCCGCGACCGTCTCGCCGACCACCTCGGCCGTCCCGGCGCCCATGGCGCCGACGGCGATGCCGATCGAGTCGAGTACCCGCTTCTCGAGCGCCTCGACGACCGCCGACGGGAGCGACCGGTAGTCGACGCGCTCGACGAACGCCGCCAGCTCGGCTGTCGTCGTCATACGGGACGACCCGCGAGCCAGGGGGAAATAGCTCCGGGTGGCCCGTGTCGCCTGGACCCCCGGTCGCCCGGCCGGCAACAGGACTTTGGGAGCGAGTAACAAACAACCACTCATGGGTGTTCACTCCACGCGCGTCGCGACAGCGCACGTACTGGGCGGACTGGGTACCCTCGGGCCGACGATGGACAGGGCGCGGGACGGGACTGCAGGCGAGCGTCGGCCACCGGCCGTTACCCGGACCGAGGCGGTGACTCCGGGGGGATCGGAATGACCGGGACCGGCCCCCTGGAGGGGTTGCGGGTGCTCGACCTCTCGGGCATGCTCAGCGGCGGGTACGCCACGATGACGCTGGCGGACTTCGGGGCGGACGTCGTGTCGGTCGAACATCCCGAGCACCACGATCCGATCCGGGACTGGCCGCCGTTCGACGACGGCACCAGCCTCTGGTGGAAGTCGCTGGCCCGGAACAAGCGGTGTATCACGCTCGACCTGGGAAGCGACGAGGGTCGCGCGCTCGCGCTCGAACTCGCCGCGGACGCGGACCTGCTGTTCGAGAACTTCCGCCCCGGGACGCTCGAGCGGTGGGGACTCGACTACGGGACGCTCCGGGAGGTCAACGAGGAGTTGATCCTGGTCCGGATCTCGGGGTACGGCCAGACGGGTCCGAAGTCGGACGAGCCCGGCTTCGGCACCGCCGCCCAGGCGATGTCGGGGTTCGCCCACCGCAACGGCTACCGCGACCGCGAGCCGCTCCTGGCGCCGATCAGCATCGCGGACATCGCGGCCGCGGGGATGGCGGTCCAGTCGGCGCTGTTCGCGATCTACGAGCGCGACGTCGGCGGGAGCGGCGAGGGGCAGGTGATCGACGTGAGCCTCTACGAGGCGCTCTTCCGGATGCTCCCCGGCGACGTCGAGAAGTTCGACCGGCTGGGCGAGGTGACCGAGCGGACCGGCAGCCACCACCCGAACGCGGCCCCGCGGAACGTCTACGAGGCCGCCGACGGCTACGTCGCGCTGTCGGCGTCCGCCCAGTCGATCTTCGAGAACCTCGCGGAGACGATCGGCCACCCGGAGCTGATCGAGGACCCCCGCTTCGCCGACAACCGGTCGCGCGTCGAGCACGCCGACGAGCTCGACGGCTACATCGCCCCGTACGTGGCCGAGCGGACGGTCGAGGAGGTGGTGGCCGATCTCGGGGCGGGCGACGCCGTCGTCGCGCCGATCTACGACATGCGCGACGTCTTCGCGGACGAGCAGTACCGGGCCCGCGACGACGTCGTCGAGGTCGACGACCCGGACCTGGGGTCGATCAGGACCGTCGCGCCCCTGCCGAAGTTCTCCCGGACGCCCGGCGGGGTCGACCACCTCGGGCCGGGCCACGGGGAACACAACGAGGCGGTGTTCGTCGACGAACTCGGACTCGACGAGTCGACCGTCGCCGACCTGCGGGCGGACGGCGTCGTCTGACCGGCGGCGACGCGACCGGGGCCGTCCCTGCCATCGGCCATCGTCACAAGGCACTTGCCCGACGCGACCGACCGCACGCTCTTCGACGGTGCCGACGTCGCGGCGGTTGGCTCTGTCCGGAAACGGCGGGGTGCGTTCGGACTCCCGGTTACGTTGACCGACGGGGCGACGGCGACCGTCGGAGAGGCGTTCCGTACGGCGGAGGTAGACGGCAGGCCCGACGAGTTCGACGTCGTGGTGGTGGTCGACTCGTGACTCGTGGCGCCAGTCGCACGTCGACCTCGTTCGCCGCACGTCCGTATCTGTCGCCGTACGTTCATCCAAACGGGACGTTCGTTACGGGCGCACTGTCGTAACAGCCGGACGAACGTCGAGCTCCACCAGCGAAGGGGCCGCCCGCCGATCCCCGACCCCGTCGGTCGGCGAGCGCCCCCGCGTGGAGTCGTGGCGACTTGCCCCAGGCCGGGTCGTGACGGCTCCGTCGTCGTTCTGCCCGACCGACGAGGACGCAGCCGGCGTGAACGTACCTGGTCCAGACCCGCCGTGTCGATCGACAGGTAGTGTCACTGCGGCTTTATTTCCTCGGGGCGCGATCCTCGAGATCAGTTCCGTAGATCTTCGGAACCGGAATCACGATGTCAGCAATACCCACACCCGACCAGTCGCTCGTCTCCGAACTCCGCGCCCTCGTCGCCGGTACGGTAATCGGTCCCGACGACGACGGGTATCACGGCGCACGCGCGGTCTGGAACGGTCGGATCGACCGCTTCCCGGCCGCGATCGTCCACGTCACCTCGACCGACGACGTCGCCGCGACCGTGCGCTTCGCCCGCGAGCGCGACCGCCCGATCGCCGTCCGCGGCGGCGGCCACCACGTCACGGGCAGCGCCGTGATCGACGACGGGATCGTGATCGACCTCTCGGCGCTGACCGACGTCGACGTCGACCCCGAAACCCGAACGGTCCGGGTGGGTGCCGGCTGCCGCGTCAGTGACGTGCTGTCGGCGACCGGGGAGTACGGCCTCGCCGTGCCCACGGGGAGCGCCGCCCACACGGGGGTCGCGGGCTCGACTCTGGCGGGCGGCATCGGCTGGGCCCGACGCGAGCACGGGCTCGGGATCGACCGGCTCCGCTCGGTCGACGTCGTCACCGTCGACGGCGAGGTGCTGACCGCGAGCGCCGACGAGAACGAGGCGCTGTTCTGGGCGGTCCGGGGCGCCGGCGCTCGGGTCGGGATCGTCACGAGCCTGACGTTCGAGGGCTTCGATCTCCCCCCGGAGGTGGCCTTCGTCCAGGTCGCCTACCCGGCACCCGACGCCGAGACGGTCGTGGAACTGTTCCGGCAGTACCGCGACTACGTCGCCGACGCCCCCGACGAGGTGACCTCGATGGCGGTCTACGCCTCGGTTCCGCCGCTCCCGCTCGTCCCGACGGAGTTCCACGGCGCGCCGATCGTGACCTCCTCGAGCGCGTGGCCCGCGCGGGAACGTCGAAGCCGGGCCCCGAGACGTCGCTGACGCTGTGGCACCTCGGCGGCGCGGTGGGAGACGTGGCGTCCGACGCCACTGCCTACGCCCGGCGCGACGCCCCGTTCCTCGTCAGTATCGAGGCGGGCTGGCGCGACCCCGCCGTCGACGAGGCGCACCTCGACTGGGCCAGGGCGACCTGGAACGACCTCCGGGCGTCCGAGGCGACGCTCGAGGGGTTCTACCCGGGTTTCCCCGGGTTCGTGGATGGCGAGGAGCGCGACCGGATGACCTACGGCGACAACTACGACCGGGTCCACGCACTCGCGACCCGGTACGACCCGGCGGGGCTGCTCGGGGCCAGCAGGACCCCGGGCGGGACGTCACCTTCGCGTCCCGCCAGGAGCGCGCGCTGAGTCGGGCAGTCGGGTCGACCCCGGCGGTCGCGTCGCCCGTCCGGTCCGCCTGGAGCGGACCGGCACAGCCCGCGAGGACGACGAGGACGGCGACGGCTGCGGCAGCTATCCCGGGTCGCATGGCGAGGTATCGGGGACGGCAGCCCATCGATCCCCGGCATCGACGTCTGACGGGTACGAGTGGACGCGCGTCGCGGTATCGTCGACCGTTCGGGGCAGTCGCCCCGACGCCGGTCGTTCCCGTCAGTCGAGCGTCGGGCCCGACCGTCGAGGGCTGTTACGCGACGTGCGAGCCAACGGGGCGGCCGGCCGACACGAAAGCGGGCCGCGTCGACGGGGCAGCGTCGATCAGAAACTGGGTTTTCCGGATCCACCGCCTCTCCCAACATACGTCGCGGCGAAGACGGTGACGTCGTCGATCGGGAACGCGGAGGTCGCGTCGTCGTTGCCCGTCCCATCGACGACACCGACCGCACGCAACTCGTACGGGCTCGGCGGGAACGGATCGTTGCCCTTCCCGTCGAGTGACGCGTAGACGCCCGGCGGGGGGTAGACGTCGTTGCCCTTCCCGTCGAGTGACGCGTAGACGCCCGGCGGGGGGTAGACGTCGTTGCCCTTCCCGTCGAGCGACGCGTAGAGGTCGGGGTACGGGTCGTCGCCTTTCCCGTCCATGGGTTCGGCCGCCGCCGTTCCGACGGTGCCGGCGACCCCGGCCGTCACGACGACCGCGACGAGGAGTGCTTTGAGGACAGTGCGTCCAGCCGTGATGTGCTCGAGTGCCTTCATCACAGATGGACCGACGAGGGGGTGTTCGATGGCGATAGATGCTTACTATTGAATCGCACTTTCGGAGTCTCTTTCTAGACATCTAGTATTCAAAGTGGAACTGGAACTCGAGGAGGTGTCCGAGCACGGACGGTGGGCACGTCGTGGTCGGACCGGTCGACGAGGAGCCGCCAGGCGGGACGGGCGACGCCGAGCGTTCTGGGGCCGATACCGACCAGCAGGGCGACCGGGACGAGGTAGCGGACGGGCGGGTCGAGCGCGCCGAGTCGGTCGCGAACGCGAGTTCCGTCCCGAGCGTCGGTTCGAGCCCGAAACTGAACAGGATCGGGCAGATCACCAGCCCGGTGACGATCGCCGCGCCGACGTCCGCGACCGTGATCAGCAGCGCCGACCGGCGCTCCGTCCTCTCGTCGACGTAGCTCCCGGACGTGAGCATGATCCCCGGCGCGAGCCCACCCCGGGAGCGTCGCCGCGTAGCCCGCGAGCACGACGAGGACCACGAAGACGGTCGGCATCACGGCCCTCGACATCCGCCCGATCCCGCCGCGAACGCCCAGCGAGACGATCCCGGCGGTCAGCGCCGTCGCCACCGCGAAGCAGACGACCGGGAGCCACGAGCCGAGGAAGCCGAGGACCCAGCCGGTCAGCACGAGGTAGTAGCTGACGAACGGGAGGAGACCGCCGGCGACGAGCCAGCCGAACGCGGCGTACGCCGGCGTCACGGACCGGAACGCGGAGACGACGTGGGTCCGGAGCGTTCGGCCGACCGTCGACTCGAGCACGAGCAACGGGACGGCACAGACGACCGTCGCGAACGGGAACCCGAGCCGGGACGACCAGCGCTCGACGGGCATGCGGCCGGGGGCATGCGGTCGCGTCTCGAAGCCGTCCCCTCGCTCGCTCGTCCGATCCGCCCATCGACCGGTGTCGGGGCTCACGAGCCCGACGCCGTCGTGGCGACCGACGCGTCCGGCGGCGTCCCCCCCGGCACGGGTTGGCGGGCGGACTCGGCCTCGCCGTTCAGTACGGCGGCGACTCGGCCTCGATCACCGCGGCGAGGTTCCGCTGTTCGAGCGCGAGGAGGACGTGGAGGTCGTCCAGTGCGACGATCCCGGCGAGCGTGCCGTCGTCCTCGTCGACGACGACGCTCCTGACCCCCTCGTCGCGCATCCGCCGGGCGAGTTCGCCGGCCGACTCGTCGGGACGAGCAGTCACCACGTCGTCACGCATCAGGTCTGCAACGGCCACGACTGACAACCGCTCGACTGTCGGGTCGGGACGGTCGAATACCGGGCCGCCCGTTCCCGTCTCACGGGAACAGGAACCGCTGGACTCCCGTCAGACGCGGTCGCTTCCCCCCACGGGTCGTCACATCCGCGATGGACGCGGACCGGCCCCTGCCCTCTGAAGAGGATCGTACACAGAAATAGATGGACTACTTCGCCTCGAGAGGCCGAAGCCCCGGCGCCGATCGGATCCCGGTGAGACGGGGAACGGATCCGGCGTCGCGGCGTCCGCTCCCGTCGCTCTCCCCGGATCTACCGGCAGGGGCCGGCGGCGTGCGAGCCGTCTCGACGGGGTGGACGAACTCGATCGCGTGCCCGGACGGCGACCGGTACGGTACGGTCGATCGATAACTTCCGGGAGCCATGGTCGACGTTCGTCGATCGGTACGGCACTCTGGCCGAACGAGAAGCACCGTCAGGGAGTGCGCGGCGACAGATCACACCTTTCGAAGCGGGACGGTCGGCGGACTGGACAGTTCCCCACGGTCGAGGCGTACTCCGGGACTGTCGGTCCGATGCAGCGCTCGGCATCGACGGTCGAGGCGTCCAAAATATACTATTCGATAATCTGCTTTCCGGCCGGGCGATCGACGATCGAGCGGTCGTGAGTGGACGGTGTGGTCCCCCTCGCCGTCCAGCCGTGGCGACGGCCGGCCCGGTCAGAGGCTGTGGGCCGTCCAGCCGCCGTCGACGTAGAGCGACTCGCCGTGGACGAACCGTGCCTCCTCGCTCGCGAGGAAGACGGCGGCGTTCCCGATGTCTTCCGGCGTGGCGACGTACGGCAGGAGCGTCTGGTCGAGCTGGATCTGTAACTCCTCCTCGGTCTGGTAGTCCTGGATCGGGGTCTCGACGAACCCGGGGCAGATCGCGTTGACGTTGACCTCGTCGTCGCCCAGCTCGACCGCGAGGTCGCGCGTCAGGTTGACGATCGCCGCTTTCGCGCTCGCGTACGGCGGGCCGCCGCCGCCCTCCTGGGAGTTGACCGACCCGATGTTGACGATCTGTCCCTTCGACTGCTTGAGGTGCGGGACGGCGAACTTCGCACAGTAGAACGCACCGGCCAGGTCGACCCCGATCACCTGGTCGAACTCCTCGATACTGATCTCCTGGGAGTCGCCGGCGATGAAGATGCCGGCGTTGTTCACGAGCACGTCGAGGCCGCCGTACGTGTCGACGGTCTCCTCGACCATCGCCCGGGCGTCGTCGGGGTCCGAGACGTCCGTCTCCACGTAGGTGGCCTCGCCGCCGAGCTCCTCGCGGATCACCTCGTCCGTCGGGTCGGTGACGTCGGTCGCGTACCGCTCGCCCTGCTTGGGCTCGCGACGGACGTCCGCGACGACGACGTTCGCGCCCTCCTCGGCGAACCGGAGGGCGATGCCGCGCCCGATCCCGCTCGAGCCGCCGGTGACGATCACGGTCCTGTCGGCGTGTCTGTCGGCCTTCATCGTCTCTCGACGACGACTATTCCGCCCGGTCACATAACCGTTGGTGCCGCTTCCGCCGGCTCCGGTGGCCCTGTCGCCTGGGCCGTGGGACCGCCGGGGACCCCGGAGCGGGCCGCCACTGCCGTCGCGTCCTGCACCGTCACGGCCACCGGTGGAGCTTTGTAACCGATCGTCCACTGTCCCGTGTGGACCTCGAACACGTACGTTACGAGACGGAGGGATCGGTCGCGACGGTCACGCTGAACCGTCCGGATCGACTGAACGCGCTGGCGGTGCAGACCTGGGAGGAGTTCCGGACGTGTCTGCGGACCGCCGACGAGGACGACGACGTGCGGGTCGTGGTGCTCGCGGGCGCCGGGAAGGCGTTCTGCTCGGGGGACGACATCGGTGACCTGTCGTTCGACTCGGCGGGCGACGCCTGGGCGTACGCCAGACACATCATGGACTGCGGGCTCACGATCGACCGCATCGACACGCCGGTGATCTCGAAGGTCGACGGCCTCGCGTTCGGCGGCGGCTGCGAGCTGGCGGTCCTCCCCGACGTCACGATCGCCAGTGAGGAGGCGACGTTCCGTCTGCCCGAGTCGCTCATCGGCGCCGTACCCGGCATCGGGCTCGTCCGGTTCCCCGAACTCATCGGGCTGAAGCGGACCCGCGAGCTGATGCTTACCAACCGGGAGCTGTCGGCCGAGGAGGCCCTCGATATCGGCCTCGTGAACGAGGTCGTCCCCCACGACGACCTCGACGACGTCGTCGCCGAGCGCGCAGCGGACGTCGCCGAGAGCGCGCCGATGTCGGCCCGGCTGATCAAGCGGACGCTGAACGCGCGGCTGCGCGACGAGACGGAAGCGCTGAACGCCCTCACGCTCGTCTTCACGATGGAGGACATGCAGGAGGGGATGGAGGCGTTCTTCGGGGACCGCGACCCCGAGTGGCAGGACCGCTAGGCCGAACCGATCCGACTCGACCGACCTCGACTCGATCCGACTCGATCAGACTCGACCGACCTCGACTCGATCCGACGCAGACGGACTGGAGGACGGTCCCGACCGACTGGCCGGACCGACGGACCGACAGCGAGGCTCGACCCGACCCGGGCCCGATCGGATTACTCCTCGGCGCGCGTCCACGCGACGGCGCCGTCGCGCTCGGTCCGCGCCAGGACGCCCCGGTCGACGAGATCGCCGTAGTGGGCGGTCAGCGGGAACGCGAGGTCGTCGTCGAGCCCGAACCCCCCGCGGCGCTCGACGACCGCGTCGATCGCCTCGGCGAGCGTGACGGTGCCGTGCTCGTCGACGACGTCGAGAGCGAGCGTCTCGATCTCGGCGACGAAGTCGAGCGACTCCCCGACGAACGCGTCGATCTCGTCGCCCCGCAACACCTCGTAGTGGGTGAACGAGAGGGTCTCGGGGTCGAGCGAGTCGACGAGCCGGATCGTGTTCTCGTACTCGGGGTAGAGGAAGTACGGCGGCGGCTGGAGGTAGTTCCCGTCGACGTCGAAGAGCCCGCGTCCGAAGAAGCCGTCGGCGCCGACGACCACGTCGTTCGCCTCGTCGTAGAGCATGAGGTGCCCGCGGGTGTGCCCCGGGGTGTGGAGCGTCGTCACGGTCCGATCGCCGACGCGGAACGACTCTCCGCCCCGCAGCCGGATGTCGATCGGCTCGTCGGGACCCATCATCCCCGTCAGCCAGTCGTAGACGTCGTCCCCGTAGGCCAGCCCGTGGTCGTCCTCGAACATGTGGTACCGCTCGTCGAGGATCCGGTCGACGCTCTCGGCCAGCGGCGCGTCGGCGCGGTGGATCGCGATCGTCACCCCGGGGCTGTGCTCGCGGAGCTGGTGGTTGCCGCCGAAGTGGTCCGCGTCGGCGTGCGTGACGATCGCGAGGTCGACGTCCGCCAGCTCCTGGCCCCGGGACCGGAGGAACGGCCGGTAGACCTCCGTCGGCGCGTCCGTGTACCCGGGGTCGACGACGATCGGGCCCGTGGCGCCGTCGAGGACGTGGTAACCGTGGAGCTTGCCGTCGTCGGCGACGATCTCGACACGGTGGATCCCGGGGGCCAGCTCCGTCGCGTCGACGTCGCTCATCGGTCACCCCCGCGCCGTCGGACGGTCGTTTGCGCGGTCGTTCGCGAGCTGGTCGTGCGTACGCACCCGCCGCGTCGGCGGGGAGAGCGCGGTCGCGTCGCCGGCTCGACCGGTCCGGGACGGGTCGCTGGAGTCATTGATAACACGGCTCGTGATGGGCGGGAACTGCTAATAAACCTTCGTGACGGACGACGGGGACCGACCGGTCCCGGGGTCCGGTCCCGGGAGACGGTCGGTCGACCACCCACGCTCGCTCGAGCGCCGGTCCGTCGATACCGTGGTCCTGGTCCGCCGGAACCGTGCTACTCGACGGCGCCGCGCTCGCGGAGGTCGCCGATCTCCTCGTCCGAGTAGCCGAGCTCCGCGAGCACCTCGTCGGTGTGCTCGGCGAGCGCCGGGGGCCGCCGCCGGATCTCGCCGTCGGTCTCCGAGAGCCGGCCGGGGATGCCGGTCGTCTCGAACGAGCCGCCCCGCGGGTGGTCGACGTCGACGATCATCCCGTTGTGCTGCGCCTGCGGGTGGTCGGGGACGGCCTCCGGCGGCTCGACCGTGGCGGCCTGGACGTCCGCCTCGACGAGCGTGTCGACCAGTTCCTCACAGGGCACCTCGCTGGTGTGCGCCTCGATGACGTCGTGGACGTGGTCGCGTTCCTCGAACAGCGTCGGCTGGTCGGCGTCGTCGTACTCGTGGAGCTCGTCGAGCCCGAGCGCGTCGGCCACCTGCGGGAGCGGCGAGTAACCGATCGCGACGTAGCCGTCGGCGGCCTCGAAGATCCCGTACGGGGCCGAGAGGTACGGGTGCCCGTGGGTCTTCTCGCCGCGGTCGAGGTGGCTGTCGGTGTTGACCGTGAACGTGATCTCGTTGACCTGCATGTCGATCGCCGCGTCGAAGAGGCTCATCTCCACCTTCTGGCCCTCACCGGTCTTCAGCCGGTGGTAGAGCGCCTCCATCGTCCGGAGCGCCGCGAGCGTCGCGGTGTGCTCGTCGACGACGACCGTCCCCGCGGGCGTCGGCGGCTCGCCCGCACGGCCCGTGTACGAGGCGAGCCCGGTCGCCGCCTGGTAGAGGAGGTCCTGGCCGGGCCGCTCGGCGTACGGGCCGTCGGAGCCGTACGCCGAGACGGAGACGTAGACGATCCCGGGGTTCAGCTCGGCGACGGTCTCGTAGTCGAACCCGAGCCGCTCCATCACCCCGGGCCGGTAGTTCTGGACCATGACGTCGGCCTCCTCTACGAGTCGGCGGGCGACCTCGTGGCCCTCGTCGGTCTTGAGGTCGACGGCGACGCTCCGCTTGTTCCGGTTCATCGCGAGGAAGCCGATCCCCTCGCCGTCGATGAACTTCCCCTGGTAGCCCATCTGCCGCTGTACGTCGCCGCCGGGCCGCTCGATCTTGATCACGTCCGCGCCCATGTCGCCGAGCTTCTGTGTGGTCCAGCCGCCCGCCATCAACTGCGTGAAATCCACGACGGTCGTGTCGTCTAGGACGCCCATAGGCGGCTTACGGAGAGCCCCCGTATAAAACTGCCCGGGGCCCGCCGGGGCGTCGCTGCGGGACGGACGGGGACGCCGTGGCCGGGGGCCCGGGGGACCGCCAGCCGAACCGTCGGTAGCCGTCGGGACGGCGAACCGACCGAGACGCGGGGACACGTCGAGACGACGAACCGGCCGAGACGCGGAGGCCCGTCGGGCCCACGGAACCGATCGAGATGCGAGGACCGGTCGGGGGCCGGAACCTGACGGAGCGCCGGGAGCGATCCAGCCGTGGGGAAGGTTTATCCCCGTCTGCAGGGACCGGTGGGGTATGTCGTCGGACTGGACACTCCCGCGGATCGCGACCGAGTTCACCTACCGGGGTATCGACGCGGCGTTCCTCGAGAACGACCACCTCCGGGTCATGGTGCTGCCCGGCAAGGGCGGCGACGTCCTGGAGTTCCGCGACAAGCGCGCCGACGTCGACGTCCTCTACCACACCGAGCACAACTGGCAACCGCCCGCCGACAGGCCCGTGCCGGCGACCGACCCGACCGCCTGGCACGACACCTACCCGGGCGGCTGGCAGGTGAACCTCCCCGTGGCGGGCTACGCCGACGGCTTCGCCGGGACGCCCTACGGCCTCCACGGCGAGTCGGCGCTGCTCGAGTGGGACGCCGCGGTCGTCCGGGACGACGACGAGGCGGTTTCCCTGCGGCTGTCGACGGACCTCGTCCGGTACCCGTTCGCGGTCGAGCGGACGCTGACGCTCCCGGCCGACGAACCCGCCCTGCGCGTCGAGGAGTCGGTCACCAACGAGGGCGACCTCGAGTTGGAGTACGTCTGGCAGCAGCACCTCGCCCTGGGACGGCCCCTGATCGGCCCGGGGGCGCGACTCGACGTGCCCGCGGCCACGGGCGTCGTCGAGGCGTACGGTCCGGACCACGAGAACAACCGACTGGCCGGGGGCGAGACGTTCGACTGGCCGACCGCGCCCGGCGTCGACGGCGAGGTCGACCTCCGGGAGTTCCCGCCCGAGGACGCGACGATCCACGACGTCGCCTACGCCACCGACCTCGACGAGGGCTGGTTCGCCGTCACTAATCCCGACCTCGACGTCGGCTTCGGGTTCACGTTCCCGACCGACCCGTTCGAGTGTCTCTGGTACTGGCAGCCGTTCGGCGGCTACGCCGAGTCGCCGTACTTCAACCGCAACTACAACGTCGGCCTCGAACCGACGACGGCGTACCCGAGCGGCGACGTCCCGGACGCCCAGCGCGAGACCGGGACCATGGACACCCTCGCGCCGGGCGAGACCGCCACCGCCGCTTACACCGCCGTCACCTACCACGGGGTCGAGTCGGTCTCGCACGTCTCGCCCGACGGCGCCGTCGAGGGACGCTGAACGAACCGCCCCGGGGTCCACGTGTCACCGCGGGACCTGGTCCACGTCACCGTGTGACCCGATACGTGGCACCGCGGGACCCGGTCCACGTCATCGAGGGACCGGATACGTGTCACCGCGGGACCCGGTCCACGGGCCATCGGATGACACCGAAGTCGTCATCCCCGTCCGGTCGGTCCATCGGATCGCCCGGGTCGGCGCCCCGCGCCGAAAGTTTCAATACAAAAACCTTCGTCGGGTAGCCGTGTTAGCGCGACACGCGCTAACGATCACGAGGGTACACAATGGCGAACTACACCGTCGCTGGCATCAACTTCGCTCACTTCCACATGGGCGACATCCTGGGGCTCGTCGCGGACAACCCCGACACGGAGCTCGTGGCGATCTGCGACGAGGACCAGGAGGCAGCAACGCTTGGACTGGAAGACACGGCCGAGGAGTTCGGGCTCGACGACGACCAGGTCTACACCGACCACGTGGCGTGTCTCGAGGAGGCCGATCCGGACGTCGTCGTCCTCTGTCCCTCGCCCGCCGACCACGTCGAGTGGGTCGAGAACGTGGCGGAGTACGGCGTCCACGTCGTGCTCGAGAAGGGGACGGCGCTCACCGAGGACGGCTACGACCGGATGATCGACGCCATGGAGGCGGGCGGCGGCACGTTCGTCACGAACTGGCCGCTGGCGTGGTACCGGTCCCACCGGACGACGAAGCGGCTCGTCGACGAGGGCACCATCGGGGACGTCGTGGAGGTCCACTACTACGACGGGAACGAGGGGAGCGGCCGGTTCACGAAGGTGGAGTACACCGACGCCGGCGAGATGCACTTCGCCGGCGAGGACATGGAGGAGGCGGGCGCGGAGACGTGGTGGCACCAGGAGGCGGCCGGCGGCGGGTCGCTGGTCGACTACCTCGGCTACGGGACGAACCTGGCGACCTGGTTCCGGGACGGGGAGCTCCCGGTCGAGGTCTCCACGGAGACGTTCACGCCGGAGTGGTCCGAGGTCGACACCCAGAGCGTCACCGTCGCGAAGTACGAGGGGAAGGGCCTCTCGAAGTTCGAGACGCGCTGGGGGACGTTCACCGACCCCTGGATCACGCAGCCCCAGCCCAAGTGCGGGTTCGTCGTCACCGGCACCGAGGGGACGATCAGCAGCTACGACTACGAGGACACCGTCTACGTCCAGGACGAGGAGAACCGCGAGGGGTACGAGGTCGAAGTCGACGAGCTGGAGCCGCCCCTCGAGAACCAGATCCAGTACCTGGTCCACTGTCTCGAGAACGACATGGATCCCGAGTTCGAGCCGCTCTCGCCGTCCCACTGTCGGGAGTCGAACCGGATCCTCGTGGCCGCGCGCGAGAGCGCCCGGCGCGACGAGACCGTCCAGCTCGGCGAGTGAGCCGGCGACGCACCGGGCACCCTCGCTACCGACACCGCCCGACTGATCGGGTGTGGCACCCCCCCGATCCCGGGTGACGACCGAACGGCGACGGCCGACCGGGCACGGCCGTCGGCGACTCGAGCGACTCCTGTTCGTTCCCGTCAGTTCCCGATCCCGCCGAGTCGACGCCCAGACCCGGAGGAACGAACCGACTCCTACTCCGAGAAGGTCGAGTTGACCTCGATGACGTTGGCGGTCTCGCGGACCAGCTGCGGCAGCTCCTCCCGGAACCGGTCGCCCTGGAGCCGCGTCGGCGGCCCACAGATCGCGACGGCCCCGAGCACCTCGCCGGTGTCCTTCCGCAGGATGGGGGCGCCGATCCCGCGCGTCCCCTCCAGCCGCTCCTCGTCGTCGAGCGCCACGCCGCGGTCCCGAATGCGGCGGAGCTCCTCGAAGAGCTCGTCGGGATCGGTGATCGTGTTCGCCGTCTCGGCGGGTAACCCGCTCGTCTCGACGACCTCCCGGACCCGGTCGGCCGGGAAGTGGGCCAGCATCGACTTGCCGGCGGCCGTACAGTGGAGCGGGAAGCGGACGCCGAGGTGCGAGTCGGTCGTGAGCGCCTTCCGCCCCTTCACCTGGTAGAGGTAGACGCTCCGCCCGTACTCGTAGGTCGTGACGGCGACGAGCTCGCCGGTCTTCGCGGCCAACTCGTCGGCGTCCGCCTTGCCGGTCTTGTAGAGCCGGTGGCGCTTCCGGACGGCGCCGCCGACGTCCAGCCACCGCAGCCCGAGGCGGTAGCGCCCGTCGCGCTCGATCACGAACTCGTGGCGCTCCAGCGCCTTGAGGTGTCGATGGACCGTACTCTTCGAGCGGTCCAGCTCCCTGGCGAGCTCGCTGACGCCCGCCTCCTCGCGCCCCTTGAGGGCCTCGACGACGGCGAACGCGTTGTCGACGGCCCGGATCGATCGGGGGTCGTCGTCGGTCATGTTCGGTCCGACGCCGCGTGCCGGGTTAACTCTGTTCCTGCTGACGGGACGACGGTTCTGTCCGAGTAAACGCGCCGGCTCCCCCGTCCGGAAGCCCGAGGGCTCGCTGTTCGACCCCCGCGTCTCCGGGTACCGTACCGAACCGACGGACCTGCCCGTCGGCACGGCGACCGTCGGGCCTCGTCGATGCCCGTCGGCGGTAGCGACGTCGCCCGGCAGTCGTCGACCGGAGAGGAACGATCGTTGCACCTGACGGAACGACTGTCGGTCGGTCGACCGAACGCCGGACGGGATCCGAACGCCGGGAGAGTATCGTTACAGGGCTACTTTTGTAATAATAATCTCGTCCAGTCGTGGACGTCCGTCGAATACCACGGTACACGTGTGCAGTTCACACGGTATGGTGTGCGCCGAACGTGACGCTCGTCACGAGGGGTGCACGTCGTTCTGGCTCGAGGAACGCCCGTTCCTCTCGACTCCGTGACGACCGGTTCGGCGGTGTGGCGTCGGTCGGTTCGGTGGAGCGACGTCGGTCGGCTGGTCGGTCCGCCGACGCACGAACCGGTCGTCACAGCGCCCGACCGGACGGGACGGCACGGAGGCCCGGTCGGAGGGCGAACAGCCAGCTCGGAGAACGCGGTGGGCCGGCCGGCCGTCGCTGTCGGCTGTCGTCGGTGGCGGGCGCTGTATCGGCAGTCCGACACCGTCCGCCCGCTTCCGGCACGGAACCTGAGAAAAGTTGATGTAGGACGCTCGTGATATCCGGGTCGACGGATCCGGGCGTGCGGTGGATCCGGCGCGGGTACCGACCGACGAGCACGACGACGGACACTCAATCCCACCCATGGCGGAAGACACCCCAGACGAGGAGGAGGACTACGGCATCGCGGAGATCGTGGACCTCGAGGAGACGACGGCACCGACGCTCCCGTACGAGCCGAGCGACCCCGAGTCGTACGACCCCGGCATCGCGCTCGTCGGGACCGGGGGCATCAGCGAACAGCACCTGGACGCGTACACGGCGGCGGGCTACGACGTCGTGGCGCTGTGTAACAGGACGCGGGAGAAGGCGGTCGACCGGAACGAGGAGTACGACCTCGACGCGGACGTCTACGAGGACTACCGGGACGTCCTCGCGCGCGACGACGTCGAGGTGGTCGACCTCCTCCCCCACCCGGTCCAGCGCGAGGAGATCATCGAGGACTCGCTCCGGGCCGGCAAGCACGTCCTGAGCCAGAAGCCGTTCGTCGTCGACCTGGAGTTCGGCGAGCGGATGGTCGAACTGGCCGACGAGCAGGGCGTCCGCCTGGCCGTCAACCAGAACGGCCGGTGGGCGCCCCACTGGAGCTACGTGCGACACGCGATCGCCGACGGGCTGATCGGGGAGCCGCACGGCGTCCACTTCAACGTCGACTGGAACCACAACTGGATCGCCGAGACCGAGATCGACGACGTCGAGCACGCGATCCTCTACGACTTCGCCGTCCACTGGTTCGACATCCTCAACTGCTTCCTGGGCGACGCCGAACCGGAGCGCGTCTACGCCTCCTACGAGCGGTCGCCGTCCCAGCAGGCCACCCCGCCGATGCTCGCCAACGCCGTCGTCGAGTACGAGGGCGCGCAGGCGACCTTCTCGTTCGACGCGGACACGAAGCTCGGCCCGGAGGACCGGACGTACGTCGCCGGGACCGAGGGGACGATCAAGAGCGAGGGCCCCGACCTGGAAGAGCAGACCGTGACCCTCTACACCGAGGACGGCTACGCGACGCCCGACCTGGCGGGGACGTGGTTCCCCGACGGCTTCCACGGGACGATGGGGGAACTGCTCTGTGCGATCGAGGAGGACCGCGAGCCGTACAACAGCGCCCGCGACAACCTCCGGAGCCTGGAGCTCTGCTTCGCGGCCGTCGCGAGCGCCGAGGACAACGAACCGAAGGTGCCCGGCGAAGTGCGGCAAATGCGGGGCATCGGCGACTGAGCCGGTCGACGGTCGACCGGTCAGGACCGGCGTCGATCGAGCCGGCCCCCAGACGCGTGACGGTCGGGCCCGGCGGACCCACCGCTCCAACGGCTGCCGATCCCACCTGACGGTAGAAGTCATTGCCCGTATTCCGCCGACCGATCGTCGTCCCACGGGAACGGCGTCCTCGGTGGTCGGAGCACTGCCGGAACACGCGCTGGCGGCCCGAATCGTCGTCCGACAGGTCGCCCACTCGTCCGGCCTCGTGCACAATTATCGTTGAATAGTTCGACGTCGACGCGATCGACCCGTACCGCCGGGACGGCCGCAACGTCCTCCGCCGCGACGAGATCGGTGGCGAGTCGGCCGAGGGGACGAACGGACGGCGATCACGGCGGCAGGAGAGCCGGTGCGGGAGCCGTGTCGGTGCGTTCGAGGCGGATGGGCGAGCGACGAGGTGAGCGAACGCCACTCACCCGTCCGGATCGGCGTCGACGGCCACCCACTCGGCGTCCCGGTAGCGGAGACCGGCCTCCTTCATCAGTCGTCGACAGCTCGGCTCGGAGTAGTCGACGCCGAACGTCTCTCGCAGCCACTCCCCTACGAGTGCCGGCGTCCAGGCCGTGGCCTCGTAGCCGACCTCGGCCGGCGGCGCGTGGAGCGTGAGATCCAATCGCTTCTGTTGCGATCCCGAGAGCTTCCGGGGTCGACCGGGCCGGTCGTCGTCGGTCACCGCCCGTTCGGGCGAGTCGTCCGCGAACCGTTCGAGCCAGCCGTAGATCGTCCGTCGCTGGACGTCGTGCCACGCCGCGAGTTCGGTCTGCGTGACGCCGTGCTTGTACGCGATCGCCGCGAGCAGCCGCTGCGTCGGCTTCTTTCCCTCGACGCGCTCGAGCGCCCGGTGGAGGTCCGCGAGCGAGATCTCCTCCATGTGGTCCATCACCTCGAGACGAAGGCTATGAGCAAATAGTTCTGACGGTCGTGGTCGACGGGCGACCGCCGGCTCAGTCGTAGACGTGGACGCTCCCGGTCTGGTTCGCCTCGATGTAGTCCCAGTCGTAGTCGACGCCCAGCCCGGGACCGTCGGGCACGGGGACCGTCCCCTCGTCGTCGATCGTCCCGAGCCGGTCCTCGTAGTCGCCGGCGTACACCGGGGGCTGCGGCGAGGCCGTCTCCGGGCCGACGAGGGCCATCTCGTAGTAGTTCGCGTTGCGCGTCGCGGCCATGCAGTGGCGCTGGGCCGGTCCGGGCGCGTGGAACTCCACGTCGAGCCCGAACCCCTCGGCCATCCGCGCCACCTTCATCGCGCCCGTGATGCCGGCGTCGTACTCCGGGTCCGCACGTACGAAGTCCGTCGCCTCGTTGGCGACGAAGTCGGCGTGCGGCTCCAGCCCGCGGACGTGCTCGGTCTGGAGGAGCGGCGTCTCGAGCAGCTCCCGGAGCTTGCGGTGGGCGTGCTGGGAGATCCCGCCGTCGCGATAGGGGTCCTCGTACCAGTAGAACCCCTGTTCGTCGCAGGCCCGCCCCACCTCGAGCGCGTCGGCGAACGTCTCGTACCAGCAGGCGGGGTCGAGCATCAGGTCCATCTCGTCGCCGACGCGGTCGCCGACGGCGTGGACGGTCGCCACCTCGCGGTCGATGTCGCGGTCGACGTCGCTCCAGGGGTGGATCTTGAACCCCGGGTAGCCCAGGGCCAGACAGTCCGCGGCGAAGTCGGCGTACGCCTCGGGCGAGTCGAGCGCGCCGGCGTCGTCGGCGCTGTACGTCGACGCGTACGCGGGGAGTCGCTCGCGGTAGGTGCCCAGCAGTTCGTGGATCGCCGCGCCGTGGTACTTCCCCGCGAAGTCCCACAGCGCGATGTCGACGGGACCGATCCCCATGCGGTCGTACTTCCGGAGCGCGCGCTTGATCTCGGACCAGTGTCGCTCGCGCGCGAGTGGGTTCTTCCCGACGAGGTAGTCCGCGAACGTGTTGATCTGTGCGGCCGCCGGCGAGTTGCCGCCGACGTACTCGCCCGTGACACCCTCGCTGGTGTGGATCCGGATCCCGAAGAGCCGCCGACGCAGCGTCTCGCCGGGCCGGTACCTGAGGTAGAGGCCGTAGCTGTCGGTCTCGACGTCCTCGACCTCGTACTCGAACTCGATCGTCTCGACGCGAGTGATCGTCGGCGCCATGTCGCGGGCGTTCACCGGGTCGGAGAATAAACCCCGGGGGGACCGGGAACGCGTCGACAGTCCGGGAGCGTACGGACTCGACGACCCGTTCAGAACTCCGTCCGGTACCGTTCGAGCGTGTCGCGGTTCAGCGTGATCCCGAGGCCGGGCGCGTCGGGCACCGCGACGGTGCCGTCCTCGACGGGGAACGACTCCTCGACGACCTCCCACCGGAGCGGCGAGTCCTCGACGCAGTACTCGAGGAGGGGCGCGTTCCGGTTGGCCGCGATCAGGTGGAGGTTCGCCGCGACGATGACGTCGGTGCTGTAGCCGTGGGGGTAGAACGGGATCCCGCGCTCGGCCGCCAGCGAGGCGATCTTCTGGAGGTGCGTGATCCCGCCGGAGCGCGCGACGTCCGGCTGGACGCCGTCGACCTCGCCGCGGTCGACGAAGTCGCGGAAGCCGTAGACCGTGTACTCCTCCTCGCCGCCGACGACGCGGGTGTCGACCGCGCGGCTGATCCGCCGGTAGCCGTCGACGTTGTCGGCGAAGACGGGCTCTTCGATCCAGAAGAGGTCGTGTGCCGCGTCGAGCTGCTTGACCGTCTTGATCGCCCGCTTGACGTCGTCCTGCCAGACCATGCCGGCGTCGACCATGAGGTCGAACTCCGGCCCGAGCACCTCCCGTGCGGCGCCGACGAGCGCGCGGTCGGCCGCCGGATCCTGGCCGAAGCCGCCCCAGCCGAACTTGATCGCCGTGAAGCCGTCGTCGAGTGCGCGCTGGGCCTCCCGTCGCATGTGGTCCGTGTCTTCGGGGTCCGCGGGGAACAGCGTCGAGGCGTACGCACGCACCTCGTCGCGGTGTTTGCCGCCCAGCAGCTGGTAGAGGGGCCGATCGGTCGCCTTCCCGATGATGTCCCACAGCGCCATGTCGATGCCGCTCATCGCGTTGATCGCCGCGCCCTTGCGGCCGTAGAAGTACGACGACTCGTACATGTCGTTCCAGACGACCTCGACGTCGAACGGGTCGCGCCCCTCGACGACGTGCCGGAGGCCCTTGCTCTTGTCGTGCGAGACGGGGGCGTCCACGACCGCCTGGACGACCGCGGGCGACGAGTCGGCCTCGCCGATCCCGGTGATCCCCTCGTCGGTCTCGACCTCGAGGATGCAGGCGTCCTGCGAGCCGTCGGCCTTCTCGCCTTCGACCTCGTCGAGCGAGAGCGTGTGGACGATGACGTCGGTGACTTCCATGTCCTGGCCTCAGACCCGGTCGTACTAACAGTTCGGGTCGGGGAATCGACCCGCCCCGGACGAGCAGGGGCGACCCGTGATCGACGGTACTGGGCGAAGGGGGCACCGACGAGAGATCGCCACTGGGGACCGACGAGAGGTCGCCACCGGGGACCGATCAGTCGACCGCCCCCGGGGAACGACGGTGAGGATTTAACCCGCGCGCTCCACGAGGGAAGGTATGGAGTTCGAACGCAGGGAATTCCTGGCCGCGGCCGGCTCCCTCGCGGCCGCGGGGCTCGCCGGCTGTGTCGGGCAGGCGGCCCTCGGCGGGCGTCCCGACGCGGGGACGGTCGACCGGACTGTGGGCGACACCGTGGAGCGCGACGGGCTCCGGCTCTCCGTCGAGGGGTTCGAGACGGCCACGCGCGTCGGTCGCGTCTACGACTGTCCGTGCGGCGAGCCGGTCGTCAAGGAGTCCGTCGCCGGGGACGACGAGACGATCGTCCTCACCCGGCTCGCCCTCGAGAACGTCGCCGACGGTCCCCGCGAGTTCCCCGCCCGGGCGACCGAGGGCACCGGCGACGTCCGGCTGTACGCCCGCGGCGCGGCGCTGGCGGTCCCCCGGCTCACCGTCGAGACGTCGTACACGCACGCGCCGATCCGCTTCGAGACCGACGGGACGGAACTCGTCAGCCTCCAGCACGCGGCGACGGAAGCGGGCGCCCATCCCGATCCAGCGCCGCCCGGGACGCGGATCGACGGCTGGGTCTGTAACGTCGCCCCCGAGTTCGATCCCGCCGAGACCGTCGTCGAGGTCGCCGTCGACGGGGAGCCCGTCCGGTGGCGCCTGGGGGAGTGACCGGCGTCCACCGACGCTCTGGGGGGTGACCGGCGTCCACCGACGCTCTGGGGGGTGACCGGCGTCCACCGACGCTCTGGGGGAGTGACCGGCGTCC
>Ga0207797_1000632_pt1 | contig 26921 bp, 18 predicted proteins | sample PRCRCaboRojoPR_6_FD_187275 | JGI IMG/M metagenome (GOLD analysis project Ga0207797, IMG submission 187275) | Marine sediment microbial community from Cabo Rojo, Puerto Rico - PR CR 10% Liquid 1 (SPAdes) | ecosystem: Environmental > Aquatic > Marine > Coastal > Sediment | place: Cabo Rojo, Puerto... | reverse complement strand
CGGGAGAGCGACAGCCCCGACCTGGTGAGCTATCTCCTCTTCGAGCGCGGCTACCTGCGGCACCTCATCGAGCTGGGCGAGCGGGACGCCGAGCGCCAGTGGCCCCGGCTGGCCAGCTTCCTGGGCGTCGACGAGGGCGCCGGGGAGCCCGGGCCGGCCGGGGCCGACCGGCAGGAGTCGGGCGCGGGGACCGGGGAGCGGCAGAGCTAGTCGGCAAAGCGTCCGAGCTCCTGCCGCAGGGCGCCCTCCAGGTCGGAGTGGCGGAAGGAGAAGCCGGCGTCCCTCAGCGCAGCGGGCTCCACCCGCTGGCTGGCCAGGAACATCTCCTCCGCCAGCTCGCCGGGCGCCGCCCGGAGCAGCACCTCCGGCACGCGGAAGGGAACGGGGCGGGAGAGCACGCGCCCGAGCGTCCGGACGAACTCGCCGTGACGGACCTCGCCCGGCGCCACCACGTTCACCGCGCCGCGCACCTCCTCGCGGTCCAGGGCGAGGTGGATCGCGTCCAGCACGTCGTCCAGGGAGACCCAGCTCATCCACTGCCGCCCGTCGCCCAGGGCCCCGCCGAGCCCCAGCCGGAAGGCCGGGAGCATGACGGGCAGAGCGCCGCCACGGCCGCTCACCACCACCCCCAGGCGGAGCCGGACCACGCGGATCCCGGCCTCCTCGGCGCCACGGGCAGGGGCCTCCCACCGGCGGCAGACGTCGGCCAGGAAGCCCTCGCCGGCGGCGGACTCCTCGGTCAGCGTCTCGTCCCCGCGGTCGCCGTAGTAGCCCACGGCCGACGTCGAGATCAGCGTCTCCGGCGGGTTCTCCAGGGAGCGGAGGGACCGCACCAGGTTGAGGGTTCCCTCCTCCCGGCTCCGGACGATGGACCGCTTCTTCTCCTCCGTCCACAGGCCCGGCAGGGGCTCGGCCGCCAGGTGCACCACGGCGTCCAGGCCCTCGGCCCGGGCCGGTGTCCTCAGGCCCGACGTCGGGTCCCACCCGATCTCGTCCCCGCCGGCGGCGGAGCCCCGCGTCACGCGGAGGACCTCGTGTCCGCCGGATCGGAGGAAGGCCACGAGCTGGCTTCCGATGAGCCCGGAGGAGCCGGTGACCGCCACCCGCCACGCGTCGTCCGAGCGGCGGCCGAGGTGCGTGCGGAGGTCGTCGCGCACCGTTCGGTGCCGGTAGCGGAAGCTGCGCTCCAGCCTCCGGCGGACGGTTCCCGCCAGGAGGCGATGGACGGCGGGCCCGCCCGGGAGCCGGAAGTCCACCCGATCCTCGAGCAGCGTCTCCCGCCCCTCCGACCGCGAGCGGAAGACGTGCTCGTGCTCCCAGCGGGCGAAGGGACCTCGGACCTGCACGTCGGCGAAGCCCCGATCTCCCTCCAGGGCCCGGTGCTCCGCGATCCAGCGGGCGGCGAAGGGCGGGCGCCCGACGCGGAGCTCCACCCGGGAGCCCGGCTCCGGCGGACCGGCGGCGCTCACCACGCGGGCCGGCTCCCACGGCGGGAGCAGGCGCTGGAGCGCCCCGGGACGTCGGTGCCAGGCCTCCACCGCGTCCACGGGGTGAGCGACGGCTGTGCGACGGACGAAGCTCGGCTCCACGATGCCTCCGGGTTCGGTGGCCGCTGACGGTCCGGCCAGCCCACGGGTATAATCTTATGCCATGACGACCCGCATCCTGCACACGGCGGACCTCCACCTGGCCGACGACCGGCCGGAGCGCTGGGAGGCCCTGGACGCCCTGATCCGGCTGGCCCGCGACCACGAGGTCGACGCCCTCCTGATCGCCGGGGACCTCCTGGACCGCGGCGGCGACCACGCCGCCCTCCGCTCACGCCTTCGGGAGACGCTCGAGGAGCTGTCCGTCCCGACCCTGATCCTGCCGGGCAACCACGACCGGGAGGCCTACGCGGCGGGGCAGGACTGGGGGCGCCGCACCCGCATGCTGATCCGTCCCCCGGTGCAGTCCACCGGAGTGGGCGACCTCCGGGTGGTGGGGGTCCCCTTCCCCGAGGAGCCGGCCTCCTTCCGGAGCGTCCGCCGGGCCGTGGAGCGGGAGCTCGGCGACGACGGCCCCGCCATCCTCGCCCTGCACGGCACGCTCATCGACGCCGACGCTCCCCACATCCAGGACGAGAGCCAGGAGGACGAGCCCGGAGACTACTTTCCGGTCCGCACCGGCGAGCTGCGGGGCCTCGGGGCGCGGTACGTGGCGCTGGGGCACTACCACCAGCACGACCTCCGTCGCGCCGGGCGAACGGCGGTGGCCTACGCCGGCTCCCCGACTCCCGTCGGCTCCCACGCTTGGGGACGCCGCTCGGCGGTGCTCGTCGAGATCTCCGGCGGCGAGGAGGCGCGCGTCCAGCGCCTGGAGCTCCCCGTGCCCTACCGGGACCGCATCGAGCAGTGGCTCACCCCCTTCCGCGAGGAGGAGGGCCTGGAGGCCCTGGAAGGAGCGCTGGAGCGGAAGAGCGACGAGACGTGCGACATGCGGGTCGTCGTGGACGGGATCCTGGCCGACCTGCCGGAGGACGAACTCCGCGACCGTCTGGACGGACTCCGGGGCCGCTTCGAGGGCGACTACCGGGAGCTGGAGTTCCGCCGCAGGAGCGTGGGGCTGGACCCGGAGCGGGCGGAGCTCTTCCGGCAGTTCCGGGAGCGGCTGGAGGAACGGGTCCGGGCCGGCGAGGAGGGAGAGGCGTCGGCCGTGGAACCCGACGTCCGGGAGCGGACGCTGGAGCTCGGCGCCCGTGCGCTGAAGGCGGGCTAGCCGTTGCGGATCGAACGAATCCGCGTCCGGGAGTTCGGACCGCTCCGGGACGTAGACCTGGAGCTGGGCCCGGAGCTGAACCTGATCTTCGGCCCCAACGAGGCCGGGAAGACCACCCTCCTGGACGTGATCCTGGCCCGCCTCTTCCGCTGGGAGCGGCGGCGCGGCACACGCCTCTCCACGGTCATGGGGGGCATGGACCGCTTCGGCGACCCGGGGGAGGCCGCGGGGCGGCTGTCGATGCGGCTGGACGGGGAGCACGTGGAGTATCCGGGCGGCCCGTCCCTCCTCCACCACCTGGAGCTGGAGCACGCCGGCCTGGCGGGCCTCTTCTGCGTCCGCTCCGGCGAGATGGAGCTTCCGGAGACCGACTCCGGCGAATTCTGGGGAGAGCTGAAGAAGGTGCTGTCCGGCCTCCCCCGGGGCGTCGACACGCTGCGCGAGCTGGCGCACGAGGAGGCGGGTCTCACGCCCACGGGCCAGCTGAGCGACGCCGGCGACCCCGGCCGGAAGACGCGACTGTCCCGGCTGCGCCAGCGGCGCGAGCGGCTGGAGGAGCTGGAGGAGCGTCTCCCGGACGCCGCCGAGTACGAGGACCGGATCTCCGAGCTGGAGGAGCGCAGGGACGCGCTGGAGCGTGCCCGCCGTCGCCGGGTGGTGGACCTCCGACGGCGGCGTCGGGAGCTGGAGAGCGAGCTGGACGATCGGCCCGCGGTGCCCGAGCCGCGGCTGGAGCGGTGGCGGGAGCGGGCCGGCGACCACAGCCGTCTCGGGCGTGAGATCGAGTCGCTGGAGGAGGACCTGGCCGAACGCCGGGACGAGCTGCGGGAGCGCCGGGAGGAGCTGGCCGAGTACCGGGCCCGGGCCGACGCCGCCGACGAACGGGTGGAGACCGCACGCCAGGCGGGCCTGTCGGAGCGGGCAGCGGAGGTCCGGGACGCCCGCCGGCAGCTGGAGGCCGGGAGGGACGGAGCGTCGCGGATCGCCGGCGGAGGGCTCATCGCCGCGGGCGCGGGCGCCGTCGTCCTCGAGGCCGCCACCGGACTCCTGCCCGGCGGTCTCGCTCCGACGGCCGTCGTCGCCGCCGCGGCCGTCCTCCTGGGGGGATGGCTCCTGTGGCGCGGACGCAGGCGGCGGAACCGTCGCCGCGCGCTGGAGCGCCGGGAGCGGTCCCTCCTGGAGGAAGCGTCGTCCCTGGGCCTGGATCGGTCCTCCGCCGCGGACCTCCCCACGGGCGTGCGGGAGCTGGAGGAGGAGCGGAACGAGCTCCAGCGATCGCGGGACGTGGCGGAGCAGAAGGTCCGCTCGGCCCGGGAGCGGGTGGACGAGATGGAGGAGGAGCTGGAGCAGCTACGAGAGGACCGGGACGCCGCCCGGGGGGAGATCGAGGAGCTGCAGGAGGAGCTCGACTTCGACTCGCGGGAGGCAGCGCGGGAGGCGCACGAGAAGCGACGGGAGCTCGAGGGCGAGCTGCAGAGGATCGAGTCCGCCCTGGCCGAGCTCCCCGACGCCGACCCGGAGGCCGCCTCCCCGGACCGGCCCGGGGACGGTGAACCCGCCCCGGAGTGGGACCCGGAGGCCCTGTCCGACGTCGAGAGACGCCTGGAGGACGCGCGGAGCGGGTACGAGGAGCTCCAGCACGAGTTCGTTCGCGCCGGCCTGTCGACGCCGGAGGACGTCCTGACGGAGCTGAGAGAGTGCCGGGACGAGATCCGGGAGATCGAGCTGGACCGCGAGGCCGGTCTGCTGGCGGGCGAGATCTTCGCCAGCATGGACGAGGCGCTGGAGCGGCGGCTGGAGGAGGCGCTCTCCCGCGAGGGCGACTTCTCCGTCTCGGGGGTCCTCCGCCGCATCACCGGTCGCTACGTGGCCGTCGCCCGCAACGGGGCGACGACGCTCACCGTGCGGGAGTCCGGGGGGCGGGAGTACCCGCTGGAGGAGCTGAGCCGGGGCACCCGCGACCAGGTCTACCTGGCCCTGCGCGTCGGCCTGGCCGAGGCGGCCCTGGAAGCGGGAGGCTCCGGCGGCGAGGGATTCCTGCTCCTGGACGACGCCTTCCTCACGGCGGACTGGGAGCGTCGCGAGCGGATGGTCGAGGCGGTGAGCGCCCTGACGGACAGGGGCTGGCAGATCGTCTACCTGACCTGCGACACCCACCTCCGGGAGCTGTTCGAGGAGGCCGGCGCGCGGGTCAGCGAGCTGTAGGACGCCCGACCGGCTGCCGGACGCCCCTCAGAAGCCGGGGACCAGGCTGAACGTGACGTAGCTCCCGCGCTCCGGGCGGTCGAACGGCGTCACCCAGTCGATCTCGCCGACGGCGAACCCCAGGAGATTGATCCGCAGCCCCACGCCGGCGCTGGTCACCGGCTCCCGCTGGCCGCCCAGGAAGAATGCCTGCTCGCTGCCCGGCGTGTCGGGATCGGGCGACGACCAGGCCATCCCGGCGTCGAAGAATCCCACCAGCTCCAGCGGAGGCACGTATCCCGTGCGGGAGATCACGCCCAGGGGGCCGAACAGCGGGAGGCGGAGCTCCACGTTCCCCACGGCCATCCGGGTCCCCAGTAGGCGGTCGAAGGTCTCGATCTCGGAGCAGTCCTCCAGGGGACGGTCCGGGGGGCAGTTCCTGATCTCGAAGGAGCCCAGGTCGTAGCCCCGGATGAGCCAGGGGGAGCCGGCGTACAGCCGACGCAGACGCTGGTCGTCGGCTCCGGCGCCCCAGCGCCCGAAGTGGAGGAGCCGACCCGCCAGCGTCACGGGCCGGAGGGGCATCAGGTAGCGGCGGAAGTCCACGGTGGCCGAGGCGTAGTCCAGCGTGCCCAGGCTGGGCGCCACCTCGAACCGGTAGCGCTGGCCCAGGATCGGACCGGTGGGCCCTCCGATGGAGTTGTCGTAGACCAGCGCCGCGCTCCCCGTCACCTGGTTCATCGACGCCGGCTCGCAGTAGCTGCGCCGGAAGCTCAGGCTATCGGCGCACGCCGGCGCCTCCACGGTGCTGTCCAGCACCTTCTCGCCGGAGCGAGTGAAGCCGATGCGATCGGTCTCCAGCTGGAAGTCGATCCGCTCGACTCCCGCCGAGAGCTCGAATCGATGCACCGGGCTGAACGGGTACTCCAGGGCGCCGACGACGCGCCGGTCGACCTTCCAGAACTGGACGATCTCCCGCAGGTACTCCTCCTCACCGTCGCCGTCCAGGTCGGCGTAGCCCTGTCGGTAGCCGCGGGAGATCTCCGGCACCTGGCCGGCCACCAGCCGCCAGTTCGCCCGCCCCTTCCGGTTCTCGTATCCCGCCAGCGCACCGGTTCCCTGCAGCACGTCGTCCCCCTGGCTCCGGACCTGCAGCAGGGTGCTGAGGGAGTGGAACCCCAGCATGTCGCTGAAGTGGAAGGACGCGCCGCCGCTGACGAAGGTCCCGTACGAGGAGGCGCCGAAGGCCAGGCTCGGCTGAGAGACGTAGTCCAGGCCGAGACCCGGGTCGTAGTCGTACCTGCGGAACGTCACGGGGCTGGGCAGGCCGAGCTCCGGGTCGTCCAGCAGCTCGGCCACCTCGGAGCGCTCGCGATCCACGGGGGGCAGGTCGGCGGCGGAGACGCCGGGGGCGACGTCGCCCGGCCGGCGGCCCGCCAGGACATCGGCGGAGTCCACCCGGTAGATGTCGTATCCCCCGTCCCGGAAGGCGCTGAACACGACGCGGCCGGAGCCGGAGGCCACCGAGAGGCTCGGGCTCAGCTCGGTGATTCCGCTCACCCCGGTGAAGACGTCCGTCACCTGCCGCACCTCTCCCGACGTCGTCTCCAGCCGATAGACGTTGGAGATCCCGCCCCGGTCCGAGACGAAGTAGAGGTCCTCGCCGTCCGGCCCCCACTGCGGGCTGACGTGCTTGCTTCCCTCGAAGCCCGGCAGCTCCTCCACCTGCCGGCTCTCCGGGTCGATGGTGGCGAGCCGGAAGGCGCCGTACTCGAGGCGCCCCACGTCGCCCCCGAATCGATCCGTGGCGAAGGCGATGCGGCGGCCGTCGGGGGACCAGTCGGGATGGAGCTCGGCGAACGGATCGTCCGTGAGCCGGCGGAGATCCCCGGAGGAGACGTCCACGACCCACAGGTCCAGGAGGCCTCCCTGGTTGGCCGCGAAGGCGACCTGGTCGCCCCCGGGCGACCAGGTCGGGTTGAAGACCTCGCCGAACCGCGGCAGGCGGATCTCCCGCTCCCGGTCGCCGCCCTCCACGTCCAGGACCGTGAGGACGGGGCTCCCGCCGGACACGGCGGCGAAGGCGAAGCGCCCCCCGTCCGGGCTCCACGCCCCGGCGGAGTTGAGGAACTGGAGGCTCTGGTAGTGCGGATCCACCGCGGTGCGCGTGATCCGGCGGATCACCTCGCCCGTCTCGGCGTCCGCCAGGTACATCTCGATGGCGAACATGCTCCGCTCCGAGAGGAAGATCATGCGCTCCCCGTCGGGGCTGATCACCGGACCCACGTTCGTGGCGCCGCCGGAGCTCTCCCGTGTGACGATGGCCTCGCCGAAGGCCCCGGCGGAATCGGTGCGCTCCCGGACCGGCGCGTAGGTCTCCCGCAGGGCCTCGTGCCACCGTCGGGTGAGGCTGTCCACGGGGGCGCCCAGGACCATGGACAGGGCGCTGCCCGCGCTCCCGCCCCCGGCGGCCGCCCGGTAGGCGTCCGACACGGCGCGGTCGCCGTGCTCGCCGGCCACCCACGCCCAGAGCGCGTGACCGAAGCGGTAGGGGAAATAGCTCCGGGGGTCGCCCAGGTCGCGGATCGACGGGAGGTCCTCCTCCCGGAGCGCGTCCCGCATCCACATGGACGTCTGGGGGGAGCGCGGGCCCACCGAGAGGTACTCGGCCATCCCCTCGATCATCCACAGCGGGAGCCGCAGGGCCCCCGGGACCCGGTACATCGGGGAGCCGGGATCGACGCCGCTGAGCGAGAACTGGAACGCGTGCACCAGCTCGTGCCCCACCACGTGGTCGGTCTCCGACAGGGGGCCCGCCATGGGGAGGACCACGCGCCGCTTCAGGGGCTCCGTCACGCCGCCCGTGGCCTCGCCGATCCGGCCCGGGATGGCGTTGGTCTGCTCGAAGTGGGGGTGGCTCGCGTAGAGGATCAGCGGCTGGCGGCCGCGGAGGTCGGCGTCCAGCAGGCGTGAGAGGCGAGCGTACCATCGCTCGGCCATCCGGGCGGCGTGGGTGGCCGCCTCCCGCTCCTCCTCGTAGAAGTAGACGTCGAAGTGCTCGGTGGCGAGCACCTGGAAGTCGAAAGAGCGGTACTGGACCTTGTTGCGGCCGAAGTACTGGGCCTCCGCCGCGGAGACTCCGGCGGCCAGGTGGACGATTCCCACCACCACGGCCAGGCCGATCGGGAAGCGGCGGAGCTGTGTCTTCATCGCACCCTCCTCGCGTGCTCCCCGGGCGGGGCGGGGTGTCCGCCCGGCCCGGTCACCGAGGCACGTGCTACACCGATGATCCGACGGTGTGGCGCGCGCCCTCAGCCGGACGCGGTCACGCGCCGCTCCGGGAGGAGGGTGTACCGTCCCCGTTCCTGTACGTACTCCACGAACCCCCTGAAGACCGGGTCCGCCGTGACCGTGGCGTCGTCGCCCACCACGATCAGCTTCCGCCGGGCCCGCGTCAGGGCGACGTTGAGCCGCCGCCGGTCGGCGAGGAACCCGATCTCGTTGTCCCGGTTGCTCCGCGTCAGGGACACCAGCACGGCCTCCTTCTCCCGCCCCTGGAACCCGTCCACGGTCTTCACCTCCAGGGCCTCGGGATCCAGCGCCCGCCGTATTCGCTTTTCCTGGTCGGCGTAGGGGGCGATGACCGCCACCTGCTCCGGGTCCAGCCCGGCCTCGAGGAGGCCCCGGGCCGCCCGCGCCACGAACTCGGCCTCCCGCACGTTCTCGGTGGAGGTGGAGCCCTCACGGCTGCGCTCCTCGGCCTCCACGGCGGCCGTGCTCACGAAGACCACGGGCTCCTCCGGGTCCAGGATCGGACGCAGCCCCTCGTCCGCGACCCGTTCCTCGAAGCTCCCCTCGTCCCCGGTGGCCGGCAGATCCGCCAGCGTGTGCGCGGCGACCTCGTCGGCCGGCTCGAGCCGCCCGCCGTAGAACCGGTCGCCGGAGAAGTCCATGATCCGGCGATGCATGCGGTACTGCACGGTCAGGAGGTCCGTGATCCGGTCGCCGTGGCGCTCCGCCCACTTCTCGAACAGGGTGCGTCCCAGCCCCTCCTCCTCGGCCTCACGGCTGAGGATCGTGGGGGGGAGCTGTCGGTGGTCTCCGGCCATCACCACCTTGTCGGCCCGGACCATGGGGATCAGGCACGACGGCTCGGTGGCCTGGGTGGCCTCGTCCAGGACCAGGACGTCGAAGCGGGCGTCCCCCAGCACCTCGCTCCCGGCCGTGGAATTCGTGGTGAGCACCACGTCGGCGGCGTCCAGGACGTCGTCCACCGCCCGCTCGCGGTGGCGCTCCGCCTCCTCGAACAGCTCGTCCATCCGCTCCCGGAGCGTGAGCCAGCGGGCCATCTCCCGGATCCTCTCCGGCGACACCCCGCGGGCGCCCCGTCCCTCCTCGGCCAGGCTCCGGATCCGGTCGTCCGACATCCCCCGGCGGTGGCGGCCGGACGGGTGCGTGAGGTCGTCCTGTCGGTCCTTCAGCTCGAAGGCCTGCTCCCGCAGCTCCTCGTATCGCTGGAAGTCCGGATGGTCTTCCACGACCCGGTCCAGGGTCAGCCCCCGGAGCAGAGGCGTGACGCGGGCCGGGTGCCCCACGCGGACGCAGGGCACGCCCTCCCGGGCCAGGAACTCCAGCATGTTGTCGACGGCCACGTTGGAGGCCGCCGTGGCCAGGACCGAGTCCCCCCGGTCCACGTGCTGCCGGATCACCTCCACGGCGGTGGTGGTCTTCCCGGTCCCGGGCGGGCCGTGGATCAGGTGCACGCGGTCGGCGCCCACGGCCCGGCGGACGGCCCTCCGCTGGGACCCGTCCAGCTCCTCGTTCCGCCACTCCGGGATCTCGGCGGCCGCGGCGGGCTCCGGCTCCGCCGCGCCGGTGACCAGGTCCCGGATCTCCCTCCGACGGCCGTCGGCGGAGGCGAGCGTCGAGACGGCCTCCTTCATGCGCTGGAACGTGATGTCGTTGACGTAGAGGTCCAGCCGGAGGCCGTCCCCGAAGAGGAACCCGGGGGGACGGCCGTCGAAGACCACGGTGACCGAGTAGTTGGTGTGGCGGGCCACCGTTCCCGTGGGATTGTCGTCCCGGAGGGGATCCTGCTTCGACACCATCACCAGGTCGCCGACGGAGAGCTCGGTCTCGGGCAGGGGGCGGCCCCGCTCCTCCTTCAGGAACTTCACCATCTGGCCGCCGAGCCCCTCGCCCCGGTCCCGACCCCGCATCCGGAGGAGCGCACGGCCGCGCCGTTCCCGCTCGCGGCCCGAGAGCCGGCGGATCTCCCGCTCGTGCCGGGCCATCTCCTCTTCGCGCTCGAGCTCCACGAGGCGCTCGAAGCGGTGGGCGTACTCCGACGCGTTCAGCATCGCGGTTCGCCGTCGGTCGCCCTCGGCGTGTTCTGCGCGTTCGCGGTGTTCGGTCATCTCTCGGACGTCGCTGTCACTCCTCTGCGGCCGGGCCCTGGAGGTCCGGGCAGGCGCGCACCCACCCACCGTGCTCCGCCTTCCGGCGGGAGGCGGCCTCCCGATCCGGGTACGGGCCGATGAGCACGCGGGTCATCTCGTCCGGGCCGGCCTCCAGGAAGGCCGGCGTACCCTCTTCCTCGAGCTGGCCGCGTCGCTGGAGCGCCGCCTCGCGGTCGGCGAACGACGCCACCTGCACCGCGTGGCAGCCGGCCACGTCCACGACCTCGATCCGCACGCGGCCCGTTCCGGGGCCGATGAGACCCAGGTTCCGGGCGGCGGCCCGGCTCAGGTCGATGATCCGGTCGTCGACGAACGGCCCCCGATCGGTGACGCGGACCCGCACCGTACGCCCGTTCTCCAGGTTCTCCACCCGCACCCACGTGCCGAAGGGGAGCGTCTTGTGGGCGGCCGTGAGCCCCTCCTGGTCGTAGCGCTCGCCGGACGCCGTGGTGCGGCCGTGGAACGGCTCGCCGTACCAGGACGCCATGCCGGTCTGCTCCCAGCCGGCCGCCACCGCGCGGGAGTCCGGCGGGGACTCCGCCGCCGACGGTGGAACCCGGCGGCCCGCACAGGCGGCCAGGAGCGCGACGACGCCCACGGCGAGGACGACGGCCCTCGCCCCGGCGGCGCGCCGAACTCCCCGCGACGGACCGGGGACCGATTCGCCCCCGCCGGGCCGGCATACTTCTGGCAAGTTCATCATGAATCCCATTCGGGCTGAGTCCGCTCCGAACACCGGGCGAGACGCCGCGATCCGGCATTCCGCGCCGGCAGCCTGACCACCGCGAATACCACGGATCCGAGAGGACAAGATGACGAGTTCCGCCACGCTGGGCTATCCGCGCATCGGCCCCGACCGGGAGCTCAAGCGCGCCACCGAGAGCTACTGGGCCGACGACCTGACCGGAGAGGAGCTCCGCGCGGTGGGCCGCGACCTGCGGGCCCGCGCCTGGGACGCCCAGGACGAGGCGGGCATCGACCACCTCCCGTCCAACGACTTCTCCCTCTACGACCAGGTGCTGGACACGGTGGCGCTCCTCGGTGCCGTGCCGGAGCGCTACCGGTGGTCCGGCGACACCGTCGACCTGGACACCTACTTCGCCATGGCCCGCGGCGCCCAGACCGACGAGCTGGACGTCCAGGCCATGGAGATGACGAAGTGGTTCGACACGAACTACCACTACATCGTCCCAGAATTCCATCCGGGCCAGGAGTTCCGGCTCGCCAGCGAGAAGCCCTTCCGCGAGTTCAGGGAGGCCCGCGAGCGAGGACACGTGACGCGGCCCGTCCTGATCGGGCCGGTGAGCTTCCTCCTCCTGGGCAAGGCCACGGAGGAGAACTTCGACCCGCTGGACGCCCACCTGGACGCCGTCGTCGACGTGTACGCCGAGGTACTGGAGCGACTGGCGGAGCTCGGCGCCGAGTGGATCCAGATGGACGAGCCCTGCTTCGTGGAGGACCGCTCCGACGCCGAGCGCGCGGCCCTGCGGGAGGCCTACGCCCGTCTGGAGGAGGCCGCCGACGTGCGCCTCATGGTCCAGACCTACTTCGGCCACGTCGGGGAGAGCTGGGAGACCCTGATGGAGCTGCCGGTGGACGGGGTCGGGCTGGACTTCGTCCGGGGGCGCGACGAGCACCTCGACCTCCTGGAGTCCCGCGGCGTCCCCGGGGACACGCATCTCTCCGTGGGCCTGGTGGACGGCCGGAACGTGTGGATCAACGACCTCGAGGGCTCCCTGGACCTCCTGGAGCGCGTCTCCCGGTCGGTGGACCCGGATCGCCTGGTGATCTCGCCCTCCTGCTCGCTGATGCACGTGCCCCTGGACGCCGCACGGGAGCAGCAGCTGGACGACGAGCTCCGCTCCTGGCTCGCCTTCGCCCGTCAGAAGCTGGACGAGCTGTCGATCCTCGCGGAGGGAACCCGGGAGGGGCGGGACGCCGTGGACGGGACGCTGGCCGACAACCGGCGGGCCCTGCAGGATCGGCGCTCCTCCGACCGGATCCGGAATCCCGCCGTCCGCCGGCGAACCCGGGGGCTGGACGCCGAGGGGGCCGGACGTGATACCCCGTTCGCCGAGCGCCGGGCCCGGCAGGGCGAGCGCCTGGGCCTCCCGGCCCTCCCCACCACGGTCATCGGCTCCTTCCCGCAGCACGACGAGGTGCGGCAGAAGCGGCGCGCCCACCGGTCGGGCGATCTGGACCGGGAGGCGTACGAGTCGTTCCTGGAGGAGGAAATCCGCCGCTGCGTCGAGATGCAGGAGGACGCCGGCATCGACGTGGTCACCCACGGCGAGTTCGAGCGGAACGACATGGTGGAGTACTTCGCGGAGCAGTTCGAGGGCTTCGCCTTCACCGAGCACGGGTGGGTCCAGTCCTACGGCTCACGCTACGTGAAGCCCCCGATCCTCTTCGGCGACGTGCAGCGGCCCGACCCCGTCACGGTGCGCTGGTGGGAGCACGCCGCTTCCTGCACCGACCGCCCCGTGAAGGCCATGCTCACCGGCCCGGTGACGATGCTGCAGTGGTCCTTCGTCCGCGACGACCAGTCGCGATCGGAGACCACCTACCAGCTCGCCCTGGCCGTCCGGGACGAGGTGGCCGACCTGGAGGAGGCGGGAGCCCCCGTCATCCAGGTCGACGAGCCGGCCCTGCGCGAGGGGCTGCCGCTCCGGCGCGACGAATGGGACGCCTACCTGGAGTGGGCCGTGAACGCCTTCCGGCTGACCACCGGGGGCGTGGCGCCGGAGACCCAGGTGCACACCCACATGTGCTACTCGGAGTTCAACGACATCATCGAGCACATCGCCGGCATGGACGCGGACGTTCTCCTCATCGAGAACGCCCGATCCGACGCCGAGCTCCTCGAGGTGTTCCGCGACTTCGACTACGACCGGGACATCGGTCCCGGGGTGTACGACATCCATTCGCCGCGGGTGCCGCCGGTGGAGGAGATGGCCGAGATGATTCGCGCCTCGCTCTCCGTGCTCCCGGCCGAGCGCCTGTGGGTGAACCCGGACTGCGGCCTGAAGACGCGGGGCTACGCGGAAGTCGTCCCGGCGCTGGAGAACATGGTCGAGGCGGCGCGGCGGGCCCGGGAGGAGATCGAGCAGGCCGTGGGCGCCACCGCGGGCTGAGGGGGCCGGGTGCCGGCGGCGGGCCGACCCCATCGGATCCGTGCGTCCTGCGTCGCGCCGTGGAACACGAACAGCCTGAATGCGTTGATCTACACGTAACACAGAACGGAGGAAGAACACCATGGAGAACGTCGACTACAGCATGAGGAAGGAGCTCCCCGGGGTCGACTTCGAGGAGGCCCTGGACCGCGTCGAGGCGGCCCTATCCGACGCCGGGTTCGGGATCCTGACCGAGATCGACGTGAAAGCCACCCTGAAGAAGAAGCTGGACGAGGAGTTCAAGGCCTACAGGATCCTGGGTGCCTGCAACCCGAACCTCGCCCATCGGGCGCTGACGGAGGACGACAACATCGGCCTCCTCCTGCCCTGCAACGTCGTGGTCGCCGAGACCCCCGACGGCGCCGAGGTCTCCTTCCTCAGGCCGTCCTCCATGCTCTCGGTGGCCGGCAACGAGGGGGTCATGCCGGTGGCCGAGGAGGCCGAGGGACTCCTGCGAGAGGCGCTGGACGCCGTCTGACCACCACATCCCGGAGGGTGCATGCCCCCTGCGACAGATCCGCTCGAGAGGCGCCGCTCCTGGTCCCCGGCCACGGTCCTGCTGATCGTCGCGGTGGCCGCGGTGGCCGCCCCGCCGCAGGCCGCCACCCAGCCCCTGACCGAGCGGACCGACAACCTGCAGGGGGCATGGATCACCAACCCCCAGAACCTGCATTTCCAGTTCTCCCACCGGTTCCGGGTCATCGGCCCGGAGGACGCCGGGGTCGAGGACATCTTCACCTCCGGGGCCGTCAGCAACTACCCCACCTTCGACCTGAGCTACGGCCTCTTCGAGGGAGCGATGGGCGGCGTCAAGTACAGCTCCAGCTCGCGCGTGGCCGGCGGGGTCAACGAGTGGCAGCCCTACCTGAAGGTGGCGCCGCTGCGGGGGGTGGGGCCCGCGGAGCTCTCGGTGGCCGTGAAGGGCGCCTACAACGGGGGCTCCAAGAGCCTGGACGGGGCGATCTCGGCCGAAGTGCGACCGGGCCCGTTCTTCGTCATGGGGGCGGTCCGCGGGTTCCAGGACGGCTTCCGGGGACTCCGGCCGGACTCGGTCCGCGACCAGGAGGGCCTGGCGCTGGCCGCCGGCGCCGGCGTGCGGCTGAACCGCTACCTGACCCTCACCGGCGACGTCTCGGACCTGGTGGCCGGACCCGACGGCGAGACCGCGTGGAGCGCGGGGCTCCACGTCGGGATTCCCTACACGCCGCACACCCTCTCCCTCATGGCCACGAACGTGTACAGCGGGACCCTGGAGGGCGTCTCCGTCGGCGACGGGGAGCACGTCTTCTGGGGCTTCGAGTTCACCGTTCCCTTCAGCGGCTTCGCCCGGTGGGGCAAGATCTTCGGCGGCGAGGAGTCGGCCGGGGGAGCCGACGCGGACACGGCGGTTGCCGGGCGACCGGTGCGCCGGTCGGACCGCGTGGTGGAGATCGAGATCTCCGACTTCGCCTTCGAGGGGGCCACCGTGCGCGTCCCGCCCGGGACCATCGTCCGCTGGGTGAACCGCGACCCGGTGGCCCACACCGCCACGTCGGACGCCGGAGGGTGGGACTCGGGGCTGGTCGGGCCGGGTGAGACCTGGGAGCGTGAATTTTCGGAGCCCGGCCGGCACACCTATCATTGCACGCCGCATCCTTTCATGACCGGGACGGTGGTGGTCACCGAGCCCGGCTCCTGAGCCGGGCGCCGCCACGCCGGGGCCTCCCGGCGGGACTCCATCTCGCTGCCAGCAGACGACGGACCTACGGGGCTTCCATGAACGACGTGGACCGACGCCGCTTCCTGGCCCGGGCCGGCCGCTACGCCGGCGCCGCGGTCGCCGCGCCCTCGCTGCAGGGACTCATCGCCCTGTCCAGTCGCTCGTCCCCGGACGACGACCCGGCCAGTGCCCTGCGCGCCGGTCCGGACGCGGGCTACGGCGAGCTCCGGCCCGCCGGTGCCGAGCTCGCCCTCCCGGACGGATTCACCTACACGGTGCTCGGACGGGAGGGAAGCGAGATGTCCGACGGCCGACCGACCCCCCGGGCCCACGACGGGATGGCGGCCTTCCCTCTCCGGAACGGCAACGTGCGCCTGGTGCGCAACCACGAGGACCGGAGCGCGCCGGGCGAGGCGCCGCAGCGCGGCGACCCGGACCTGGCCTACGACCCGATCGGCGGCGGCGGCACGACGTCCCTCGAGGTCCGCGTGACCGACGACGGGTCGGTGGAGCTGGTGCGCGACTTCGTCAGCCTGTCGGGCACCATCGTCAACTGCGCCGGCGGCCCGACGCCGTGGAACGCGTGGCTCACCTGCGAGGAGACCACCGAGGGACCGAGCCACGGCTGGGAGCGGGAACACGGATACGTGTTCGAGGTGGACGCCGACTCCGAGGAGCAGGTCGAGGCGCGGCCGCTGAAGGCCATGGGGCGCTTCGTGCACGAAGCCGTGGCAGTGGACCCCGGAACCGGCATCCACTATCTCACCGAGGACCGCGACCGGGCCGGCTTCTACCGCTTCCTCCCGGAGAAGCCCGACGAGCTGTCGCAGGGAGGTGAGCTCCAGATGCTGGCGGTCCGCGGCGAGCCGCGACTGGAGACGCACTCCGGGGTCGACGTGGGGACCCGCTTCCCGGCGGAGTGGGTGGCCATTCCCGATCCGGACCCCGACGAGGCGGAGCAGAACGAGCTGGCCGTCTTCGGACAGGGGCACGAGCGGGGCGCCGCGGAGTTCTCGCGGCTGGAGGGTTGCTGGTGGGGCGACGGCGGGGTGTACTTCCACGCCACCGACGGCGGGGACGCCGGCAAGGGACAGGTGTGGAAGTACACGCCCGGCGAGGACGGCGGCGGCGAGCTCACCCTGGTCTTCGAGTCCCCCGGCACCGAGCTCCTGGACAGCCCCGACAACATCACCGTCAGCCCCCGCGGCGGGATCGTCATCTGCGAGGACGGCAGCGGCGGCAACTACCTGCGCGGCCTCACCCCCGAGGGCAGGATCTTCGACCTGAGCCAGAACGTCCTGAACGACCGCGAGTTCGCCGGCGCCACCTTCGGCCCCCGGGGCCGCGTGCTCTTCGTGAACATCCAGGGGGACCTGGCCCCGGACGGCCCCGGCAACCTCGGGATGACGCTGGCCATCACGGGCCCCTGGGAGCAGGGAACCCTCTGACGATTCGGGTCGGATCACCGGTGCCGTAAGGACGGAGAGGGGCGGGATTTGCCCGCTCCGTCCGGCAGGACCAGATTTGCCCCGCGGACCGTTCCGCCCGGTCCGCACTCCGCCTCTCTTCCTACATCGAGCCACCCGGAGACCGGTGCAGAAGCGGGCCGAACAGCCGCGACCTCTCGGGTCCGTCGGGGACGAGCGCCCCGTCCGGCTGCGCCGGTGCGGCCGTCTCGTCACGGCCGGCCGCCGCGTGGATGCCACCCTGCTCCCGGAGGACCCCGGCCTGATCCTCGGCACCCTGGAGGCGCCCCGCGGAGCCTGGGAACGGGATGGACGCCGCAGCGTCCACGGCGGAACCGCGGCTCTGGTGGAGCCCGACGCCGACGACGGGGGGCGCTTCTCGTCGGTCCGGCGGAGGGCGGAGGCCTGGACCGGGACGCCGGGCCGGGACGGGGGGGGCGGCGGGAGCGCCCCGCCGCTCCCGCGGCTGTACGGCGGCTTCTCCTTCCACGCCGCTCCCGACGTCTCCGGAGCCTGGTCCGACTTCCCCGCGGGACGCTTCCGGGTTCCCGCGCACGAGGTGAGGCTCGACGGGGACGGCGCGTGGCTCCTGGCCACGCGCGAGGACGACGGGACGGCCGCGGAGGACGCCCGGGAGGGGCTCCGACGCCTGGAGGAGCGGATCGAGCGGGCGCTGTCCGCCGGGGAGGAGGGCGGATCCGGCCCGCGGCCCACCGGCACCGGACTCGAGGAGCGGGTGGCCGAGCTCACCGACGGCGGCGGGCCGGCGTACGCGGGCGCCGAGCGGGAGCGGTGGATCCGGGGCGTGCGGGAGGCGCTGGAGGAGGTCCGCGGCGGCCGGCTGGAGAAGGTGGTCCTGGCCCGTACGCTGGACGTCGCCGCCGACTCCGCGGCCTCTCCCGTCCGGGCCTACCGTCGGCTCCGCGCCGACAACCCGCGCTCCTCCCTCTTCTTCCTCCAGCCGGAGCCGGGGACGGCGTTCCTGGGCGCCTCGCCGGAGCTGCTGGGCGCCGCCCGCGGCTCCGTCTTCCGCGCCACGGCGGTGGCCGGGTCCGTGCCGCGGGGCGAGAGCGGGGAGGAGGACCGGGCCCTGGGGCGGGCGCTCCTGGAGAGCGACAAGGACCGCCGGGAGCAGGCCATCGTCGCCGAGGAGATCCGACGCTGCCTCGTCTCGCGGCTGGGGGCCGTCTCGGTCGGCGCGCCTCGCCTCCTGAAGCTCGCCCGGATCCAGCACCTGGAGTCCGCCGTGGAGGGCCGCCTGCCTGCCGGCCGCGACCTCCATCTCCTGGACCTCCTGGCCGATCTCCACCCGACGCCGGCCGTCTGCGGCCGCCCCCGGGACCGCGCCCTCGAGACGCTGCGCCGCTCGGAACCCTTCGAGCGGGGATGGTACGCGGGCCCCGTGGGCTGGTTCGGGCCGTCCGGGCAGGGCGAATTCGTTCCCGGGCTCCGCTCGGCGGTGCTCCACGGCGGGGCCTGGCGGCTCTTCGCCGGCGCGGGGATCGTCGAGGGCTCCGATCCGGTCCGCGAGTGGGAGGAGACGGGGGTCAAGTTCGTCCCCATGCTCCGGGCGCTGGACGTGGGCAGCGGCTCGTGACGTCCCCGGACCCGGCGTGAACCTCGCCAACCGGAACACGGTCTGGGCCGGGGCCTTCGTCGACGAGCTGGTCCGCGCCGGCGTGAGGGAGGTCTGCCTGGCCCCCGGCTCGCGCTCCACGCCCCTCGTCCTCGCCGCCGCCCGAAACGGAAGCCTCGAGCCCCGGGTCCACGTCGACGAGCGGTCCGCGGCCTTCTTCGCCCTGGGAGCCGCCCGGGCCGACGGGCGCCCCGCCGCCGTCATCACCACCTCCGGCACCGCCACGGCGAATCTCCATCCGGCGGTGATCGAGGCCAGCCAGAGCGGGGTCCCCCTCCTCCTCCTGACCGCCGACCGCCCCGTGGAGCTCCGGGGAACCGACGCCAACCAGACCGTGGACCAGGTGGACCTGTACGGCGAGCACGTGCGGCGATCCTTCGACGTGGCCCCGCCCCGGATGACCCGCGACTCGCTTCGCTACCTCCGCGGACTCGCGGCCCGCGCCGTGGAGGCGTCCTCCACGGATCCCCGGGGTCCGGTTCACCTGAACTTCCCCTTCGCGAAGCCCCTGGAGCCCACTCCCGTCCCCGGCGACGTCCCCGACGCGTGGCACGAGAACCCGCCGCGGGAGCTGGTGGGGCGGGAGGACGGCGCGCCGTGGGTCCGGATCCCGACCGAGGGCCGGGCCTCCGCCCCGGACGACGTCCTCGACGAGCTGGCCGCCGCGGTGGAGCGGTCTCCGCGGGGCCTCATCGTCTGTGGCCCGTCATCGCGATCCGGCGACGCCGGCCCCGCCGCCCTGGAGCTGGGCCGGGCCACCGGCTTCCCGGTCCTGGCCGACCCGCTGTCCGGGGCACGGTTCGCGCCGGGGGCCGGGGAGAGCGGTGTGGCGGCCTACGACCTCTTCCTCCGCGAGCGGACCCTGTGGGACGAGATGGAGCCGGATCTCGTCCTTCGATTCGGGCCGGCTCCGACCTCCCGGGCCCTGGGCGACTTCCTGGAGAGCGCCGACGGGCGACACGTCTCCGTCGACGCCGGCCGCCGATGGACCGACCACGCGGGAACCGCCACGGACCGCGTGCCGGCCTCGCCGACGGCCGTCTGTCGGGGCCTGGCCTCCCGCCTGGCGTCGCCGCCTGCCGATCCCGAGTGGGGCCGGCGGTGGACCGAGCTCGGAGAGAGGGCCCGCCGCGCCGCCGAGGACGCCATGGAGAGCGGGTTCTCCGAGGGCACGGTGGCGGCCGACGTGGCGCGGGCCCTCCCCGCAGAGAGTACGCTGGTGGTGGGGAGCAGCATGCCGGTGCGGGACCTGGACGCCCTCGGATTTCCGCGCGACGTCCCCCTCCGTGTTCTCGGCAACCGCGGGGCCAGCGGGATCGACGGGCTGGTGAGCACCGCACTCGGCGCGGCCGCCCGGTCCGGCGGCCCGACCGTGGCCCTCCTGGGCGACCTCTCGTTCTACCACGACATGAACGGCCTCCTGGCCGCGAAGACGCACGACCTCGACGTTACGTTCGTCGTGGTGAACAACGACGGCGGCGGCATCTTCCACATGCTCCCGATCCGCGAGTACGAGCCGCCGTTCACCGAGCTCTTCGCCACGCCCCACGGGCTGGATTTCGGTCACGCCGCCGGGCTGTACGGTCTCGACCACCGGCGCGTCGAGGACCGGACGGAGCTGGCGGAGCTCCTCTCCGGACCGGGTCCGGAGGACGGGAGCGCGGACTCCCGGGTCCTGGAGGTGCCGAGCGATCGGGAGGAGAACCGCCGGCGGCACGAGGAGCTGGAGAAGGCGGTGCGGGAAGCCGTGGCCGACCGCTGAGCCCCGCACCGACGGGCCGCACCGCGGCCCCGTCCGTCCCGCGGGCGGACAGCGCACGAGAAGCAGCCATTCGAACAACCGTCACTTCTGCGAGAGGAGTGCATTGAGCATGTCGAAGATCACGCTCGAATCCGACGTCGACTGGACCGAGGTCAAGGACTACGAGGACATCACCTACCACAAGGGAGAGGGCATCGCCCGGGTCGCCTTCGACCGCCCGGAGGTCCGGAACGCCTTCCGGCCGGAGACCATCTTCGAGCTGAAGGAGGCCTTCGAGAACGCCCGCGAGGACCAGCGCATCGGCTGTGTCCTCTTCACCGGAAACGGGCCGGCGGAGGACGGGGGCTGGGCCTTCTCCAGCGGCGGCGACCAGACCGTCCGCGGCGACGAGGGCTACGTGGGCGAGGAGGACCAGGTCCCGCGGCTGAACGTGCTGGACCTGCAGAAGCAGATCCGCTTCATCCCGAAGCCGGTGATCTGCCTGAACCCGGGCTACGCCATCGGCGGCGGCCACGTGCTGCACGTGGTCTGCGACATGACCATCGCCGCCGAGAGCGCGATCTTCGGCCAGACCGGCCCCAAGGTGGGGAGCTTCGACGCCGGGCTGGGGGCCGTCTACCTGGCCCGCCAGGTGGGCCAGAAGAAGGCGCGGGAGATCTGGTACCTGTGCCGCGAGTACTCCGCCGAGGAGGCCGAGGACATGGGCATGGTGAACAAGGTGGTCCCCCTGGAGGACCTGGAGCGCGCCGGCGTCGACTGGGCGCGGGAGATCCTGAAGAAGAGCCCCATCGCCATCCGGTGCATGAAGTCCGCGTTCACCGCCGACACCGACGGCCAGATCGGCCAGCAGGAGCTGGCGGGCAACGCCACCATGCTCTTCTACATGACCGAGGAGGGGCAGGAGGGCCGCGACGCCTACGTCGAGGGGCGGGAGCCGAACTTCGAGGAGTACCCGTGGCGGCCCTGAGACAGGTTCCGGACGAGGAAGGGGCCGGACCGGCCGGTCGCTCGCCCCGGCCTCCGTCGTGAGCGATTTCGGGGTCTGGGTGCGGGCGGCCCGCCCCCGCACCCTGGCGGCGTCGGCTGCGCCGGTGTTCGCCGGGAGCGGCCTCGCGGCCAGCCGCGGAGAGTTCGATCTGCTCCCGGCCGCCGCGTGCCTCACGGCGGCCTCACTCATCCAGGTGGGGACGAACTTCTACAACGACTACTCCGACTGGGCCCGGGGAGCCGACACGGCGGACCGGGCCGGCGAGACCCGCGTCACGCAGGCCGGGCTGCTGACGCCGCAGCAGGTCCGGGCCGCGGCGTGGGTCGCCCTGGGCGCCGCGGTGGCCGTGGGCCTCTATCTGGCCGCCGTCGGAGGCTGGCCCATCGTGGCCATCGGCGTGGCCTCGGTGATCTGCGCGGTGACCTACACCGGCGGTCCGTGGCCCTTCGGCTACCACGGCCTCGGCGACCTGTTCGTGTTCGTCTTCTTCGGCCTCGTGGCCGTGGCCGGAACCCACTACGTGCAGGCCGGTCGGTGGACCGCCGACAGCGTCTGGGCCGGAGCCGGTCTCGGCGCGCTGAGCACCGCGGTACTGGTGGCGAACAACCTCCGCGACGTGCCCACCGACCGGGAGGCGGGCAAGCGCACCCTGGCGGTGATCATCGGCCCCCGGGCGTCGAGGATCGAGTACGGGGCCCTGTTGCTGCTGGCGGCCTCGGTTCCTCCGGTGGGCGTCCTCGTCTTCGGCTGGCCGCCCGCGGCGCTGGCCGCACTGGCCGGGTTCGCCCTCGTAGCGGGGCCGGCACGGCGGGTCTTCGGGACCGACCCGCGGCGGGACGCCTCCTCCCTGGACCCCGCCGTCGGCGGCACCGCCCGTGTCCTGGGGGGCTACGGTCTCCTGCTGGCAGCGGGGCTGGCGCTGTGAACGACGACACGAGGATCGTCGGCGCCGACGTTCGGCCGTACCGACTCCGACTGTCGGACACCTACCGCTCGTCGCAGGTGGAGCGAACCGACCGCGAGGGCTGGCTCCTCCGGCTGGAAGCCCGGGACGGCACCGAGGGCTGGGGCGAGGCGGCCCCTCTCCCGGGCCGGACGGAGGATCACGATGCGGCGGGACGGGCGCTGGAAGCGGCGGGCGGCGCCCTGGGCGACGGTCCGGCGCCGCCGGACCGGCTCCGCTCGGCGCTCCCCGACGAGGCTCCGGCGGCGGCCCACGCCGTCGGCCTCGCCCTGGACGACCTGGAGGCACGGCGGTCGGGAGAGGCGCTGGCCACCCGGTGGGCGCGGGAGCGGGGAGACGGGGCTCCCCTGGGACGGGTGGAGGTGAACGCCACGCTCCCCATGGAACGCCCGGAGGAGATGGCGGCCCGGGCCCGTGCGGCGGTGGACCGCGGCTTCCGCTGCCTGAAGATCAAGGTCGGCGACTCGGCCACGCGCGACCTCCATCGGCTCACCGCCGTCCGCCGGGAGGTGGGGCCAGAGCCGGCGCTCCGCCTGGACGCCAACGGGGCGTGGACCAGGCGGGAGGCCAGGAGCCGGCTGCTCCGCCTGGAGCCCTACGGGATCGAGTACGTGGAGCAGCCGCTGCCTCCCGACGACCTGGAGGGGCTCGGCCTGCTCCGGGAGGAGACGGGGACCGGCGTCCGCGTGGCGGCGGACGAGTCGGCCTCGACGCCGGATCGCGTTCGGACCCTGGTCGAGAAGGGCCTGGTGGACGTGGTGGTGCTCAAGCCGTGCGTCCTCGGTGCCCCCGAACGCACGCTGGAGGCGGCCCGCGCCGCCAGCCGACACGGGGTCGACGTGGTCTTCACCACCTGCCTCGGGGCGGCGGTGGAGCGGGCGGGAGCCCTGCAGCTGGCGGCGGCCGGCGGTGGAGAGCCGCTGCCGCCCTGCGGGCTGGCCACGGGCGAACTGCTGGACGAGGACGTGGTGCCGGCGCCGGCCGGGCCCGACGGGGGCGCCCTGGCGGTGCCGCTGGACCGGCCCGGCCTCGGGCTCACCCCCGGCGGCGCATGAGCGGGCCGGCCGGCGGGGATCCCCTCCGCCGTGCCGCGGGCCGCCGGCCCGACGCACCGGCGGCCGACGGCCCGGAAACCGTGTGGAGCTACCGGCGTTTGGACCGGGAGGCCAGCGCGCTGGCCCTCCGTCTCCGGCGGCGCCTGTGGTCGAGCGGGGAGCGCCACCGGGATCCGGCGGCCCCTGGAGGCGGTAGACCGAGGGTGGCGGCCTTCCTGCCCCGACGGCCGGCCGGCCTGGCCGCCGTCCACGGCGTCCCCAGGGCGGGCGCGGTCCTGGCGCCCCTGCAGCACGGCTGGACCGGGCGCGAGCTGGCCGGCTACCTCCGCCGGCTCGATCCGGACCTGATCCTCGGTCCTCCGGCGGCCCTGGAGCGGGCCGGGGAGGCGGATCCGGAGACGCCGCGGCTCGAGCTCCGTCCGGAGAAGGGAGGGGGAGCTCCCGCCGACGCCTGCGACCTCCCGGTCGAGGCGGCCTCCGGTGACCACTCCCTGATCGCCACGTCGGGGTCCACCGGGACGCCGCGGCCGGTCCGGCTGACGTGGGAGAACCACCTGGCCTCGGCGCGCGCCGTCGCCGGGCGCCTGGAGCTCCGGCCGGACGACCGGTGGTACGCCTCCCTCTCGCTGGCCCACGTGGGCGGCCTGTCGGCGGCGGTGCGGGCGGCGGCCGTGGGGTCCTCCGTGGTCCTCCGGGGCGACTTCGACGCCCGGACCCTCGACCGCCTCGTGACCGAGGAACGGGTCACCCACGCCTCCCTCGTCCCCGTCATGCTCCGCCGCCTTCTGGACCTCCGGGACGACCGCTCCCTGCCGGCGTCCGTACGGGCCGTCCTGGTGGGCGGGGCCGCGACGCCGTCGGCGCTCCTGGAGCGGGCGCTGGCCGCCGACGTGCCGGCGGCCCTCACCTACGGACTCACCGAGGCGTGCTCACAGGTGGCCACGGCGCCGCCGGAGCTCGTTCGTCGGAAGCCCGGCACCGCCGGTCCGCCCCTGTCCGGCGTCCGGCTCCGACTCGGCGAGGACGACGAGATCCTGGTCCGCGGTCCCACGGTGAGCCCGGGCTACCTCGACGGCGCGGCGGTGACGTCCGACGACGGCTGGCTCCACACCGGGGACGCGGGACGGGTGGACGGCGACGGTGACCTCCGGGTGACGGGACGCCTGTCGGAACGGATCGTCACCGGCGGCACGACGGTCCATCCCGCCGAGGTCGAGGAGGCGCTGCGGGCCCATTCCGGGGTCCGGGAGGCCGTGGCGCTCGGAGTCCCGAGCGAGGAGTGGGGAGAGGTGGTGGGAGCCGCCGTGGTCACGGCCGACGACGGGCCGGGCCGGGAGCAGCTGGAGCGGCACTGCCGCCAGCGGCTCTCGACGCCGCGCCGCCCCCGGAGGTGGGCCCTGCTGGACGAGCTCCCCCGCCTTCCCAGCGGAAAGCCCGACCGGGAGCGCCTGCGTCGGATGCTGGCGGAGGGCGAGGACGCGGCCTGAGCCGACCGGCGCGGATGAGCGTGGGGGGAGGCGCCCCGGGGCGCTACGAACCCTCCTGCTCGTCGAACACCCGGACCCGGTCGCCTCCAAGCTCCTTCGCGTCGTACAGGGCCGTGTCGGCCATCTCCACGACCTCCTCGCAGGCATCCATGCCCCGCTCGTAGCCGGCCACACCGGCGCTGATCGTGCAGCTCTCGCCCACGGCCGGCTCGATCTCCCGCACGCCCTCCACGATCCGCTCGGCGAACGCCGCCGCGTCCCGGGGCTCCTCGCCGGGCAATACGGCCAGGAACTCCTCCCCACCGTAACGTCCGATGACGTTCATCCGGCGGCTGCTCTCACTCAGGACGCGGGCCACCTGCCGAAGGAAGTCGTCGCCGGGCCCGTGGCCGTATCGGTCGTTGTACTGCTTGAAGTCGTCCAGGTCGAAGAGCACGACGCTGAAGGGGTGGCCGCGGCGAGCCTCCGCGAACTGTCGCTCGAGAAAGAACTCCAGGGCCCGGCGGCTCGGCAGCTCGGTCAGGCTGTCCTGGTAGGCCAGCCGGTAGGCATCGAACCGAAGGGTGTGCAGGCTGTCCGAGAGCCAGCCCGTGCCCAGGGTCACCGACCCCAGGACCACGGAGACCGAGCCGTAGAGGCGCCAGTCCACGTTCTCGCCGAGCAGGGGCTCCACCACCACCTCGACGCCGGTGAGCGCCACCATGGTCGCCGCCAGCACCGTGGCCGCCCCCTCCCACCCGCGGTAGTAGGCCAGCAGAAAGAGGGGGATCAGGGGCAGGAGCCACACGAAGCCCGAGTAGATCTCCACCGTCTCCGGCCAGGCGAGGCCCGCCGACGTGGCCGTGGCCAGCGCCAGGAAGCTGATGGCCAGAGCGCTCGGAGGCGGGGGCATGTCCTCGACGGCCGAGCGGGCGAGCTCGTGCGGCTCCGTACCGTAGGCGGGTCGCCCGTCGCCCCCGACGGACCTCGCCGCGTCGGTCGCCGCCTCCCGTTCGCCCAGCAGCGAGATCATCGGCGCCCCGCACCCGGCGACGGAACGCGGCCCGTCCGGGGGACGTCCGTCGTGTGCTGAGCCTGCGCGCGTCGTGTTGGATACATTGTCGGATGCAGGAGGGGCGCATTCCTGAACGCTGAAAAGAAGAGGCCGCGATCGGTCTCGGGGCAACCGTTCGTCCGGGAGGAGGCTATACTTGTCGTGCGGACGTCGGGGCCGCGCCGCGCGGCGGCGCCGGCCGCGTCCCTCTCTGCCACCCCTCTCCGCGGGAGGTCCACATCAGCCGATCCTCCTCCGCTTCGGAACGGGCGCCGGGCCCGTGCCCGCCGTTCCGGCCGGTGCCGAACGCGGACATGGAGGCCCTCCTGGGCCTGATGCGCCGCGGCCCGGTGGCCGTCCTCACGGGCGCCGGGTGCAGCACCGAGTCCGGGATCCCCGACTACCGCGGACCGCGAACGGGCCGCAGGGATCACGATCCCATCCAGTACCGGGAGTTCGTGCAGGAGCCGGCCACCCGGGCCCGGTACTGGGCCAGGAGCGCGGTGGGCTGGATCCGGATCCGGGACGCGGCCCCCAACGACGCCCACCGGGCCCTGGCCAGGATGGAAGCGGACGGACACGTGCTGGGCGTCATCACGCAGAACGTGGACGGCCTCCATCAGGCCGCCGGGAGCCGGAGGGTCCTGCAGCTCCACGGGTCCCTGGCCGACGTGCGCTGCCTGGAGTGCGGCGAGCGGGAAGCGAGGTCGTCGGTCCAGCGTCGCCTCGTGGCGATGAACCCCGGCCTCCGGGAGCACCACCACGGAGCGACGGGGGGCGGGGAGCCGGAGCTCGCGCCGGACGGCGACGCCCGCGTCGGCGACGAGGCCGCCCGGGACCTCACGGTCCCCGGGTGTCGGCGGTGCGGCGGCGTCCTCAAGCCGGACGTGGTCTTCTTCGGCGAGAACGTGCCCCCGGAGAGGGTGGAGCGGGCATGGGCCCTCCTGGAGGAGGCCCGGGTCCTCCTGGTGGCCGGGTCGTCCCTCTCGGTCTACTCCGGCTACCGCTTCGTCCGTCGGTCCCACGAGGAGGGGCGGCCGGTGGGCATCGTCAACCTGACCTCCACCCGCGGGGACGGCGAAGCCAGCGTTCGCGTGGCGGGACGGGTGGGAGACGTCCTGCCCCGGGTGGCGGCCGCCCTGGACGCCGGCTCCGGCTGACCGCGGCCGGGGGGCGCGACGGGCCGGGTCTCCCGCTGGCGCGCCCGTTGCAGCCCGTGGCTGCCGCACGCGACGTTCCGACGGACGACGGACGAGAG
>Ga0207797_1000631_pt1 | contig 26929 bp, 17 predicted proteins | sample PRCRCaboRojoPR_6_FD_187275 | JGI IMG/M metagenome (GOLD analysis project Ga0207797, IMG submission 187275) | Marine sediment microbial community from Cabo Rojo, Puerto Rico - PR CR 10% Liquid 1 (SPAdes) | ecosystem: Environmental > Aquatic > Marine > Coastal > Sediment | place: Cabo Rojo, Puerto... | reverse complement strand
GGCGGGTCCGATTAGGTAGTAGTCGGCCCTTTGGCTGAAGCTCCCGTTGCTCTGGATCCGGTAGCGGTAGTAGCTGCGGGTACCCGTGGGAGACATCTCCAAGTAGAAGTCTTCGTTCTGGAGCCCCTGATCCAGATGACCCTGGACCTTGTTCCAGTCCAGGCTCTGTCGTTCCTCCACGGATCGGGCGCCATAGACCATGAACTTGGCGATGTAGGAGTGGGCCACGTCCTGGAGAAGAGAGGGAGTGATGGTACGTCCCTCCCAGACACCTTCAATGCTCCAGGATCCGCCTTGAGCCAGCTGAGCTGCCTCTTCCAGGGAGACAACGGCCTGGTTCAGGACCTCGTCATACGGCTTGAACTGCAGGGTCTCGGGATTCTCCAGGTCCGAATCCTCCGTGGCGACGATGCCCTGGTCGAAGAGGGCGCCAATCCAGCCCAGGGAGATCCCCTGGAGGAGTTTGGCGAACGCCCGGACCTGTTCAGTCCGGTTCCCGTTCTCGTCCTCGATCTCCATGCCTCCATCCAGGGCCACGAGGGCGTCATTCGTGTTCGAGAGCATCTCGTACCAGTCGTACCACTGGTAGCGGGCTATGCCGTGAGCGTCGGAGAGAGGGTTGTTGTTGAAAGGCACTCTGGGCTCGGAGGAGAGCTCCAGGGCCGCGTTGTTGGCGTAGGTGGTTGTGCCCTCATCGGCGATGACGGGCATGGCGTTGTAGCATGAGCTGGACCGATGGGTCCGGCTGATGTAGAGGGGCCAGGAGCCGTAGACCAACGTCTCCACGTCACCGGGCTCCGTGATGGCCCTCGCTCGGTCCGGGGCATTGGGGTTCGTGATGTCCAGGTCCTGGCAGGCGACGGTGAACAGGATGCCCACCAGCGCGACCCTGGCAAATCCGCTGAGTTTCATGATTCGCACTCCTCGCGTAGGGGGCTCAGAAAGCCACTTCCATATAGGCCGTGATCTGCCGCATCTTCGGATAGGTGTAAGGGCTCTCGTAACGCTGCAGGACCGAGCCCGCCTCCGGATCCCATCCACGGTAGTCCGTGAAGGTGAGGAGATTCCGGGCGATGACCCCGAGATCGATCTGGGTGATCCCGGTTGCGTCCAGACGGACCCTCTGCAGCAGAGACGGACCGAAGCTGTAGCTCGCGGAAAGGGTGCGGAGCTTCATGTACCAGCCCGGTTCCACAAAAGCCCTGGTATTGTTGTTCTTGTTGTAAATGGCCTGGTAGTAGTCGATGGGCTTCTTCTTGAAGTCCGGGCGACCGGTCTGGTCCAGGTCCTTGTGCCGCATGTGCTGATACATCCGCTGGCGGCTACCGCTGTAGATGTTCCCGCCAAGCTGGCCCTGGAGATGGGCGTGAAGGTTGAGGTTCTTCCAGCGGAGGTTGTTCATCCATCCGAAACCCAGTGAGGGTTCGGAGCGACCGATTTTCGTGACCGTGGGAATCCCCAGGGAGTCCCGCTCCAGGACGGGAAGGCCCCAGGAGTAGTTGATCCCCATCTCGTCGGTGAAGGACGTTCCCCAAAGGTCCTTGGAGACACCGTCCTTCCAGCTGTTCCCCTGCCCGACCCAGACCAGGTATCCCTCATCATTCACCTGGAACTCGTCGGCCATGGGCTGCAGTTGCTCCGGAAGCTGGTCCACAGAGGTGAGGAAGCGTTCCCCCCACATCTGGCCGAGCCCTGTACCGTCACAGATCTGTCGGAGGCCGGAGAAGTAGCAGGAGCGATTCCACTCTTCGATGGTACTCCGGGAGCGATCGGCCACGAAGTCCATGCTCCAGGACAGGTCCTGGCTGTTGATCAACTGAGCTTCCAGGGTAGCCTCGATGGTGTGGCCGGATTGGACTCCCGTGTTGAGCATCTGGGAGGGATAGCCCGTTACGGCGGGTAGAGGCACTCCGATGAGGAGATCCTCCGTCCGCTGCGTGATGTAACTGAGCTGGAGGGAGTACGTGTTGTTGAAGATCATGTCCACACCGAAATCCTGTTCGGTGGTGAACTCCGGCTTCAAGAGGCGGTTGCCCAGGGTGGATTTCCCGACGGTCGTGTTTCCGGATGCATCCGTGGACACGGACCAGGTCTCGTACTGGTCGGAGAAGCTCGGCCGGCCGCCGGCGGTCCCGATGGCGTAACGAAGCTTGAACTCGTTGATTCCGGCGAAGGGCCACCAGGGCTCCTGGGCCATCCGGTAGGAGGTGGCTACTCGGTAGTAGTTGTTCCAGCGGGCATCGGGCCCGAAGAGGGAACTTCCGTCCCGGCGGCCGAGGATGTCCACGATGTACTTGCCGTTCCAATCCAGGCCCACCTGAGCCAGGTATCCGGTAGAACGAATTTCCGTCACCGAACTGCCCACGTCCCGGTCGATTCCGATGTCCAGGTCACGGACATCGATGACAGCCATGTTCTCCGATTCGGCTACGGTATAGTCGTAGCGCTCCCGCTCCAGAACGGCTCGGAGGGTGGTGCGAGTCGTGAGAGGACCAAAGGCTCGGGTGTAGGTGCCGGAGACATACCCGTTGAGGGCGTTGCTCTGGGAGTGCTGATGCATCATCCACCCCCGGGAAGCCTCCAGGTCGTTGGGTCCCGGAGGAATCCCCTTGGGCCGATAGTTGTCATAGAAGACGTGTCCTCGGTCATAGCTGACGTTGGAGTTCAGGGAGATCCCGGTGAGGGGGCGCCACCGCACGTCCGTGGAGATGAGGGTCCGGGTTCGGTTGTCGAAATCATCGGACACCGCTTCCTGAAAGAGAGGACTCTCCGCTGGCAGTGTGGAGTCAGGGACCTGGAGGTACTGGCCGTTCTCGTCCTTCCGGGACAGATCGATGTCGGGCTCGAACTCCACCAGGAGATCCCAGAAGGGATCGCTCTCCAGGTCGTCTTGCACGGAGCGGCTGTGAAAGGCACTGGCGGAAACGTTGAAATCATCGCCGATGCGATGGTCCACGTTCAGTCGGAAGCTCCTGCGCTGGAATCCCTCGTTCCCGGGGTAGTTTCCACGCTCGTCGTAGTTCGTGAAGGAAGCGAGAAAGTTGGTGGAAAGGGAATTCTTGGCCACCGAGATGGTGTTGATGTGGAACAGGTCCGGGTCAAAGACGGCGTCGAAGTTGTCGTAGAGCGGCGTCCGGTAAGGATTGTCCATGAAGCCATTCGGGTCGATGACCCGGGCTGTCCGGGAGACCTGGTTTCCGTCTGCGTCCACCCACGTACCGTCCTCGGCCTGGAGGTAATGGTGCTTTCTGGACGTGGGGATCTTGTGGGGGAGCTGACTGGTTCCCATCTCGGACCGGACCTTGATCTGGGTCTGGTCCATGGCCAGGTGGTCACCACGCTTGGTGGTGATCTGGATGACCCCCGAAGCCGCTCGGGAGCCGTAGAGGGAAGCCGCTGCGGCGCCCTTCACCACCTCGACGCTTTCGATGTCCAGGGACTCCAGGTCTACCGTTGTGCCTCCGATGGTGGAGCTGAGGATGACCCCGTCCACAACGAACATTGGGGTGTTGCTCCGTTCCACGGAGGTGGGAGTCCTGAGGAGAATGTTCACTCCCTGTCCGGGCTGCCCACTCCCTCTCACCACCTGCACCCCTGCGACCTTCCCCTGGATGCTGGCCAACGCAGACTGGGTGGTGGGCACGGCCATGTTCTCCGTGCTCACCTTCCCCACGGTGAAGGGGACCTTGATCCCCTCGATGGGATCCACAGTCCCAGTGACCACCAGCTCCTCCATGACCAGAGCCTTCATGGGCATGGTGAAGTCCACAATCGCCTGCTCATCGGCCGTCACCCTCACATTGGTGGCATGCCGGGTCGCGTACCCGATGAGCTGGGCTGTTACGGTGTAGATGCCCACAGGCACGTTCAACAGGAGGTAGCGTCCCTCCTGGTTGCTCAGAGTTCCGATGTTGGTGTCGTCCAGGGAGATCTGGACGTCGGACAGGGGTTGACCGTCCGAGTCCACGATCCGTCCCGTGATCCGCCCTGTCTGGGCCGCCAGGGAACCGAACCCCAGGGCCGTGAGCAGGAGGACCAGGAAACCTCTGGACAGATTCGACCTTCGAGGGATCATGACCGCCTCCTATGAGTGATCTGATCGTGTTCAGAGAGGATGGGTGGGTGAGCTCGGCCGTCCTCAGGGGCACGAGCCCAGCACGAGCGGTGCGTCCTCCGGGTGGAACACCCTGATCCAGGGCGTCTCCCCGGAAAGACACACGTCGAAGCGAGCTCTCAGGTAGAGCCCGAAGGGGGAGAGGACGTCTACCTCTCCCGATCCCTCGCCAGTGGCGGCGAGGGTGCGGGAACGGTCCTGGCTCATGTCGGTGCCGAGAACCACTGCGGGACCGTTCACCACCTGGAAGTGCCACTCCAACGGGTTGGACATGCGGTCGTAGAGGGGGTAGGACACCCCGGAGACGACCACGGAGTCGGCACCTCGCGCCACGGTACCCCGGGGCAACCATCCTTCCACGGGACGGCCCGGGGTGATGCTCACATCGAAACGAGTGAATCCCAGGAGGGTTCCGTTGGGCGCCACGGCCCTGACCTCCATGGTGCACTCGTCCATAACAGAACCCAGAATCCACGTGTCGGAAGCTTCGCCCTTCCTGTTCGTGACAGCCCGACCCCTTTCCACACGTCCACAGCCGTCCTGCTGGACGAGGAAAAGAACCTCCAGGCCGAAGGGGTGTTCGGCCTCGTCATGGATTCGGGTGACCCGCACCTGGACGGGTATGTGGGTCCCTATGGTATCGCTGCCACCGGCTCCTTCCAGGACACTGACCCGGACCGGGGCGTCCATGTGAATCGGGCCGGGGTCGGTTCCGAAGTCACAGGAAGCGAGGGAGAGAAGGGCCAGAGCGGCCCAGAAGAGCGGTACAGGAAGACTGGTCCGATGGGAAAGCATGGATGCGTTTGGTTCAACACCAGGGGAAGCTCGAGGAACTGCATGTATCGTTACGAGAATCCTTGGTGAACATGGTTAATCAGTTACAAAACGGCGCGGAGTATGGTGGGCCGGATCGACGTTGGCAAGACCCCGGCGAAAAGAATCTTTCGGCTTGCCTTCAGCCGGATCCGGGGGGGAGAGGAAGAGACCGGAAGTTGTTTTTCCGTAGAAGTTTAGGGTTCCCTAAATCTTGAAAGGCTGCGGTCCGTGGAAACTATGTACCTCAAATTCCATGGCCTGAAGTGGCGACGGTTCCGCCGGCCCCGGCTTCGGAGACCCTGTCTTGAGGTTCTCCTTCAGGTCGTGAGCACCCGCAAGGGGAGGATCATCCTCTCTGTCTCCCGCCCTCACCTGACGCCTGCCTCCGGGCGGCAGGCGTTTCAGCTGAACCGCCCGGGTTGTCCTGGAAACGCCGGGGACGTCCCGTTGCCCAGGCGGCCCGCAGGTATCGTCCCCTTTCAGAAACCGTCTTTGTCTCCTCTGGCGGACGGCAGGGAAGCGAGAAGGTCAAGACTCCAGGCCAGCGGGGTGGCACGGGTGTGACTCCGGTCTGGACACGGGAGCCTGCTGGCCCTCAGAAACAGAATGTCCCCACTCGCCGGCCCGGTCCGCCGGGGGGCTTTTTGCCCCCCGTTCGAAGAGGACGCCATGAATGGGAGCTACTTCTTCGCGGGTGGAGCACCCTGGCCACCTCCTGCCCGATCTCCGGTGGCGAGGTATTCTGACGAGGTTTTCTGACGAGGTTTTCTCAGGAGCCTCATTCCCCGGATCAACCAATCATCCCCTCCTGTCGTCGATCCAGGCGTTCCCCTGTATTTTGATGAACCGGATCATGCGGCCTTTTCTTCTTCGGATGACGTGCAGAGCGTCCCGTTCCTGGACCTGACGGTGGATCCGGACGAGAGGCGCCGTTTGGGCGTCTGGCTTTTCGGGAATAGGAGAAGGCGGTAGGCGGAGGAGTCCGGCGGCGAAATGATCTTGATGAGCAGGTGAGGGAAGCCCTGGTGCCTCCAGGCTCGGGCAGGGCGTGGAACGGACGACGGAGAGTTCTTCCCTCACCGGATTCGATCCCGACGAAACGCGAAAGAGGGGCCTGTCGTGAGCTCCAGAGGAGGCAGGAGACCCATGCCACATCACGTTCGAGGAAGGCATCTGGTATTGAGTGTTGTTCTGCTGTCCACGGTTGCCGGCTGCGCCACGCTTCAGGAGCTCGCGGCCCTGAGGAACGTGGAGTTCGCTCTGGACCGGGTTTCGGGTCTTCGCCTGGCCGGGATCGACCTGGGAGGCATCCGTTCCTTCAACGACCTTAGCCTCCAGGAGGCAACCCGAATCGGGCTGGCCGTGTCCCGGAACGAGCTACCCATGGAGTTCCGTCTCCACGTCCTGGCCGAAAACCCGGCGGACAACACCGTGAACGCCAGGCTGGTGGAGATGGACTGGGTTCTCCTGCTCCAGGACCGGGAAACCCTGAGCGGTGTTTTCCACAGGGAGGTGGTTCTGCCTCCCGGGGAGCCCACGGACGTGCCCCTGGACATCTCCCTGGACCTCCTGGAGTTCTTCCAGGGGAGTGCCGGTGACCTCCTGGAGCTGGCTCTCGCCCTCAGCGGGCAGGGGGGTGCGCCGAAAAACGTGGCCCTCCAGGCCACGCCCACCATCCGGACTCCCCTGGGACCCATGCGGTATCCCCGGCCCATCACGATTCTCCATGAGGAAGTGGGGCGATGATGCGAACCTTCCTCCCCTCCCTGGTCGTCGTTGCCATCCTGGCCATTCCGGCCCTCTGGGGCTGCGCCGAGCCCCCGGGCCCCTCGAACTACACCGTCCGGGACAGTGCCGGAATCCGCATCGTGGAGAGTGGGGAGCCGGCGTGGTGCCCGGGGGAGGGTTGGTCCATCGCCCCGGATCCCGTGATGAAGATTGGGGAGAGGGAGGGGGAGGAGAGCCAGCTGCTCTTTCAGGTAGCCGACGCCCGGCGCCTCCCGGGCGGGGGGATCGCTGTGCTCAACGGCGGATCCGGCACGGTGCGCATCTTCGCAGGGGACGGGGATTTCCTGCGGGAGTTCGGTGGGGCCGGGGAGGGTCCGGAGGAGTTCCGCAGCCCCATCTCCCTTCATGTCCTGGCCGAGGACACCCTCCTGATCTGGGACGGCGCCCGGCCGGGCTTTTCCCTCTTCACCGTGGATGGGGAGTTCCTCCGCTCCAGGCGTCTGTCCCTCCCTGGCCTGGAGAGGCCCGCCGGCGTCCATCCCCTCCCGGGGAACCGGCTGCTTCTCACGACGCATTCCAGTCCCTTCACCCGGCCCGGAGACCACGGTGTGGGCATCCACAGGTTCTCCACTCCTTTCCTCGTGCTCGACGGAGACGGGATCGTTCTGGATACCCTGGGTGTCTTCCCCAGCAGCGAGACCATGATTCTGGAGCAGGCCGTGGGATTCCCCCCCTTCCACAAGTCCACCTACGTGGATGTCCTGGGGGATGCCATCTACGTGGGAACCGCCGACGCCATGGATGTCTCCGTCCGGGGGCTCTCCGGAGAGCCGAAGGCCTTGTACCGGCATCCGGCCGTGGATCTGAATGTGGGGGCAGCGGAACGGGAGTGGTTCCGGGACCGCATGGGGGTGGAGGCCCGGCCGGAAGGGGTGCCCATCCTGGAGCAGATATCCTCCAGCCTGATCTTCCCCGAGACCCGGGCCGCCTACAGCGATCTGCGGGTAGACCCCACCGGGGCCGTGTGGCTCCGAACGGGCCTGTACTTCCCGGAAGGCCCGGCGCCAACGGAGTGGTCCGTCTTCTCCCGGGAGGGAGCCTTCCTGGGCACCCTCGCCATGCCCCCGGGCTTCGAGCCTATGGAGTTCGGCCGGGACTTCGTCCTGGGTCGTTGGAAGGACGAGCTCGGGGTGGAACAGGTCCGCGTCTACCGAATCGAGAATCGATGAAGACGACGAGAGTCCGGGGTTTCCGGAGAGGGTCCGTCCAGAGCTTCCGGTCAGGATCTGTCCCGGCTTCGAGCCCTACTCCTGCCCCATCTCCGTGTCCACGGCCCGGAGGTGGGGGAAGGGAATGAGGGCGGTGAGGTTCTGGGCGAACCCGTCCAGGCCGGGGAAGAGACTGGCGGAGGTCATGTTCATGGACAGGAGCTCGCCGGTGGCTTCCTCCAGAAAGGCCCGGTCCGGGGAGAGGGGGATCTCCACCATGAACGACTCCGGGTCTCCCATGGCCCGGAGGTTGTCGTTGAAGGACCGGGTGATGTCCCCGGGAACCAGGAAGACGCTCTGCTGGACGATGAGTCTCCGGTTCATCCGCCAGGGGTTCAGGGGAAAGACGAGCTGGCTGGGGGGCGTGTGCCGGATGATGGCGTCCACTGTGGTCTTCTTCTTCGCGTTGGGGTCACGCTCCAGGTGGGGCCGAAGGTGGTCCATCTGGAAGGCCCGGTCCCGGATCTTCCCCAGGTCCACGGCCCACACCGACGATGCCAGCTCCGGCTCCGCCCGCTGGACGGCGAAGTAGACGGCCACGAAGAAGGAGTAGGTCCAGTCCAGGAGCCGGGTGGGGGCTCCGTGGTGGCGCATGAGAGCCAGCCATCCGATGCGATCGCCCTCGGCCGGCTCGTTGGCCAGGTAGAGGTGGGCCTCCCGCTTGAATCGGCGCAGAAGCCCCTCCTCGATGAGGGGAAGCTCGGGCCACTCCCGCCCCCACCGGTCCACGGCGGCTCGTTCCAGGGAGGTCTTGAACCCTCCGGGACGACAGCAGTCTCCCCGGAAGCACCACTGTCCGCCCCGGAAGTCGTTGTACCGGTTGAGCAGACTCTTCCAGGATTCGATGCGGTCCGCCATGACGGCAGCCTCCGGGTGCGGTCAGCCTAGGTGTCCCTGGTTCGAGGACCGTTCATCGAGGGGGGCGGGGGGTCTCCCTTGGTCAACGGCCTTCGTAGGCTAACCCAACGGGGATTCACGGCGCAAAGACCTGCGGACACGGATCGGTAAAGATCGGCAATGAGAGGCTCCCGCGCCCGGGTCCCCCTCAGGAGCCCTTGAAGTCGATCTTCCCGTGGGAGCCGTCGCAGAACGGCTTGTTTGTGGACGCCCCGCAGCGGCAGAGAAAGAAGGGTTTGCCTTCCCGGGTGGGAAGCTCACGGTTCTCGTGATCCACCAGGGTCACCGGCCCCTCCACCTTCAGAGAGCCATCCAGACTCACCGTGATCTTGACGTCGGACACTGTAGCCTCCGTTGCAGCGTTCACTGGGGTTTGGCCATCAGGATTCTGAAGGCCAAGAACCCTCCTGACTCTCCCGGGTTCCTGATGCCGGACCGCAATTCCGGTGCACCGGGGTGGAGGAAGGGGGCTCCGGGCCGTATTGTGTCTCCGGTTCCGGACGTTTCCTGGTGTTTTCCCGAACGGCAACCGCCCCGGAGGACGACGGTGAATCCAGCCGTTTCCCTGGTTCGCACCTATCTCAAGCTGAACGGTTACTTCACGGCCACCGAGCTCCCCGTCATCAAGAAGGGAGACGACGGGCTATACTTCGAGGTCACGGACATCGATATCCTGGCGCTCCGCTTTCCCGACGCTTCCCACGTGGTGGCCGAGGGAAGGCCTGGACCCATGGACGACCTGCATTTCCCTCCGGACCCGGAGCTGGATATCCCCGACGATGCCATGGACCTGATCATCGGGGAGGTCAAGACCGGAAGGCCCCGCCTCAACCCCCACCTGAAGGAGGAGGAATCCCTGTACCGGGCTCTCATCCGCTTCGGGGTCTGTCCGGAGAACTCCCTTGAGCAGGCGGTGGAGGATCTCCGGGACAGGGGAGAAGCCTGGCTCAGGGGTGGAGGAGGCGCCATCCCCTCCCGGGTTCGAATCGTCGCCTTCGGTGACGGAGAGGAGCAGGGGGGAAATCGCTACACCGTGGTCTCTCTGCGGAAGGTGGCCTCCTTCGTCACGGACCACCTGAGGCAGTTCCGGGAGGTGCTCCACCCGGTGCGTCTCACCGATCCCACCCTGGGTCTCCTCCACCTCCTGGACAAGCTGAAAAGCGATTGACCCGAGAAGCGATTAAAAGGCTGTTGAACAAGGGGTGTCGAACCCGGGGATGAGGCCAGGGTACCAGTTCCCCGGCGGCCCCCGGTGGCTCGAGCTCCGGGTGGGCCGAGGAAGGGGGTCCCCCCGGCGACGAACGGAAGTGCACAGGAGTCACACGTGAGCATCGTTTCCCGAAGAGAGACCGTGGTGGTGGACGTGGGAGGCGTGAAGGTCGGGGGGGACCACCCCATCGTGGTCCAGTCCATGACAAACACGGACACGGCGGACGTCGAGGCCACGGCCCGGCAGGTCCAGGAGCTGGCCGAGGCCGGAAGCGAGCTGGTCCGGGTCACCGTGAACAACGATGATGCGGCCCGGGCCGTCCCGGAGATCGTGGCCCGTCTCCGGGACCGGGGAGTGGAGACGCCCATCATCGGCGATTTCCACTACAACGGCCACATCCTCCTCACCCGGTACCCCGATGCGGCCCGGGCCCTGGCCAAGTACCGCATCAACCCCGGGAACGTGGGCACCTCCCGCCGGGACGAGAACTTCCAGGCCATCATCCGGGTGGCCATGGACAACGACAAGCCCGTGCGGATCGGTGTGAACTGGGGTTCCCTGGACCAGCGTCTCCTCACCGAGCTCATGGACGAGAACGCGAAGCGGGAGCGCCCCAGGGAGGCGGGGGCCGTGCTCCGGGACGCCATGGTGGAGAGCGCACTCCGTTCCGCGGCGTTGGCCGAAGAGACGGGGTTGTCCCACGACCGAATCATCTTCTCCGCCAAGGTTTCCAGCGTGCAGGACCTGGTGGCCGTCTACCGACAGCTCTCTCCGGAGACGGACCACCCCCTGCACCTGGGGCTCACGGAAGCCGGCATGGGAGAGAAGGGGATCGTGGCCACCACGGCGGGGCTGGCTCCCCTCCTCCTGGAAGGGATCGGGGACACGATACGGGTTTCCCTGACTCCGGAGCCGGGAGGAGAGCGGACCCAGGAAGTCCGGGTGGCCCAGCAGATCCTCCAATCTCTGGGTCTCAGGAGCTTCGAGCCCCAGGTGACGTCCTGCCCGGGCTGCGGCCGGACCACCAGCACCTTCTTCCAGGAGATGGCCCAGGACATCCAGGGCTACATTCGAGAGCAGATGCCCGAGTGGCGGCAGAGCTATCCCGGGGTGGAGGAGTTGGAGGTGGCGGTCATGGGGTGCGTCGTCAACGGCCCCGGAGAATCCAAGCACGCCAACATCGGCATCTCACTGCCGGGCACCTTCGAGGAGCCCAAGGCCCCGGTCTACGTGGATGGCAAGCACGTCACCACCCTCAAGGGGGAAGGGCTGGTAGCGGAGTTCAAGGGCATCCTCCGGGAATACGTGGAGCGGCGGTACGGGCCCTGAAGGGATCCCTCACCGGGACGGGGAAGACCCCGCCTCCCTTCCTTATCCGCTGTCCTTCCGGCATCTGCCTCCCCCGGCGCCTCGTCCCGGGTGGCCCGAGGTTCCGGCTCCCGAAGCCATGGTTCGGTGTGGGACTTCCCGCCCTGCCTGGGGCAAATCGTCAGGGCTGCCCCGGGAAAGGTGACAAACTGACCCAACCCCTGGGGGCCGACCCGGGGGGAAAGCTCCTGTTGGCTCCTCCGCCTAACCCTATCCGTCGCAGGGGTTTGAGGGCATTCCACTCCGGGTGTCTCCTCTACTGTCCGGGGCGGCACGAATCTAGTTACGCAAGCCCAGCGAACCCGGCTGGCAAGCTGGAGGAAGACCCGGTCCCCCTCTCCTGAGGTGGGAGATCGTCCATTCGTAGACCGCAGAGGGGGTCGCCATGATCCGCAAGGTCGAAGAGGTCATGCAACGGGATGTGGTAACGGTGACGCCTGAGACCTCCGTCCGGGAGCTCATTCGCCTCCTGGTGTCGTCTCAGATCAGCGGGGTTCCCGTGGTCACCGACGGGGGAGAGATCGTGGGTGTGGTATCCAACACGGACGTCGTGCGTCTGGGCGCCCGGGACGGAGAAGTGCCCCGGGGCACGCTGAGGTGGGAACCCCGGGTGGTGCCGCCGGAGGAGGTGGAGGATGATGATGCGGCATCCTACTTCGGCCTGGGAGAAGACTGGCGATATCCCAACCAGGACCAGGGCGACACCCTGGACGAGGGCCTGTTCGAGGGATTCACGGTGGGAGACATCATGACCTCGGCGGCCTTCACCGTGGAACCCGGAGACTCTGTGGGGGACGTAGCCAAGTTCCTGCTCACGGGCCGAATCCACCGGGCTCTGGTGGTGGAGGACGGACAGCTGAAGGGCATCGTGACCACCTTCGACCTCCTCCGGGCCTGGGTGGAGAGCTGAACGCAGCCCGGGCCACCGAGGTCCCATGAGCAGAGGGAAGCAGAGGAAGGACGCACCGTGTTGAAGGGGCAGGAGAACCGAGTAACGAACACGAAGACCGGAGGCGACGCAGATTCTGCGGTCTCCGCCGGACCGGAGTCTCTCACCGGGCTGGACCGGGTGTCGGATGCCGTCATCCTCCTGAGGCCGGAGGGAGAGGTTCTCTTCGTGAACCCGGCGGCCCGGGATGCCCTGGATCGGCTGGGCCTTGGGAGTCCGGGTCACGTCCGGGACCTGCCGCCGCAGCTTCAGTCGGCCATCCGGGCCACGGGGCCCGAGGCCGGGGCCGGCCCTTCCAGGGTGAGGGAGTTGGTGGACGGAGTGTGGGGGGTGGAGCTTCCGGTGGAAAAGCTGGATCCGGAGTGGCTCCGGGGCATGGTGGAGGCGGAGCAGATGGCCGCTGTGGGCCAGCTCGCCGCCACCGTGGCCCAGGAGATCGGGGGACCGAACACCTCCATCCAGGTGGCCATCGATCATCTTCTGGAAGGCATGGTCGGGGAAGGCAAGGAAGACGAAGAGAAGGTCCTTCGCCAGGTTCTCCGTCAGACCCAGCGCATCGCTCGCCTCACCCGGCAGCTCATCGACCTGGCCGATCCCGGTCGTCCCCGCCTCACCACGGTGGACGTGAACGAGATCGCCGACTCGGCCTGTGAGCTCATGGAAAGCTCCTTCGCGGAGCGGGACATCCGCCTGATTCCGGAGCTGGCCCCGGAGGGGGTCCTGGCCTCGGCGGACCGGAACCATCTCCTGCAGGTCCTGGTAAACCTCCTGTTGAATGCCCGGACGGCGCTCCAGTCCTGGACCGAGGATCGACGGGTGAAGGTGAAGACGGAGTCCAACGGAGACCGGGTCTACCTCCACGTGGAAGATTCGGGCCCCGGCATTCCCCCGGAAGACGCGTCCCGGATCTTCCTTCCCTTCGTCTCCACCACCGGGGGGACCGGCATGGGCCTGTTCCTCACCCGCCAGATCCTGGTGGAGCAGCAGGGCGGGATTCGCGTGAGCCCCAGGAATGACATGGGGGGAGCGACCTTCACCATCAACCTGGAAAAGGTGGCGGATGACTGAAGAAGCGGCCCAGGCGGATGTGACGCCTCGGGTGCTGGTGGTCGAGGACGAGGAGATCGTTCGCGACATCCTCCTCAAGGTTCTGGGGGAGGAGGGATATCGGGCCGATGCCGTGGAGACCGGGGAGGAGGGGCTCAAGGCTCTGGAGGAGAACCTCTACGACCTGGTCCTCCTGGACCTGAACCTCCCGGGGATGCACGGGCTCAACGTCCTGTCCGCCGCGCCCGCCACCCAGACCGACGCCCAGTTCATCGTCATGACCGCTTTCGGCACGGTGGATACCGCCGTGGAGGCCATGCGATTGGGCGCCTACGACTACATCAACAAGCCCTTCCGCACCGAGGAGCTCCTCCTCACCCTGAAGCGAGCTCGGGAAGAGGCGGAGCTGAGGCGGGAGGTGGCCCAGCTCCGACGCCGGGCCCAGGAGAAGGGGCCCAGCACGAAGATGGTGGGCCGCTCTCCCCCCATGCAGCGCCTCTTCGATCTCATGGAGCGGGTGGCCCCCACCCGGGCCACCGTCCTCATCACCGGGGAGACGGGAACGGGGAAGGAGCTGGTGGCCCGGGGCATCCACGATCTGTCGGATCGGGCCAGGAAGCCCTTCGTGGCCATCAACTGCTCGGCCCTGCCCGAGACCCTCCTGGAATCCGAGCTGTTCGGCCACATGAAAGGCTCCTTCACCGGAGCCATCCAGAACAAGCGAGGCCTCTTCGAAGAGGCCGGGGGAGGTACCCTCTTCCTGGACGAGGTGAGCACCGTCTCTGCCCCCATCCAGGTCAAGCTCCTCCGGGTCCTGCAGGAGCGGAAGGTGAAGAGGGTGGGAGGCCGGGAGCAGATTCCCGTGGATTTCCGCCTGGTGGCCGCCACGAACCGGAACCTGGCGGAGCTGGTGGAGCAGGGGGAGTTCCGGGAGGATCTGTTCTATCGGTTGAACGTGTTCCCCATCGAGGTGCCGAGCCTGCGGGGCCGGCGGGAAGACATCCCGGTTCTGGCCAACTACTTCCGGCTCCGCTTCGCCGAGGAGAACGGCGTGGAGCCCCCGGAGATCCCTCCCGAGACCCTCTCCCGGATGATGGCCTACGATTGGCCCGGCAACGTCCGGGAGCTGGAGAACTTCATCGAGCGGGCCGTCATCATGCACGCCGGCGCCAAGTCCATTCCCTTCGATCCGCCCCAGGCCCTGGGTCGGAGGCCGGAGCGGGATCTTCTTTCCAGGGCCCGGGCCGAGCGGTGGGACCTGGATCGGCTGGAGAGGGAATACATCCTGGAGTGCCTGGAGGAGACCCACTGGCACCAGGGGGAAGCGGCCCAGGTTCTGGGTATCAACCGCCGCACGCTGTACCGGAAGCTGAAGAAATACAGGGAAGAAGGTCTCCTGGCGGACCACCAGATGCCCGAGGAGTAACGGCGTTCGGGCTGAAGAGCTGGCGGCGTTCCGGCCCGAAAACCCTGCGCCATGTAGTTGGGCGGAGGAGCGCCAACCGTGCCTGGGGAGCTCCGGCCCTCAGCCGATCCAGCCCTCCCGGACTTCCGGCTGAGTGCTCCTGGGAATCCAGAGCGTGAACCGAGATCCCTCCCCCACCTGGGACTCCACGGTGAGGGTCCCCCCCATGTGCTCGGCCAGCTTCCGTGACAGGGCCAGTCCGATCCCGCTTCCCCGCTCACCGGCCTCCGGATTCACCTGCTGAAACTCCCCCCACATCCGCTCCATGTCCTCGTCGGCGATGCCGGGGCCGCTGTCCTCCACCCAGATGGCCACCCAGGGACCGTTCTTCTCGCTCTCCGGGGTCCCATTGGAGGTGGTGGCCCCCAGAGCCACGAGTCCGCCCGTGGGGGAGAACTTCACTGCGTTGCTCAACAAGTTCAGAGTGATCTGGAGGACCCGGTCCGGATCGGCCACCAACTCCAGACTCTGATCCGGCTTCCGGAAGTCCAGCTCCACCTCCCGGCGGTCCGCCTCCGGGGAGATGGCGTCCAGGGCGGCCTCGATGAGATCCGTGACCAGGACCCTCCGGGGCCAGGTCTGGAGCCGGCCCTCCTCCAGGCGGGCCAGGTCCAGGACGTCCCGAACCAGGCGCAGGGCGTGGTTCGCTCCACGCTGGATCTTACGAGCGATGTCCGCCGCCTCCTCCGCCTCGAAGCGGTCCGGAGACGACTCCACCCCCTGCTCCAGGCGCTCGGCCCACAAGGACACGCCGTGCAGGGCGTTCTTCAAGTCGTGATTCACGTAGGCGTGGAGGCGGTTCCGGGCTCGGTGGGCCGCTTCCAGCTCTCCCAGCAGGCGTTCGCTCTCGGCGAAGAGCCGGGCGTTCTCGATGGCCACGGCGGCCTGGGCCGCCAGCATCCGGACCAGGGTCTCGTCCTGGGCGTTGAAGGAGGTCTGACCAGCCTTGTTGATGAGGTAGAGGTTCCCGATGACCTCTCCCCGGACCCGGACCGGGACTCCCAGGAAGGAGCCGGGTTCCGGATGGCCCGGGGGGACGCCGGCGGCCCTTGAATCCTCCGACGCCTCCTCCAGGCGGATGGTCTCCCCCTCCCGGATCACGGCTCCCAGGAGGCCGAGACCCTTGGGTGGGTGCTCCATCCGGGCCACGGCCTCCTCCGGCATCCCGCTGGTGATGAACTGGGCCAGCTCCGTCTTTTCGGCGTTCAACACACCCAGAGCCCCGTACTCGGCACCGGTGAGCTTGCGGGCCTCGTCGGCCACCCGCTGAAGGAGTTCGGCCAGATCCAGGTCCGAGGTCACGGCCAGGCCGGCGGCGTGGAGATCGTGGAGACGCTGGATCTGCTCCTCCCGCTGGGCCCGGAGGGTCTCCAGCTCCTGGGCCCGGCTCTTCTCGGTCTGGTAGAAGCGGGCGTTCTCCACCGCCAGGGCCGCCTGGTTGGCGAAGGCAGCCAACAGCTCGGCGTCGGCTTCCGTAAAGGGAACCCGTTCCCTGGTGGCCGTCAGAACCAGGGTACCCAGGATGGATTCCCGACCGTCCAGCCGGGCAATCAGGGCCCGTTCGATGGGGACGGGGAGGGAACCGGCCACGGACGCTGCTGGACCGCCGGGCACGTCGTTGTCGATGACCGGATCCCCCTGCTCAAGGGCCCGGAAGCTCAGGCTTTTCTGGGCAGGGAAGGTATAGTTCAGGGCGGGGCAGAAGGTGCCGGAACAGGTCTTGAGGAAGAACTCCTGGTCCTCCTCCCGGAACTCGGTGATGCAGGCACCCGAGGCATTCAGGAGACGACGGGCCGTGTCCGCCACCCTCTGGAGAACGGCGTCCACGTCCAGCGTGCTGAGAATGGCTCCACCGATCTCGTAGAGAGCGGCCAACTCCTCCGCGAGGTGGGAACGGCCTTGTGACATAATCTCCCGTTGCCTGGGCACAAAGTCCCGCTTCACCGACAGTCCCTTAATATGGCGAATCCTGGGATTTGGGCAATCTGTCCACCGGCTGTGACGGTGTGATCTCCCAGGCGTGACGGGCTCGTCCCTCGTTCCCGCCTTTTCCGCGCGGCCAGATGCCGTAACCAAGGAAGAGGGGTTTCGTTGGGTCTGGACCAGAGGCCGATTCCTTCATTGACCGGTCCTCCAGCGGCGCCGTAGCTTGCCCTATCGACCCCCCCGGACCTCTGTGGGTTGACGGATCGGGCCAATCGGGAAGGTGGAGTGGGAGTGCTCATGGAGTCCATGCTCCCCCTGCTTCCCGACCTTGAAGCAACGGTTCGGCTCCGCCGTACGTCTTACCAGGGGCCGCCGAGTTCTGCCGGCCTTCAGCCTGTCCCATTCCGGGGCCGCGACTTCGTCACCCTTCGCCTGCGGCAGACGATGAAGCTCTCCAAGCCGATTCTGGGAATCCTCACCGTTCTTGTCATCCTGGCCGCCCTGGCCACGGGCATCTACCTCCGCCTCCGTCCGGACGAAACGGAGGGGGCCGGGGAAGAGTCCGAATCCTCAGAGGTCTCGGAGGTCCTTCCGGCCTCCGCCTCGGAACAGTTCAGCACCGACGTGCCCCAGCCCGTGGAAGGGGCGGAGGTGATCCGGGACACCCTCTGGATCACCGTGACGGCGGCGGGCCAGGCCGAAGCCTATCGGCGCACCGTGGTTCAGGCTCGGGTGGACGGGATCCTGGAGGAGGTCCGGGTGCAGGAGAACGACCCGGTTCGTGCCGGCCAGGTCCTCCTCCAGTTCGACACCACGGAGTTCGCCCTGGCCGTGGCCAGGGCCCGGGCCGACCTGGTGAACGCCCAGGCTCGCTTCCAGGAGATGATCTTCAACCAGGAGATCACGGATCCGGAGGTCAGGACCGAACGGGACCGTCTGGCCCGGGCCCGGAGCGGATTGGCCCAGGCCGAGGTCGCCCTCCGGGAGGCGGAGCTGAACCTGGAGCAGACCACGGTCCGGGCGCCCTTCCCCGGGAGGGTGGCGGATCTCCAGGTGGTGGAGGGTCAGCACGTGAGCGTGGGTGGGGAGCTCCTCACCGTGGCGGACCTGAACCCCATCAAGGTGGAGGTACAGGTCCTGGAGGCGGAGATCGGCTACCTGACGGAGGGACGCCGGGCCTCGGTGACCTTCGCCGCCTTCCCCGGGGAGACCTTCCGGGGGGAGATCACCACCATCAACCCGGTGGTGGACCCGGAGACCCGCACCGGCCGGGTCACCCTCCTCCTGGACAACCCCCGGGGACGTGTGAAGCCCGGGATGTACGCCCGGGTCTCCCTGGATGCCCAGTACTACCCGGACCGGATCCTGGTGCCCCGGCAGGCCATCCTGGAGCGGGATCGACGGACCATGCTCTTCGTCTTCGAGGACGGGGTTGCCAAGTGGCGCTACGTGACCACGGGTCTGGAGGGGGACTCCCTGGTGGAGATCGTTCCCAACGAGGAGACGTCCATGGTGGAGCCCGGGGAGGTGGTCCTGGTGGACGGCCATTACTACATCGCCCACGACGCTCCGGTGAGACTGGTGGAGAGCGTGGCCCAGGCAGAGACGGAGGGAGGTGAGTGATGTGGCGGCGGCCCGTACACCCCATCGGCCTGCTGACCCTCTCCCTCCTCTTTCTCCCGCTTCCGGCGGCGACTCCCATCCAGGGCCAGGAGGAGGGCCCCGGCCGGGGCCAGGAGCTCCCGAGCCTGACCCTGGAAGAGGCCCTGGAGCGGGCCGGGGAGCACAACCCGGATTACCGCATGGCCCAGAACGACCTGGAGCTCAGCCGCACCAGTCGCAAGCAGGCCTGGGGGGCGTTTCTCCCCGGCCTGGACCTGAGCGCCGGGACGGGGCTCAGCTTCAACCGGCAGCTCGTCTCCGTGGACGAGTTCGGTCAGCCCGTGGAGAATCCCTTCACGGAGTGGCAGACGTCGTCGTCCTCCTACCAGAACCTGGGAGGGAGCCTCACCCTCTTCCAGGGAGGACAGCGCTTCCACCAACTGGCCATGGAGGACGCCCGGGCCCGGGCTCGGAACGCCGCTGTGACCACCCGGTTTCGGACCCTTCGGGGGGAGGTGGTCCGGACCTACTACCGGGCCCTGAACCAGGAGGCCCTCCTGGCCGTGGAGGAGGAGCTCCTGGAGGGGCGGCGCCGGGACCTGGAGCTCACGGAGCGGATGTTCGAGCTGGCCGGAGCCACCCGGGTGGAGGTGTTGGCTGCGGAGCTTAACGTCCAAAGGCAGGAGCAGCGGATCCAACAGATCCAGGCCCAACTCGACCAGGCCCTCCTCACCCTCAGGAGAGTCATCGGCGACCCGGAGCTGGAGCATTTTCGCCTGAGCCAGGAGCCCCCCACTCCCTTCGATCCCTCGGGGCTCGACGAGGACGCCCTGGTGGAGCGGGCTCTGTTGGCCAGTCCCCAGGTCCTGGAGCAGGAGGCCCAATTGGAGGCGGGCAGGGCCCAGGCCCGGTATGCCCGGGGAAGCCGGTGGCCCTCCATCCGTCTCTCCTTCGGGGTCAACCAGCGGACCTTCGATCGAGGAGAAGGGGCCCTGTTTCGGCCCTTCCCGGACCAGTCCCGCTACGGGAGCACGAGTCTTTCCCTCTCCATCCCCCTCTTCTCCCGCTTCCAGAACGAGGCCCAGATCGCCGAGGCTCAGGTGGCCCTGGACAACACCCGGGAGACGTTGCGCAAGACCCGGCTCCAGGCCGAGGAGAACGTCCGCTCCCGCCTCATCTCCCTCCGGACTGCGCATCAGGGGTACGAGATCGCTCTCCGGTCCCGGGAGATCGCCCAGGAACGACTGGAGCTGGCCCAGCAGCAGTACCGGCAGGGATCCCGGACCTTCTCCGAGCTCCAGCGGGACATCGAGGACGCGGCCTCGGCGGAGCGTGAGGTCATCAACCAGCTCTTCGGGTTCCTGGAGGCCAGAGTGAACCTGGAGGAGGTCGTGGGAGAGGAGGTGCGCTGACCGTGTCCGTTCCCTCCACCTCCACCCGGCGCCCCGTGGCCGTGGCCATGCTCTTCCTGGCCGTGGTCCTGTTGGGAATCATCTCCTTCCTCCGACTTCCCATCGACCTGCTCCCGGACGTGAGTTACCCCCGTCTGGTGGTCTACACCTCCTACCCGGACGTGGCCCCCGCGGAGGTGGAGCGCCTCATCACGGAACGAGTGGAGGCCCAGGGGGCGGCGGTCCCCGGGGTGGAGCGAGTCACCTCCGTCTCCCGGGAGGGCGTGTCCCTGGTGACCCTCCGCTTCGCCTGGGGCACGGACATGGACTTCGCCATGCTGAACGTCCGGGAACGGCTGGACAACATCCGGGAAGGCCTCCCGGAGACGGCCAGCCGGCCCCGGATCCTCCGGGTGGACCCGGAGTCCGAGCCCATCATGGCCATCTCCGTGGCCGGGGGGGAGGACCTGTGGACCACGAAGGAGGTGGCGGAAACCGTCTTCCGGCGGCGCCTGGAGCAGTTGGACGGAGTGGCGGAAGCTTCGGTGACCGGGGGGCTGGACCGGGAGATCCAGGTAGAGGTGGATCCCCGCCTCATGGAGTCCTACGGCATCTCCTTCGAGCAGGTCACCCAGGCCCTGGCCCGAGCCAACATCAGCGCTCCCGGGGGCACGATTCTCCGGGGCCGCTACCGCTATCCCCTCCGGACTCTGGGGGAGTTCCAAACCGTGGAGGAGATCGGGGACGTGGTGGTGGGCCGACAACTGGAGCCCGGAGGTCGGGGGGGTGAGGGAGGAGCCGCTGGAGAGAGCTCCTTTCGCCTGATCCGGCTGGAGGACATGGCCCGGGTGGTGGACGGGTTCGCCGAGCGGGAGTCCATCGCTCGCTACGACGGCCACGAGTCCGTGGGGATCCTGGTCTTCAAGGAGTCCGGGGCCAACACGGTCCAGGTGGCGGAAGACGTTCGGCGGGTCCTGGATCAGCTCCGGGAGGAATACCCGGCCTACCAGGTGGACGTGGCCTCCAGCCAGGCGGGCTTCATCGCCGATTCCATCTCCAACGTGGTGCAGGCCCTGGTGTTCGGAGGCATCCTGGCCTTCCTGGTCCTCTTCCTCTTCCTCCGGGACCCCCGCTACCCGGTGGCCATCGCCCTGGCCATCCCCATCTCCGTGGTGGGCACCTTCGCCCTCATGGAGGCGGCGGACATCAGCCTGAACATCATGAGCCTGGGTGGCCTGGCCCTGGGTGTGGGGATGCTGGTGGACAACTCCATCGTGGTGCTGGAGAACATTTTCCGGCACCGGGAGGAGCTGGGGGATGGACCCCTGGTGTCGGCGGGCACCGGGGCCGAGGAAGTGCAGCGGGCCATCACCGCCTCCACCCTCACCACCATCAGCGTCTTCGGGCCCATCGTCTACGTGGAAGGCGTGGCCGGGGAGCTCTTCGGCTCCCTGTCCCTGGCCGTGGCCTTCTCTCTCCTGGCTTCCCTGGTGGTGGCCCTGACCCTTCTGCCGACCATGGCGGCCCGGTTCGGCGTGGGGAAGGGAGACGTGGCGGGGACCGGTGGGGAAGCTCGGGAGCCGGCCCGGGGGTTCTGGCGGAAGACCGGACGGGCGGCGGAGTGGGTCCTTCGCTTTCCCTTTGTGGCCCTGGCCTTCCTGTGGAGTGTGCTGACCCAGCTCCTGGCCTTCTGGGGTCGGGGCATGGGCCGTCTCCTGTCCAGGGTCTTCGGACCCTTCCTCCGGGCCTTCGACGAGTGGTTCGAGGTCTTCGCCGGGCGATACCACGCCGCCCTGGAGTGGTCCCTGGACCACCGGGCCCGAGTCATGGGCATCGCCGTCCTGGCCCTGGGGGGATCCGTGCTCCTGGGGGCCGTGCTGGAGCGGGACCTCCTGCCGGACGTGGATCAGGGAGCCTTCGACGTCCGGTTGGAGCTACCGGAGGGGACGTCTCTGCCGGCCACCCTGCAGGTGGCGGACCGGGTGGAGGCGTCGCTGCTGGAGGATCCGGGTGTGGACGCAGTCTTCTCCCGGATCGGCAAGGACGTCCGGTCCTACACCGAGGCGGAGGCGGCCTCCGGGGTGAACACCGCCCTCTTCCAGGTCCGCCTCCACGCCGGGGCCTCCACCCGAGAGGTCCTGGAGCGTGTGCGGCCCCTTCAGGACCGCTTCCCCCAGGCTTCCCTGGCCTTCGAGACCGGGCAGGCCACAGCCCTGGGCCAGATTTTGGGGGGGGTGGACGCGGACATCGCCGTGCGGATCCGGGGGGAGAACCTGGATCAGACCTTCCCCTACGCCGAGAGGGTCCGGGACCGGTTGGCAGGCGTGGGCTCCATCGGAAACGTGCGCCTGGGCACGGAGCGGGGCCAGCCCGAGTTCCAGGTGGAGATCCGCCGGGAGGTGGCGGCCCGCTACGGGATCGAGCCCAGGACCGTGGCCGAGACGGTGGAGCGGGCCATGCGGGGAGAGCGGGCCACGGAGTTCGTGGATTTCGACCGGAAGATCGGCATCATGGTTCGCTTGCCCGACACCCTCCGCTACGCCCGGGAGACCCTGGAGGACCTCCGGATCCAGGGTGTGCCCCTCCGGGAGCTCATCCGGGTGGAGGAGGCGGTGGCCCCGGCAGAGATCCACCGGGAGGAGCAGGGTCGGGTGGTAACGGTGTACGCCGACGTGGTGTCCGGGGGTTTGAACGAGGCCATCGGCCAGGTGGAGGGGACCCTCCGGGACCTGCCCCCTTCCCAGGACATCCGGGTGGAGGTGGGGGGTGAGAACGAGGAGATGCGCCGTTCCTTCCGGGACCTGGCCTTCGCCTTCGGCCTGGCCCTGCTCCTGGTGTACATGATCCTGGCGGCCCAGTTCGAGAGCTTCGTCCACCCCTTCACCATCCTGGTGGCTGTGCCCCTGGCCGTGGTGGGAGCCGTCCTGGCCCTGTTCCTCACCGGGGAGGGGCTGAACACCATGAGCCTCATCGGAGCGGTGATCCTGGTGGGGATCGTGGTGAACGACTCCATCGTGAAGGTGGACTTCATCAACCAGGCCCGGGACCAGGGAATGGCCCTCCGGGAGGCCATCCTGGAAGCGGGACGGGTGCGTCTGAGGCCCATCGTCATGACCACGGTGACCACGGTCCTGGGTCTCACGCCCATGGCTCTGGGCATCGGCCGGGGGGCGGATCTCCGGGCGCCTCTGGCCATCGCCGTCATCGGGGGGCTCCTGGTGGCCACCCTCCTCACCCTCATCGTCGTCCCCGTGGTCTACTCCCTGGCCGAGGGCCTCCGGGTCCGGATCACCGGATTGGCCGGTGGAGGGCGGGCCCCGGAACCGGCGACAGGGCAGGCGGGGGACTGATGATCGGCCTGTCCATCAAACGACCGGTAGCGGTGGCCATGGCCTATCTGGCCGTGGCCCTCCTGGGGGTGGCGGCCTGGCGGAACATCCCCATCGAGCTCCTCCCGGACACCCAGTTCCCCCGTCTGCAGGTCCGGGGACAGTGGCGGGGGGCTTCCCCGGAGACCCTGGAGGCCTTCCTCACCTCCCCCATCGAAAGCACGGTCCAGCAGATCCAGGGGGTCCGGAAGATCACCTCCGAGTCCTACGTCAACCAGGGCATGGGGGTGGCCAGCATCCAGGTGGAGTTCGCTCGGGAGACGGACATGGACTTCGCTCGCCTGGATCTGAGCGAGCGCCTGGCCACCCTGGAGGAAGATCTGCCGCCGGGGGTGAGCTCCGTCACGGTTGAGCCCTACGTGCCCCAGGAGTTTGCGGATCAGGCGGGCCGGCCCTTCCTCCGCTACACCCTCACCGGCCCCTACACCCTGGAGGCTCTCCGCTCCTTCCTGGACAACACCGTGGTCCCGGAGCTGGGTCAGATGGAGGGGGTGTCCCTGGTGCGGGTCTACGGGGGCCGGGACCGGCTGGTGGAGATCGAGATGGAGGAGGATCGGGTGACGGCCCTGGGCCTCACGCCGAGCCTGATCTTTCAGCGCATCAACGACCTGGACCTGGTCCGGGAGGCCGGCTCCGTCCGCTCCGGACAACAGGAGTGGACCGTCACCATCCGGAACCGGCCCAACTCCGTCCAGGAGATCCGGGACGCCGTGGTGACCGCGTTGGGAGGGCGCCTGATCCGGGTCTCCGACGTGGCTCTGGTCCGGGACACCTACGAGGACGTCTACAGCTACTACCGCATCGACGGACAGCCCGCAGTGGCCTTCGTGGTCATGAAGGAGATCGGGGCCAACACCGTCAGGGTGGCGGAACGGGTGAAGGCCCGCATGGCCCAGCTCGCTCCCCGACTTCCCGCCGGGACCCGGGTGATCCTGGACCAGGACGAGAGCGAGGACATCAAGAAGCAGCTCACGGACCTTCGCTACCGGGCCCTGGTGGCGGCGGCGGTGATCTTCATGGTCCTCCTCCTCTTCCTCCGCTCCTTCCGCTCCGCCGGTGTCGTCTTCGCCACTATCGCCTTTTCCGTCCTCATCGCCCTGAACCTCATCTACTTCGGGGGCCTCTCCCTGAACCTCCTCACCCTCATGGGGCTGGCCATGGGGTTCGGTCTCATCGTGGACAACTCCATCGTGGTGCTGGAGAACATCTACCGGCGCTGGCAGCGGGGTGAGGAGCCCCTCCGGGCCGCCGGGGAAGGGGCTCGGCAGGTGGTCCTTCCCATCCTGGCGGCCACGGCCACCACCCTCATCGTTTTCGTCCCCTTCGTCTATCTCCAGGGTGAGCTCCGGATCTACTACGTGCCCCTGGCCATCGTGGTGGGGCTCACCCTCCTGGCCTCCCTCTTCGTGGCCTTCAGCTTCATTCCGGCCCTGGCCGGGAGGATCCTGGGCGTGGGGACCGGGCCCCGGGTGAGTTGGCGAGGGGGGAGTGTGGGGGAGGTGGCGGAGGGAACGGTGCCTCTCTACGTCCGCATCTACCGGACCGTGATCTCCTTCACCCTCCGCTTCCCCTGGGTGGCGGTGGTGGTGGCGGCGGCCTCTCTGGGAGGCTCCTACTACCTCTTCGACAAGTACGTCACCCGGGGCGTGGTGTGGGGAGGGGGGTGGGGCCAGGACACCTACATCAGCATCCGGATCACCCTGCCCCGGGGCTCGGACCTGGAGCGGACCGACGAGCTCACCCGCTTCTTCGAGGAGCGCCTGACGGCCCTGCCCGAGGTGGATCGCTTCACCTCCAACGTCCAGGGCACGTACGGCTTCATCAGGGTGGAGTTCCCCGAGGAGCTGGAAAACACCTCCGTGCCCCCGGCCATCAAGGAGCAGATGGTGGCCTACTCGCTGCAGTTCACCGGCGCGGAGGTCCGGGTCTACGGCTACGGGCCTTCCTTCTACGGAGGCGGGGGGTCCCCGCCGAACTACTCCATCAAGATCCTGGGCTACAACTACGAGCGGGTCCGGGACATCGCCGAGGACCTGGGGAGCCGTCTCACCCGCCTGTCCCGGATCCGGGACGTGGACACGAACGCCTCCGGGTCCTGGTACGTGCAGGACAAGGCCAGCGAGTTCGTGGTGGAAATCGACCGGGAGGCCCTGGCCCGCTACGACATGACCGTCCAGGAGTTCGTGAGCCGGATGACGGCGGTGATCCAGGGACAGACGGGCCAGTCCCTCCTGAAGGTGGGGGGCGAAGAGGTCCGCTTCGACGTGAAGGTGGAGGGGTTCCGGGAGGTGGACCTCCGGGAGCTCCGGGAGACCATCATCCTGGGGGCGACGGGAACGGGCATCCGCATCGGGGACGTGGTGAGCATCCGCCCCCGGGACATCATGGCCCGGATCCGCCGGGAGAACCAGCAGTACGAGCGAACCGTGGCCTACCAGTTCCGGGGACCTCGGAAGCTGGGGGACGTAATCAGGGACGGAGTGCTGGAGGCCACCGTGCTTCCTCCGGGCTACACCATCGAAGAGGCGGACCGGTGGCGGTGGAGCGACGAGGAGCGGGAGCAGATCTACTTCGTGCTGGCCGTGAGCATCTTTCTCATCTACATGGTGACGGCGGCCCTGTTCGAATCCCTGAAGCAGCCTCTCTGCGTCCTCCTCACCGTCCCCATGGCCCTCATCGGGGTCTTCCTCATCTTCTTCTACGCCAACGCTACCTTCACCCGAGAGGCCTACATCGGGGTCATCATGATGGGAGGGATCGTGGTGAACAACGCCATCCTCCTGGTGGACCACATCAACCAGATCCGCCGGAAGGGGGAGCAGGGCCTGCGGGAGGCCATTCTCCAGGGGACCCTGGAGCGGGTCCGGCCCATCCTCATGACCACCACCACCACGGTCCTGGGACTCCTGCCCCTGGTCCTGTTCAGCCAGGGGGCCGACGCCAACATCTGGAACGCCCTGGCCTACGCCCTCATCGGGGGACTCCTGTCCTCCACCCTCTTCGTGCTGACCACGACACCGGCCCTCTACTACCTCTTCGAACGCAGGAGCGTGGAGACGCTGATCCTGGAGGGCTCAGCCGAAGGTTGAGCCGAGGGTTGGCCGGCGGACCGGAATGGGCCTTGGAAGGCCCTCATTCGATGGGCAGGCCGCTCCGCCTCCAGCCCGCCATGTCCCCCTGGAGGTGCTTCACGTTGGTGAAGCCCTGATTCCGGAGGTAGGACTCCACCCACCGGGCCCGGGGCCCCACCTCGCAGTAGACCACGATCTCCCGGTCCTGCAGCTGCTTCAGCTCCTCGATACGGCTCGGGACCTGCTGGTCCGGAAGGTTGTAGGCCCCCGGCACGTGGCCCAGCTCGTACTCCCGGGGCGTCCGGACATCCAGGACGATGGGGGCGTCGGGGTCGTCCAGGCGCTCCATGAGAACCTGGGCCTCCATGGAGCTCGGATCCCCTCCGGCGGCGCAGGCCGAGAGGAGGAGGACAACGCTCAGGACCAGGGAAAGACGAACGTAGCGGCGGATCGTGTACCTCATGGGCTGGTGGCGGTACGTCAGTGATACGAATGGGCGCCTCTCACCGTCGACGCTTCGGAGGAAGGGGCGCGGTAAGACCCGGTCGCAGGTGCCTCGGGCCCCGAGAGGATCTGGACAGCGTTCTAAAAGGCTGTTGAACAAGGGGGGTGCGGCCGCGCGCAGGGGTCTTGCGGATGCCAGACAAGGAAGAGCGACGAATGCGATGTCGTGCACATCGGGGAGGAG
>Ga0207797_1000630_pt1 | contig 26961 bp, 28 predicted proteins | sample PRCRCaboRojoPR_6_FD_187275 | JGI IMG/M metagenome (GOLD analysis project Ga0207797, IMG submission 187275) | Marine sediment microbial community from Cabo Rojo, Puerto Rico - PR CR 10% Liquid 1 (SPAdes) | ecosystem: Environmental > Aquatic > Marine > Coastal > Sediment | place: Cabo Rojo, Puerto... | reverse complement strand
GGGGCCAGTGAAGGTCGATGCCGCTCGTCTCGCGAACGACCCAGACTGGTTCCCAGATACCGGTGGTCTCGTTCCGGTGGAGTTCGACGACGCGGTCGTTGTCGCTGTCCGCGACGAGCACCGCCCCGTCGCCGAGCCACTGGGGGTTGTGCTGGTGGTTGATCACGTCGGGATCGCCACACCTGACCTCCCCGTCGTCGTCGAAATCGGCGAGCTGGCCGTCCCTGGTGCAGGAGCCGTCGTCACTGTCCTCCCGGTCCTCGTTGATCACCTCGACCACGCCGGCACCGCGTTCGACCACCACGATCTGGTTCGCGTTCCGCACCGAGACGAGGAACCGGCCGTCGCCGATGACGTCGACGTCGTTGACGTGGAGCCAGTCGCGTTTCGTCGGGTCGGGCGGGGAATCGTAGAACGAACTGGCGTGCCACTCCCAGACGACCGTGCCGTTCTCGACCACGGCGATTCGCTCGCGGTCCATGTCGGTGAACACGAAGCCGTTCCCGGTCGCGTCGACGGCGTGCACTTCGCGGTTCAACTGGCGTCGAACGGGGAAACTGTACTCGCCGACGACCTCCGGCCCGCCCGCCGCCGTCGGGTCGATGAGCTCGAATCCCGTGCGGGTACACGGCGCGTCGTACTCCCCGCACTCCGCCGCGCCCTTGTCCGAGAACGCCGCCGCGACCGTCCCGTTGTCGAGGCGTGACACCTCGAAGTACCCGTTCACGCCCCCGTGGCGCCAGGTTTCCTTCGATCCGTCGAGCGCGAAGACGCTCCCGTGTGCCTCCCAGCTACCCTGCATTCCGACGAGCGTTTGTGTCCCCGAACCGTCCGGTGTGGTTCCCGTCGGCGTCCCGGCATCGGACTGGGCCGCCCCCGGCGACGCCGAAGCTCCCGGAGACGGTTGCAGGCCCCGGTTTTCGATCGTCCGGTCGGGGGCCGTGACCGCACCGACGGTCATCGTGGCGACGAACAGCGCGATCCCTGCAAGGACGAAAACGGTCGCCCGGGAGACGGCCATTCCTACGCACCGGTGGACCTGATCCGGGAATAAGCCTTGTGCTTCGAAACCCGGTCCAGTGCGGACTCCGGCCGGACGAGCGATCCGACTGAACGGGCGAAGCTATTGCTCTCGGGGGTCGAACTCGAGGGCGACCGAATTGATGCAGAAGCGTTCGCCGGTCGGTTCCGGGCCGTCCTGGAAGACGTGACCGAGGTGGCTGTCGCAGTTCGCACAGAGCACCTCGACGCGCCGCATCCCGTGCCGGGTGTCCTCGCGGCGGACGACGGTGTCCCCCTCTGCGGCGTAGAAGGCGGGCCAGCCACAGCCCGAATCGTACTTCGTCTCCGCGTCGAACAGGAGGGTGCCGCAGGCGCGACACCGGTAGACGCCGTCCTCGTCGCGGTCGACGTGTTCGCCGGAGAACCGGGCTTCGGTGCCACGCTCGCGGAGGACCTCGTACTCCTCGGGGGTGAGTCGCTCCCGCCACTCCGCCTCCGTGTCCGGGAGGTCGTCGGCCGTCGAGCGATCGCCCTCGTCCGCGTGTGATTCGGTCATACCTCCACTGGGGCTCGGACGAAGGTAAGGTTGCCCCCCAACCGGGAATCACGCCTCTTCGCGGAAGCGGGATCGTCCTCGATCGGGAACCAGAAACGGGCCCAGGATCGATCGGACGGGCCGACCCTCAGTCGTCGCCGGTGGGGTCGACGACGACGACCTCGCCGTCCTCGACGTCGACGTTGATCAGGGTCTTCACGTCGTAGCCGGCCCCATCGACCGCGTTCTCCCCGTCGACCTTCTTGATGACGACGCAGGCGTCGGTAACGTCGGCGCCGATGTCGCCCAACGCGTCGAGGATCGCCCGGAGCGTCCCGCCCGTCGAGAGCACGTCGTCGAGGACGAGGACGCTGTCGCCCGGCTCGACGTCGTTGATGTACATCTCGCTCTCGGAGTAGCCGGTTCGCTTGAACAGCGGCGTCTCGCCGTCCAGCCCGTACTGCCGCTTGCGGATGACGACGAGCGGGAGGTCGGTCATCAGCGAGACGGCCGTCGAGATGTGGATCCCCATCGCGGCCGGGGTGACGATCTTGTCGACCGACTCGAGTTCGACCTTGCGGATGATCTTGATGACGATCTCGCGGAGGAGGCCGGGATCGAGCGTCGGAACGCCGTCGCTGACCGGATGCACGAAGTAGTGGTAGCCGTCCTTCTCGACGATCGGGGCGTCGAGCAGCGACTCCTGCAGCCTGTCCATGCCGGAGGTACGACGAGGGGAGGGTAAAAACGGTGCGAAGTCCGACGGTCGCTCGCGCGGGTCGCGACGCTCACTCCCGGTCGTTCGCCGCGTCCAGGCGCATTCCCCGCTGCCGGTGGACGTGGTAGATCGCCGATAGGGTCAGGACGAACGCGATCATAGTCGCCCAGCCGAGGTCCGACACCACCGTCAGCGGATAGACGTCGAACCACAGCGCCGTCACGAGGGCGGTGCTGACCGCGCCGAGCGAGAGGTAGTACTCCTGCCAGGGGAACTCCCGACCGGGGACGATCTCCAGATAGATCGAGAGGTCCGCGGTCTGGTCCGTCGAACGGATGACGCCGCGGTCGGCGTCGTACTCGACGATGCCCGCCTCGTCCATCTTGTCCAGGTGCGTCTGCTGGAGGGTCGTGTACACGCGCTTGCGTTGCTCGGAACTGACCTCGTCGACCGACGTGTCGTACTCCCAGGCGGCGACCTGCGTGGCCAGCTCGCCGAGTTCCACGGGGTCGTCCATCCGCTTGAGATACTGGAGCACGTATCGCCGGCGCTGGTTGCGGAGGACGTCGAAGATCTCGCCCTTCGTCAGGTCCTCGGCCGGCCGAGACGCCGCCCGCTCGACTTGCTTGCTCATTCGCCGGACCACCACCCGAGCGCCCTGGGGGAATCGCGGGAGGGGAACGTGGAAAACACGATCACGCAACGGCTCATTCGTGTAGGCGGTTACGCAGGCATTACATAAAACCATGGTTGCCAAGGATCCGATACCGGTCACGTCGGGACCCGTCGGTCGGTGGACGGGACAACTGGGCGGGTATTTGTCGGGTTTCGACCAGTCCGCGGCCGTTTTGAGAAGGATTAAGTCCGGGATAACCCTCAGCATCGAACACCGATGGCTCCTGATCCGACGTCGTTACTCGTGGCCATATTTCTCCCCTTCGCGGGAGCCGTCGCGATCCCGTTCGTCTATCGCGCGATCGGCGAACGGACCGCGTACGTCGCGGCGGCGATCGCGGCGGTGTCGTTCCTGCTGGTCGCGAGCTTGCTGGGTTCCGAGGGTCTCGTAACCGTCCAGTGGATCCCGTCGCTTGGCGTGGCCCTGCGGTTGTACGTGGACGGGCTCGCGCTCCTGATCGGGTTCCTGGCGAGCGGGATCGGGGTCCTCATCCTCGCGTACTCGGGCGGATACATGCACGGCGAACCGTTCCAGCCGAAGTACTACGCCACGCTCCTGGTGTTCATGGGGTCGATGATCGGCGTGGCGTTCGCCGGCGACCTGATCGCGCTGTTCGTCTTCTGGGAACTGACGAGCCTCTCGTCGTTCGTGCTGATCGGCCACTACCAGCGCGACGAGGCCTCGAAGTACGCCGCCCGGAAGGCGTTCCTGATCACGGTCGCGGGCGGGCTGTTCATGCTTGTCGGCTTCGTGATCCTGCACATCGCGGCCGGGCACGTCTTCGGCGGGGAGGCGACGTACAGCATCGTGGCGATGCTCGAGGAGCCGGAAGCGATGCGGGGACAGCTCCGGGAGATGGGCCTGTTCGTCCCCGTGCTCCTGTTGCTGGGCGTGGGCGCGGCGGCCAAGTCAGCCCAGGCCCCGCTGCACATCTGGCTCCCGAACGCGATGGAGGCGCCCACGCCCGTCTCGGCGTTCCTGCACGCCGCGACGATGGTCAAGGCCGGCGTGTACCTGGTGGGACGGTTCCGACCACTGTTGACCTCGGGCGAGTGGGGCCTGCTCTTCGTCGCGATGGGGCTGGTCACGATGACCGTCACCGCGATCCTCGCGGTCGCCGCGACGGACATCAAGGAACTGCTCGCGTACTCGACGGCGAGTCACCTGGGCCTCATCGTCGCCGGGTTCGGGTTCACCTCGGAACTGGGGGCCGAGACCGGCGCCTTCCACATCCTCAACCACGGTCTGTTCAAGGCGGCGCTGTTCCTCGTGGCCGGCATCGTCGCCCACGAGGCGGGGACCCGCGACATTCGTGACCTCGGCGGCCTCCGGAAGGAACTCCCGATAACGGCCGGGATCACGGCCATCGCCGCACTCGGGATGGCCGGCGTCCCCCCGTTCAACGGGTTCTACTCGAAGGAACTGCTGTTCGAGGCGAGCCTCCACGCCGCCGAGCACGGGTCGGGCCTGCTCGTCTGGCTGCTCCCGGTCGTGGCCGTCTTCGGGAGCGTCTTCACGTTCATGTACTCGATCAAGTTCCTCATGTTGTTCTTCGGGGACAAGCCCGACGCGATCCGGGAGACCGAGGTCCATCGGCCGCCGCTCTCGATGCTGGTACCGCCGGCGCTGCTGGCCGTCATCGCGGGGGTCGTCGGCCTCGCGCCGCAACTCGCCGTCGACACGATCGTCCAGTCGACCTACGAGGCCGCGGGCGGCCACCACGCCATGCACGTCGGCCTGCCGACCGAACTCAAGCCGGCGTTCGTGATGAGCATCGTGACGATCACGCTCGGCGTCGTGGGGTACCAGTTTTACGACGAGTTACACCGCGGTCTGCGGCGGTTCCTCGCGCTGGGGGCGACGACGGCGAACTACTACTACGACGGGGTCGTCGACGGCCTGAACGGACTGAGTCGCCGGGTCGTCGACGTCGTCCAGACCGGGCTGATCCGGACCTACGCGACGTGGGTCGCCGCCGCGTTCGCCGCGCTGACCCTCGGCGGCTACGCGGCCGCCCGGGTGACGATCCCGTCCCCGGTCGGCGGGGCGGAGTTGGAACTCGTCCTCGCGACGATCCTGGCCGCCGTGCTGGCGATCGGCGGGGCCTACGCCCTCACCCACGAGTCGGCCAGGCTGGCGACCGTTGCCCTGCTCGGGATCGTCGCCGCGGCGGTCGTGGTGACCTTCCTCTTCGCGACCTCGCCGACGATCACGCTCCCGGTCGTGCTCGTCCTCGCGCTGGCGAGCGTCGGCGCCTTCGCCGTCGGCCGGGCGCCGTCACACATCGCGGGCGTCCTGACGCTGTCGATCCTCGGGTTCATGGTCGCGATCTTCTACATCCTCGCCAGCGCGCCCGACCTCGCGCTCACGCAACTGGTCGTCGAGACGCTGGTGCTGGTCATCTTCCTGCTGGTGATCGACAAACTGCCGGCCTTCTACGGCGAACTCGAGTTCGGGCGGGCCGCGCGGGACGCGATCCTCTCGACCGTCGTCGGGATCACGGTGTTCCTGACGGTGCTGGTGTCGACGGCCGGGTCGCCCGACAAGGACATTTACCGGACGTTCGTCGACGAGGCCGTCACGATCGAGCAGGCCGGCGGTCACAACATCGTGAACGTCATCCTCGTCGACTTCCGTGCCTTCGACACGATGGGCGAGATATCGGTGATCGCCATGGCCGCGATATCGATCCTGACCATCATCGGCATGCGCGAACGGGGTGAGACGTCGTGAGCACGAACGAGGACCTGGAGGAAGGGGTCAATCGCGTGAGTACGGACGAGGACGCCACGGTGATCGCGCGGACGGTCGGCCGAACCGTGGTGCCGATCATCCTGGTCACCGCGATCGCGCTGTTGCTCCAGGGACACAACCTCCCCGGCGGCGGGTTCATCGGGGGCGTCCTCACCGCGAGCGCGTTCGCCCTGATCTACATCGTTTACGGCATGGACTACCTCGACAGCGAGGTGTTGCCGCGGCCGTCGGAGCCCGACCTCTGGCCGCCCCTCCTCCGGTACTTCTCGCCGGCCTTCGCGCTCGGGCTCGCGCTGGCGGCCGGAAGCGGGATCGTCGCCATGGCGTTCGACCTCCCCTTCCTCACCCAGACGTTCTGGGTGTTCCATCACCTCCCGTTGTACGGCGAACTGCACGTCGCAAGCGCCCTCGCGTTCGACGTCGGCGTGTACCTCGTCGTCGTCGGCGCCCTCCTCACGATCCTCACGGTGGTGGGAGAAGAATGACTCAGTACGTCCTCGCGGTGGTGCTCGGACTGCTGTTCGGCGTCGGGACGTTCCTGGTGTTGCGCCGGGACGTCGTGCGCGTGGTGTGGGGCGTCTCGATCCTCAGCCAGGCCGCGAACGTCTACCTCGTGACGATGGGCGGGCTGGAAGGCTCGGTCCCGGTCTTCGCCGAACACGGACACGCGGAGACGGTAACGGACCCGCTGGTGCAGGCGCTCGTGCTGACCGCGATCGTCATCGGCTTCGGGACGACCGCGTTCGCGCTGGCGCTGACCTACCGGGTCTACCAGACGCACGGAACGATCGACACGACCGACCTCGGAGGTGAAGCGCAATGACCGAACAGATCGTGATCGCGCCCCTGGTGGTCGCGCTGGTCGCCGCAGTCCTCACGCTCGGCACCAAGTACTGGCCGCGCCTCCAGCGCGCGGTGAGCGTCGCGGGGAGCCTCGCCTACCTCGCCGTCGTCGCGGTCCTCTTCGAGACCGTCAGAACCGGAGGCATCCTCACCTACCAGCTCTCGGACTGGGACGCCCCCTTCGGCATCAGCGTGGTGGCGGACTCGCTGAGCGCGTTCATGCTCGTCCTGGCGGGCGTGGTCTCGCTCGTCGCGCTCGTCTTCGCCGCCACCTACGTCGACGAGTTCGGGCAGCGCCTCTCGTTCCACCCGCTGTTCCACTTCATGATGGTCGGCGTCTCCGGGTCCTTCCTCACCGGCGACATCTTCAACCTCTTCGTGTGGTTCGAGGTGATGCTCATGTCGAGTTACGTGCTGGTCGTGTTCTACAGCGGCGCCGAACACACGGAGGCGGCGCTCCAGTACGTCGTGCTCAACCTGGTCGGCAGCGCGATCATGCTGCTCTCGATCGGCGGCCTCTACGCCGTGACCGGGACGCTGAACATGGCCGACCTCTCGCGCCGGCTGGCCGATCCGGCGGCGTACGGGGTGGACCCGGCGCCGGTCCTGGGGCTCTCGGCGATCCTGTTCGCCGTGTTCGCGCTGAAGGCCGGGATCGTCCCGTTCCACTGGTGGGTGCCGGCGGCCTACCGCGCCGCGCCGGCCCCCGTGTCGGCCGTGCTCGCCGGCGTCGTCAAGAAGGTCGGCGTCTACGCCATCATCAGGCTGTACTTCACGGTCTTCTCGGTGGCGTCGTTCGGGGGCCTCGGACTGCCCGGGTTCGCCGGCGACTCGCTGCTGGCCTTCTACGGCCCGGTCCTGTTCCTCATGGCGATCGCGAGCATCTTCCTCGGCGGGTTCGGCGCGATCGACCGGGACAACCTCGACGACCTGCTCGCGTACTCGAGCATCGGCCAGGTCGGGTTCATCGTGCTGCCGCTGGCCATCGGCGCGACGGCGACCGGCACCGTGCCCGGAACGGGCGGAACGACGATCCGGACGCTCGCGATCACGGCCGCGCTGATCTACACCGTCAACCACGGGTTGGCCAAAGGCGGGCTGTTCCTGGTCAGCGGCGCCATCTTCGAGGCGGTCGGCAGCATCGAGTTCGACGACCTCGGCGGCCTGAGCGAGCGGGCGCCGGTCCTCTCGGTCGGATTCCTGGTCGCCGCGCTCGCGCTCGTCGGGGTGCCGCCCCTGTCGGGGTTCTTCGGCAAGTTCCTCGTGTTCGACACCGCGGCGCAGGCCCTGGCCGTCGACGCGCCGGGTGCCCGACTCGCGCTCGTCGTCGCGCTCGCCGGCGCGATCCTCACCATCGCGTACGTCACCAGGGCCTGGAACCGCGGGTTCTGGGGCCCGCCCAGCGAGGCGGTCGACGACGCGTATTCACCGCGCGGACAGATCGCCGTTGCGCTCCTCCTCGTCGTGGCGGTCGTCGCGGTCGGGATCGGGTTCGATCCGGTCTACGAGGCGGCCAGCGAGGCCGCCAGGGCGGCCCTGGACACCGAGGGCTACCGCGACGCCGTCCTCTTCCTCGGAGGTGGTCTCGCGTGAAGCGCTGGCCGATCTCCGGGACGATCCTGGCGGTCCTCTGGCTGTTCGTCCGCGGCGTCACGCTGTCCCCGGCCACGGTCGCCGGCGAGTTCCTCATCGGACTGGCGGTCGGTCTCCCGATCGCCTTCGTCTTCCGGCGGATGTACAAGACGGCGGTGCCGATCAGCCCCGTCCTGCGGTCGATCCCGGCCGCCGTCGTCTACGTCGTCCTGTTCGTCAAGGAGGTCGTCGTCGCCAACCTCGACGTCGCCTACCGCGTCCTCTCGCCGTCGATGCCGATCCGGCCGGCGGTCATCCGGCTTCCCCTCCGCGTCGAGAAGGACGTCGCGATCACGACCATCGCCAACAGCATCACGCTCACACCGGGCACCCTGACCATGGACTACGACCCCGACCGCAACGCTCTGTACGTACACGCGCTCTACTGCGACGACCCCGAGAACGTCACGGCGCCGATCCGGGCCTGGGAGGACTACGCGCTGCGGATCTTCGACGAGGACGTCGACCCGGCGGACTCGGCCCGCGAACCGGTCGTCCGCTGGAGCAAGGACGAAACGATGAGACGACAGGCCAGGGCCGAGGTGATCGAGGAGAGTTCGTCGGACGAAACCGGGTCGGACGAACGAGAACCGGGCGAGGAACCCGACGATGGCCACCCGGACGAACCCCGTCCGCCCACGGGAGGTGATTCGGATGGCGAGTGACCCGGCGTTCCTCGAGTGGGCGATCTTCGGCGGGCTGGTCGTCGCGAGCGGGGTGACCTTCCTCTGTGCCTACCGGGTCATCCGCGGACCGACGACGCCCGACCGGGTCGTCGCGCTGGACACCATCGGGACGAACGTGGTCGCCATCGCGGTGCTGTTCGCGCTCCAGACCGACCGGGGGCTGTTCGTCGACGTGAGCCTGGTGCTGGCGATCATCGGGTTCATCAGTACCCTGGCCGTCGCGCGCTTCGTAACGGAGGGTGACATCATAGAATGACCGCGAACGTCCTCCAGGCCGCGGTGGTCACGGCGTTGATCTGCGTCGGGAGCTTCTTCCTGGCCGTCGGGACGCTCGGCCTCCTGCGGCTCCCGAACGTCTACAACCGGTTGCACGCCACGAGCAAGGCCGCGACACTGGGCGCGGCGTCGATCTTCCTCGCCGGATTCGTCCACTTCGGCGGCGAGGGTGCCGGCCTGGTGTCGCTCGTGGGGATCGTCTTCCTGTTCCTCACGGCGCCGACGGGGGCACACATGATCTCGCGATCGGCCCGCCGGATGGGCGTGGACTTCCTGCCTGACGTCTACTGGCCGCGCGTACTCGAGGCCGAGAGTGAGCGGGAGACCGAAACTGAGGGAGAGTGAGTTCGCTACGACTCAGTCGAGACAGAGCACTCCAGTCTCGGTTTTCACGACGAGGTGTCCGTCCGCCACCAGCGGTGCACCCGCCCCGGTTGGGAGCGCCAGCGACCGATTCCGGGTGCCGTCGTCGAGATGGAGTTCCAAGAGGGTGGTCCCGTCGTCGCCGCCAGCAGTAACGTACACCGACTCGCCAACGATCGTGGGGTCCGAAAAGGCAGTGGCTCCGACCGGTGGCGTCGTCCGCCACAGTTGCTCGCCCGAAGTCGCGTCCACCGCGTGGAGCGCACCGGGCGTGGGATCGGCGTGTCGTTCCCGAACCAGCACTCGCTCCGCCGTGGCCGCCCCGAGTTCGTACCACCGCCTTGAGACACCTCCGGACGAGTTCGAAACTTCCGTCGGAGAAAGCGGATACCGCCACTGACGCTCCCCGTCGTCCACGTCGAACGCCACCAGGTCCATTCCGTCCATCCACTTCGTGACGAAGGCACGTCCGCCCGCAAAGACCGGTCCTGATTCGGTGTGTTTGGACACCGATTGCTCCCAGCGAACGGAACCGTCCTCGGGGTCGAGGAGATACAGTCGCCCGTGGGCGGTTGCCGCGAGTCCGGCGTCAGGGTGGAACGACCGGACGACTAGGCGTTTCTCGTCGACGGCCGTCGTCCAGAGTGGCTCACCGGTCCGGGCGTCGTACGCGTGGAGGGTCCCGCCACCTGCGTCTCCACGACAGAGTCGACCGCGGGCGAGCGTCCATCCGTCGTAGGGGCCACAGGGGACGCCCCACACGCGCTCACCGGTCCGCCCGCCGACCAGGCCGAGCGGCGGGTCCCCCTCGCCGATTCGGCAGTAAAGATCACCGCCTGGAGCTGCCAGTTCCGGTTCCGTGCCCCCATCACCCGGGAACTCGTGCTTCCAGACGACGTCGCCACTGTCGACGTCGATCGCCCGGACCGTCGTTCCTCGCGGCCCCCCTGCACCGGTATAAACGACGCCGTTCGCCACGACCGGTGGCGCCCACCGGTTCCCGAACACCGTTTCATCTTCGAGTTCCCAGGCGACCGTGAGCCCGTCGTCCGGAGCGCTTTCCGCGGGGGGATGGCGCGTCCGGGACGGGTCGTAGTCCGGAAACGCCCATTCGGAATCGTCCCAGGAAAGCGGTACCGGGCGGACCGACCGGTCGTCCGTCCCGGCGTTACCCTCGTCAAGAACGGCTCGACCGAGAACGCCACCGACGAAACCGACGACCGCACCGACACCGGCGAGAAGCCCCTCCCGTCGTGATAATCGGGGAGCCATCGATCGGATCGAGATTCCGAGATGAAAAGTATCTTGTCGTGACGTTACCGGCTGGATAACCGAGGAATCGAGCGTTCGTCGCCTACTGAACGGAGGATGAAAGAGGGCCGTTCGTGAATCGACCGCCAAACCTGCAGGACCACGACCTTTTCCCTGGTTACAACCGAATGGAGGGGCATGACCCACTGGACCGAGGACGCGTTCGTCGAGGACCCTGGGGCGTTTCGGGTGTCGTTGGCGGAACGAGCCGAAAGCGGGCCGGAAGATGTCGACCGACTGGTCGCGTTGCTCGACGAGGAGCACGAACTCCAGCCAGAATCGGCCCTCGACGTTGCCTGTGGCATCGGTCGTCACTCGGTCCCCATGGCGGAACGGGGACTCGACGTCCGGGGCCTGGACCTCTCGCCGGAGTACGTCGAGGCCGCCCGCGAACGGGGGGGTGCTGCCGGCGTCGAGGACCGGGTGCGGTTCGACGAGTTCGACATGCGCAACCTCCCGAGCCTCGATCACGAGGCCGACCTCGTCGCGAACCTGTGGACCTCGTTCGGATACTACGACGACGAAACTAATCGCGAGGTCCTCACCGGGATGCGCTCGTGCGTTGCCGACGACGGTGCACTGGTGATGGACCTGGCGAACCGCGAGGGGACACTGGCGACCTTCGACGGGGATGCCGTCGACGAGACCGGGCCGTATCTCTCGGCCGAAACTCGGGAATACGACCCGTACCGGGCACGGATGACGTCGGAGAGCGTCGTCTTCGAGAAAACCGAGGATGGCTACGAACGGGTCGGCGAACTGAGCTACGACGTGCGACTGTACGCTCCGGTCGAACTGCGGAGTCTGCTTCGGGAGGTAGGGTTCGAAGACGTGACGCTCTACGGGAGCCTCGACGGAGACCCCCTGGAACGAACGTCGTCGCACGTGGTCGCGGTCGCCCGGCCGTAACGGTGCCGCTCCATTGCCCGACGATCACAGTCGATCGGCGAGTTCCTCGGCCACCCGCCGGCCAACGTCGGCCTTCGACCCGACGACCTCGGTCGTTCCGTCGTCGACGAACAGGGTGCGGGTGTCGGCTTCGCCCATAACGCTGGCGTCGTTCGCGACGACGAACTCGAGACCGACCCGGTCCCGGAGGTCGCGCGCCTCGCGGGCCATCGCGTCGTCGCCCGACGTCTCGACCTTGAACCCGACCATCGGGAGGGCGGGGTGAGCCTCGCGGATCGAGTCGAGGAGTTTGGGCGTCGGTTCCAGGTCGAGCGTGAGGTCCCGACCCGACCGGAGCTTCTCGGCGGCGGCGTCGAGCGTGTAGTCGCCGATCGCGGCCGCGGAGACGAGCGCGTCGGCGTTCCCGGCGACCTCGCGACAGGCGTCTAGCATTTCCTCGGCCGTTTCGACCGAAACCAGGTCGGCGTATACGGGGTCGTTCGTCTCGGGATTCGCCGGGTCGGCGTCGACCGGCCGTGGCCCGACCTGGCCGTGCACCAGGGTCACGTCGGCGCCGCGGACGTAGCAGGCCTTCGCGACCTCACGGCCCGTCCGGCCGGAGGACCGGTTGGTGAGCACCCGGACCGGGTCGATCGGCTCGCTCGTCGCGCCGGCGGTCACCACGACGTGCTCGCCCGCGAGCGGATCCTCGCCCGCGGCGCGGGCGGTCTCGGTCGCGATGGCGTCCTGGGTGGCGATCTTGGCCTTGCCCTCCTCGATCCGGGGATCGACGAACCGGACGCCCCAGTCCTCCAGTTGCTCGATCGCGTCGAGGACCCCCGGGTGGTCGTACATCGGCTCGTGCATCGCCGGCGCGATGACGATCGGGATCCCCGACCCCATCGCCGTGGTCGCCATCGTGGTCACCGGCGTGTCGTCGATCGCCGCGGCCATCTTGCCGACCGTGTTGGCGGTCGCGGGGGCGATCAGGTAGACGTCGGCCCAGCCGTCCACGCCGCCCATCTCGACGTGCTCGACGGCGCCCGAGATCTCGGTGACGACCTGGTTCTCCGTCGCGAGTTCCAGCGACCACGGATGGACGATGTCGGTCGCGCTCCCGGTCATTATCGCCCGGACTGACGCCCCGCGGCGCCGGAGCTCGTGGACGAGTTCCACGTTCGTGACCGCCGCGATGCTGCCCGTGACCCCGAGGGCGACGTTGACTCCGGATAGCATTGGGTCGCCCTACGGCCCCCGGGGAAAAAGCGCCACCGCTTCGCCGCGCCCAGCGCGATCACACCACCCGTTTGGCGCAACGCTTACACCGGGCTCGCCGATAGAGGAACCGTGAATCGCGTCGTAGCAACGACGGTCGTTCGGCGGCCGCCCGAGCCGGTCTACGACCACCTCCTCGACTTCTCGCGTTACGCCGAGTACTCGAAGTACCTCGACCGCGTGACCAGAAACGGCGACGGCGGGGTCGGGACCGAGTACCACCTCACCTTCAGGTGGTGGAAGCTCTCCTACACCGTCCGGTCGTTGGTGACGGGACTCGAGGCGCCCCGACGGATCGAGTGGGAGATCCAGGGCCGGCTGGACGCCCACGGCGAGTGGGAGATCGAAGAACTGGCGTCGCCACCGGACGGCGCCGAATCCGCTTCGAGGCTCCACTTCCGGGTGTGGTTCGATCCCGGGTCGGTCGACGGGGAATCGGTCGACCTCCCGTCGTTCGTCTCGCTGGACTGGGTCGTCGGGAAGGCGGTGCCGAAGATCCGCGGGGAGGCAGAACGGGTCGTCGAGCGTCTCGTGGCCGACCTGGAGGGCGAGCGACGGCCGGTCGAGTTGCGGATCCACGAGGGGCCGGGATGATCGACGAAAACACTCATACGGCCACTCCCTGAACAACCGAAGGAATGAAACGGGTGATCGCCCCGTGCACGTGATCATCATCGGCGCGGGCGAGGTCGGATCGAACATCGCCGAGAGCCTGGCCGACGAGCACGAGGTAATCGTGGTCGACGTCGACGGCGACCGGGTCGAGTCCCTCACCTACTCGCTCGACGTGCTCGCCATCGAGGGGGACGGGACGACCATGGAGGTACTGGACGAGGCCGGCGTCGGCGAGACCGACCTCTTCATCGCGAGCACGGACAGCGACGCGGCCAACGTCGTCGCCTGCGCGACGGCGAAGGCGCTCGGCGATCCGTTCACCATCGCCCGGGCGAAAAAGACGGATCTGCTGCGCACCTGGGAGCACGCTCCCGACGCGTTCGGGGTCGAGTTCATGGTCAGCACGGACCTACTGGCGGCCGAGGCGATCGTTCGGATCGCCCGGTTGCCGACCGCCCGGGACGTCGACTCGTTCGCCGCGGGCGCGGTCCACATGGCGGAGTTTCCGGTCCCGACGGACAGCCCGCTGGCGGACCAGACCGTGCGCGAGGCCGACCGGTTCGACGAACTCACCTTCGCCGCAATCCTCCGCGACGGCGCGGTGACGATCCCGCGGGGGGACACCCGGATCGAGCCCGGCGACCAGCTCATCGTCATCGGCGTTCCCGAACAGATCCACGATTTCGCCGCGGCGCTGGAACCCGAAAACGGCGGCGACCGGGCGAGGGAAATACTGATCGTCGGGGGCGGGGAGATCGGCTACCACGCGGCCCGCCTGTTCGAGGAGGGTGGGCTGACCCCCCAGCTCATCGAACGGGACCCCGAACGGGCCCGCGAACTCGCCGAGGATCTCCCGGGAACGGTGGTCATGGAGAGCGACGCGACCGACGTCGAATTTCTCACGCGCGAGCACGTCGACGAAACCGACCTGGTCGTCGCCGCGCTCGGCAGCGACGAGAAGAACCTCCTCGTCTCGCTGTTGGCGAAGCGTCTGGGCGCCAGCAGGGCCGTCGCCGTCGTCGAGAACACCGACTACGTCGGCCTGTTCGAGACGGTCGGCGTCGACGTGGCGGTGAACCCGCGAAAGCTCACCGCCGAGGAGATCACTCGGTTCACACACGAACAGGAGACCGAGAAGGTCGCCATCGTCGAGAGCGACCGGGCGGAGGTGCTCGAGGTCGAGATCGACGACGAGAGCGTCCTCGCCGGGCGGTCGATCCGCGAGGCAGTCGCCGACCTGCCGACGGGGATCGTCGTCGGCGCCCTCACCCGGAACGGCCAGTACGTCACCCCGCGGGGGGACACGGTCGTCGAGCCGGGCGACCACGCCGTCGTGTTCGTGGATTCCGACGTCCTCGACGCGGTCAGCGGCCAGCTATGAGCCTCCGGGTCGACTGGCGCGCCAGCACGAGCCTCGTCGGCACGGTCCTGAAGTACCTCGCCGTGACCCTGGTCGTCCCGGTCGTCGTGGCGTGGCGCTACGGCGAGTCGACGCTCCCGTTCCTCGCCACTGCGGCGGTCGCCGTGACGGCCGGCATCGCACTGGAACGCCTCGATCCCGACCCGAACATCAACGACCGCGAGGGGTTCCTGGTGGTCGCTCTCACCTGGCTCGCGGTGTCGATCGTGGGGTCACTCCCGTACCTGATCGCCGGATGGGGCACCGCCTCGACGCTCGCCACGCCGGTCAACGCGCTGTTCGAGTCGATGAGCGGGTTCACCACGACCGGCGCGACCGTAATGGGCGACATCTCGACCGACCGTCACTCCCACGCGCTGCTCATGTGGCGCCAGGAGTCGCAGTGGCTCGGCGGGATGGGAATCGTCGTCCTCGCGGTCGCGATCCTCCCGAAACTGTCGGTGGGGGGCGCACAGCTCATGGACGCGGAGGCGCCGGGGCCCGGCATCGAGAAACTGACCCCGCGGATCGCCGAGACGGCGCGCGCGCTCTGGAAGGCCTACGCCGGGATCACGCTGCTGGAGATGCTCCTGCTGTACGGCCTCCACCTGTCCGGGATGGCCCCGGAGATGACGCTGTTCAACGCCGTCGCTCACGGCTTCACGACCATGGCCACCGGCGGGTTCTCGCCGGAGGCGCGCAGTATAGAGGCCTTCAGCGCCGTCGTCCAGTGGGCCATCATCCCGTTCATGATGGCGGCCGGGACGAACTTCGCGCTGTTCTGGCACGTCCTCAACGGCGACTGGCGCGAACCCTTCGAGGATCCCGAGTTCCGGTTCTACGTGGGGATCCTCGGCGCACTATCGGCCGTCGGCGCGGGCCTCCTGTTCGTCGACGGCGGCCTCGCCAGTGCCACGACGGCGCCGGCCAGCACCTACCCCGCGGGCGTCGATGGCGACGTCATCGCCCACACCTTCCCCGTCGCGGGCGACGTCGAGTCGGCGCTCCGGCACGCGGCCTTCCAGGTCGTCTCGATCGTGACCACGACGGGCTACGCCAGCATGGACTTCAACGCCTGGAGCGGACCGGCCCAGTATCTGATCGTGATCGCCATGTTCGTCGGCGGGTCGGCCGGGTCGACCGGCGGCGCGATCAAGATCGTCCGTTGGCTGATCGTCGTGAAGTCGATCCGGCGCGAACTGTTCACGACCGTCCATCCCGAGGCCGTCAGGCCGATCCGCCTGGCCGGCCGTCCGCTCGACGACAAGGCCATCCGGGGGATCTACGTGTTTACGCTGCTGTACTTCCTGCTATTCCTGCTCGGAACGCTCGTGCTGGCTGCCGACGCGGCCATCGCCGGCACCGAACTGTCGGCGCTCGAAGCGATGACGGCGTGTGCCGCGACGCTGGGGAACATCGGTCCTGGACTGGTCGGCGTCGGGCCGATGAACAGCTACCTCGGGTTCGATCCGGCGTCGAAGGTCGTCATGATCGGGCTGATGTGGATCGGCCGCCTGGAGATCCTGCCGGTGCTGGTGTTGCTCGGCCGGAGCTTCTGGCGTTCGTAGGGCCGACCGCTCCGCCGGCGGCGTCGGCCCAGCACGGCGGTCCCGGACTCGCCGAAACCGGAGGATCTTACTTGTCACCCCCGTAGGCACGAGTGATGGCCTCGACGCGACTCGTCATCGCCCTCATGGCGGGCGGCCTGCTCGCCGGCGCGATGCTCACGTACCACCGGGACCGGGACGTCCTCTCGGCCTGGCTGATGGTCTTCGGGATCGGGCTGGCGACGTTCTGGGCCGGTCTGAGCGTCGCCTGGGCCCAGGAGAACCCCAGCGCGATGTCCGTCGATAACTGGTTGGCGCTGACGACGATGGGTATCGCGCTGACGGTCTACTTCGGCATCAAGGCCCGGAACCTCACCCGGTTGATGCGGTGACGCTCGACCCGGGGCTGCCGTCGGTTCGAGGTCGGGAACGGAACCGGCGGCCGTGGCCGTTCCGACCACGGACGTGGAGACCGCCGCAACACAAGCGTTTTCGGCCTGCTTCCCGTTCCCCGGGACATGCGGGACCAACTCCTCCACCTGGTTGGCGGGACGGCAGTCCTCCTCGGCGCCTTCGGGATCGGCTGGGTCCTCCACCGGAGTTTCTTCGTCGGCGATCTCACGCTCGGGTCGCCGATCGCCGTGATCACGGTCGTCCTCTCGGTCGGCGCCATCGTGGTCGGTCGATACCTCGAGTCCGCGTGGGATCCGGCATCGGTGCTCCCCGAGGAACCGAAATCCGACGAGGCGTCCGAGGACGGGTTCGACCCCGAAGCGTCGCCGCTCGACGAAGGCTCCCTCGAAGGGTACGACCGCGACGATTCGCGATGATCCATCGAGCGCGGACGAGGTGGAGACGGGAAGGGACCTCACACAACTATCAATTTTTATACCCAAAATATTCACTAAGCTCGATATAGAACACTGCCGTATGGTAACGCTCAAGGAACGCGTTCCGAAACGCCTCCGGATGCCGGTGAGCCTCCTTTCGATCGCCGTGGGGCTCGTCGGGCTGGTAATCGGCTACATCCTCACGCTCTCGGGACTGGCGGCGTACTACGATCTGCTCGGCCTCCAGAAAGGTGGCGGCCTGACCGGTCCGGAATCGCTGTCGATCAGCGTCGCGGGGATCGTCCTGCTTGTGATCGCCTACCTGGGCTTCAAGGGTTTCATGTACTTCGCGTACTGACGAACGATGCCCTACGACATCGAGAACCACCCGGCGGCCCCGTCGCCGGACGAACTCGGGGACTTCGTCGTCGAACCGGTGCCCCCGGCGGAGATCCGGGACCGCCGCGACCGTGGACAGTTCCTCGTCGAGACGAACCTCATGGAACACGACGAGGTGGACGCCTACGTGGAGCTGGGGGATCCCGAACGGGGAGTCCAGGAGAACATCGGGACGGTGTTGTACCGATTAGTGCAACTCTTCGGAACGCCGCAACTGCCGGAGTTTCACGCCGGAACTGACATCAGCGACAGGACCGACACCACGTTCAAGTACCTCCTGAAAGTGCGCGAGGACGCCCACGACGGGGGGACGGATCGCGAGTGGTTGATCACGGTCCACGACTGGCACGTCAGGCTCGGGGTCAGTCTCGCAACGTGGAGCGAAGACCCCGAAGACGCCCCCACCGTGGATCCGGGCGAGGCGATCCCGCTCCTCGCGCTGGTGAGCAACGCCGTGACTGAACCGGTCGAGTGCGAATTCGAGGGCAAGTACTTCTAGCGGCGTCCGGAATCGTTTCGACCTGGTCACGGACCGCCGGTAACGACGGTTCCCCGGGGCTTACCGTCCGGTCGTCCCGAAGTGCATCACGAGGAACGTGACTGCGATGAGGAGGAACAGCGACCCCCCGAACACCCACAGGATTGAGTCGTACGGGTAGAACCCGGCCCAGTGGCCCCAGTAGGAGAGGAGCACCAGCACCGGGAACGACAGCACGTACAGGAGCGAGGAGATATAGCTCGCGATCGTCGGGTCGTCCGCGTGTTTCGCGTGCAAGCCACGCTCGCTGACGTCGCGATCGGCGCTTGGCGTGTCCTTGGAAGACATCGTCGACCCTCGGGCCCTCGGCCACGGTCCGTTCGCGAGGACGGGGGCCGCAACGGTAGGTTGGGGAAGGGCGTGAAGCAGTAATAAAGCTCCGGATACGGGAGGTCGGCTGGGCCGGGTCGATCTACAGGCCGGCGAACCGCGGACGACGGATGGGGCGGTCACGCCGGACGCCGACCGCGGCGGAAAACGGTTCCGCGAACTGCGCGCGCCGCTCAGGAGAACGCACCGGAGATCGTGACCGCCGCGAAGTAGCCGCCGAGGTATATCAACAGGTAGACCATCAGGAGGCTGATGAGCGACTGCTGGAGCTGCGCCATGAGTGCCAGGTCACGAGCGACCCCGCGGTACGAGAGGAGGAAGATCGGCGACGTCCACGCCGCGATGTTGGTGAAGGCCCCGACGACGAACGCGACGATCATCGCGATCGTGCCCGACCGCATGTCCGCCGCCAGCAGGTGCGTGTACGCGCCGGCGAGCCCCACGAAGACGAGCGGAAGCCACGCCGCGTCGAACGGGGAGAGGTCGATACGGGTGTAGGAAAACGTCCCCATTCCGCCAAGGATTCCGGTCGCGGCCCCGACGAGGAGGATGCGGAGCCATCCCTCCACGAGCGACCGTTTGAACGTCGTCATCGACCCCTCCAGCGGGCGATCCGTAACCGTCGAGGAGTCGTCGACTTCGCTCACGGCGACACCTCGACGTCGAACCGCTGGTCGACCATTCGCACGGAGAGGAGCCCGACGACCCGAAGCTCGCCGTCGCGGATCCGTTCGACCGTCGCCCCGCTGGGATCCCGGTCGACGAAGTGGCACTCGACGGTCACCGTCCGGCTACCGCCCGCCGGGACCCGCTCGCTCGGGACGGCACCGGTCCCCTCCCGAACCACGTCCTCCCCGTCCAACTTCCCGAAGAGCGAACCGCCCAGTATCGTGACGGGCTTGCTGGTCGGGTTGTCGACGCGAACCCGTACGGTCACGGTCCCGTTCTCCACGGAGGTGACCTCGTAGGCGGTCGCTGTGGCCGTGACGTCGTCCCGCTGGATGAACGCCATCTGGCCCTGCCAGGTGTACCCGAACGTGACCGCCGCGACCGCGAAGACGAGGACGAACGAGGCGATGACGAGGCGATTCGATCCGGAACCGGTGGATACGTTCATTGATAGGAGTTCGGACGAGAGACGGATCAGTCGTCGGCCCTGGAGATAGCGGTCGTGAGCGAGTCCTCGGGCTGGCCCTCGTAGAGGTGACAGGCGGCCTGGCGGCCGGCCGCCGTCCTGTATCCGGGATGTTCCCGGGAGCAGATGCTCCGGGGAACCCCCTCGAAGCGGTCCAGCGCTGCCTCGTAGTTCTCCTGCAGCGCGTCCCCGGCGGCCGATCGGAGGGTGTCCATCACGTCCGGCGGCATCTCGAGTCTGTCCAGGTTCACACCCGACTCCGGCGACTCGTCCTCCATCCGGTGTTCCTGCGGGATGTCCAGGGCGAGTTCCCGTTCGAGGAGCATGGTGACGGCCGTCTCGGAGTCCAGATCCACGTCCAGTCCCTCAAGGCTCCCCGGGCCGATCTCCCGGTCCTGCAGCCCCGACCGGAACATGACGAGGCGGCGATAGGCGTCCTGATCGCCCCGCCAGGCGTCCGGCGGAATGACCTCCGGGCAGCGGGGGTGGAACTTACACCCCGACGGCGGGTTGCGAGGGCTGGGGATCTCGCCGGCGACGTTCGCCCGGTGTCGCTCGTGTTTCGGATCGACGACCGGGACCGCGTCGAACAGCGCCTGCGTGTACGGATGCTGTGGGTTCTCGACGATCTGGGTGGTGTCGCCGTACTCGACGACGTCACCAAGGTACATGATCCCCGTTTCGTCGGTCATGTACCGGATCAGGGCGAGGTCGTGACTGACGAAGAGGTACGTGAGGTCGTACTCGTCCTGCAAATCCTGCATCAGGTTCAGAACGCTGGCCCGGATCGAGACGTCGAGCATCGAGACCGGCTCGTCGGCCACGATGAAGTCCGGATCGACCACGAGCGCGCGGGCGATCGCGACGCGCTGGCGCTCCCCACCGGACAGTTCGCCTGGATACTGATCCAGGAACTGTTCCGCGGGACTGAGGCCGACGTCGTTGAGCACCTCGACGACGCGCTCCCGACGCTGTGAGTACGTCTCGCCCATGTCGTTGATCTTCAGGGGTTCCGCGACCGAGTCGAGGACCGTCATCCGTGGGTTAAGACTCTCGAAGGGGTCCTGGAAGATCATCTGCACCCGCTTTCTGAACTCTCGCTCGTCGGCCCTCGACATGTCGGCCAGTCGCTGGCCGTCGAAGATGATCTCCCCCTCGGTCGGGGGGTAGAGCTTGACGAGCATGTTCCCCAGCGTCGTCTTTCCGCACCCCGATTCGCCGGCGATCCCGATGATATCGCCCTCATCAATGGTCAGCGAGACGTTCTCGACCGCCCGGACAGGCTGGGGATCACGACCCAGTATGCGGTCGGTGACGCCCACCGTCTGGTCGAAGTACTTCGAGACGTTCCGGACCTCTATCAGTGGATCTCCGTTTCCTGTTGCCATACGTGTTCCTCCGTAGCTTGGTTGCGTAGTTCCTCGATTTCGTCCACCCGATAGCAGGCAGTCTTGTGACTCTCGTCGGGATCGGCTTCCCACAGGCGACCGGCTTCCCCTTCCGCGACCGAGTACAGCGGGGGGTGATCGTCGAAACACTGTCCGGTCGCGAACGGACATCTGGGGGCGAAGCGGCACTCGTCCGCGGGCTGGGAGAGGTCCGGTGGCGTTCCCGGAATGGAGAGCAATCGCTCCTGCTCCTCCTGAACGGTCGGGAAGGAGTTCTGGAGCCCGAGCGTGTACGGGTTCGAGGGGTTGAGGAAGATCTCCTCGGCCGTTCCGGTCTCCATGAGTCGACCGCCGTACATCACGCCGAGGCGGTCGCAGGTCTCCGACATGACGCTGATGTCGTGGCTGATGATCAGCATCGCCGCGTCGAACTCCTCCTGCATGTCCTTGATCGCGTCGAGGACGCGATCCTGAATGATCACGTCGAGCGCCGTCGTCGGTTCGTCCGCGATCACCATCGCGGGGTCGCAGGCCATCGCCAGCGCGATGACCGCACGCTGTTTCATGCCGCCGCTGAGTTGGTGGGCGTAGTCGTCCGCACGGACGCGTTCGATGCCGACCCGTTCGAGCAGGTCGCGGGCGCGTCCCTCGGCCTCCTCCTCGGACGTGTTGGGTTCGTGGATCCGGATCGCCTCGACGATCTGATCCCCGACCTTGTAGACCGGGTTGAGCGCGTTCATGGACCCCTGGGGGATCAGCGCGATGTCCCGCCAGCGAACCTGGCGCATGTCCTCCACGTCCAGTTCGGTGAGGTCCATCATGCCGTCCTCCCGGACGGGGTACTGGTCGCTCTCGACGACCTCGAGTTTCGGTTCCCCGTCGTCGTCCTCCCACCGCGGGAGCACGCCGTCGTACCACACCTCCCCGCTCTCGACGTACCCGTTGTTGTCGAGCAATGCCAGGAGCGACTTGCCCAGCGTGGTCTTCCCACAGCCGGACTCCCCGACGAGACCGAACGTTTCGCCGGGGTCGACGGTGAAGTTCACGTCCTCGACCGCCCGTACGTCGGGGCCTTCCTGGATCCGGTACCGCACCGAGAGATCGTTGATTTCGAGCAGTGACATTGTTTACTCCTGCGACCGTTGCGGGTTGGCGACGTCCTCCATCGAGAACCCGATGAAGTAGAACGCTGCCGCGACGAGCGTAATGGCGATGCCCGGCGGGATCAGCCACCAGAACGCCTCGAAGATGTAGCCCTTCGACTGGATGTTCTGGAGCATCAGCCCCCAGGAGTTGGCGGTGAAGTCCGCCAGTCCGAGGTACGCGAGTGACGCCTGGGTGAGGATCGCGAACGCCGCGTCCTGCGCCAGGTACACGAACGACAGGGGAAGTACGTGTGGCAGGATGTGTCTGAACACGATCCTGGTGTCACTCGCCCCGGCGACCTTCGCGGAGTCGACGTAGGCGTGTTCCTTCAGCGAGAGCGTCTCGCCGCGGATGATGATACAGTTGTTGATCCAGGAGCGCACCACGATGGCCAGGATGATGTTCGTGGTCGTGATGCCCCGGACGGCGACCAGCACGATGACCAGCGGGAGGAACGGCAGGCTGTACACCACGTCGGCGATCCGCTGGATCGTCTCGTCGATCCAGGTGTCGCCGTAGAATCCGCTGATCAACCCCAGCGGGACGCCCACCAGGCTCGACAGCACGCCGGCGGCGAACCCGATGTACAGCGCGGTTCGGGCGCTGTACACCATCAGGGTCATCACGCCCTGGCCGTTGTCAGTCGTACCCATCGGGGCGAAGAAGGGGTCCCCGAACGCCGGCGGGTGCGGGAGCGAATCAGCCTGTTCGAGCGTCATTCTGCCCTCGCCGGTCGGTCCGAGATATGCCTTCCACTGCAGCGAATGAGGGGCGAACACGTCGGGGAACATGGCCCACAGCGAGAAGAACACCAGAATCAACACGCCGACGATCCCCATCCGATGGCTGGTAAACCGTTCCCACCCCCGCTGGAAGCGCTCGTACCGGTGACTCCATCGATCCTTGAATCCGTCGTACCACGTGAGTTCCGATTCTTCCGTACTCATCGTTTTATTCCTCCTCCCCGAACTTGATACGGGGGTCGAGGTAGGTGTACACGACGTCGGTGACCAACCGCATCACCACGATCAGCACGGCCAAGACGAAGAACACGGCCTGCGTGACCGGGTAGTCGCTGTTCAGCACTGCCGACACGATCAGGTTCCCCATGCCGGGGTAGTTGAACACGTTCTCGAGGACCACGGAACCGTCGAGGATGAAGACGACGCCGACCAGCGCCCCCGTCGCCACCGGAATGAGGGCGTTCCTGGCCGCGTGCTTGATCATCACCCCGCGCTCGCTCACGCCCTTCGCCTCGGCCAGGAAAACGTAGTCGGAGTCGACCACGTCGTTCATCGTCGTCCGCATGACGAGCATCGTCCCGACCCAGCCGATCACGGTGAAGGAGATGATCGGCAACGCGAGGTGTTTCAGGATGTCGACCGAGACCGACATCGGCGTCCACGCGAAGTCCGGGAACTGCGTCACCATGTACCCGGACGGCAACCAGCCCAGCTCGTAGTTGAACGCCCAGATGAACAGCCAGGCGATCCAGAACGACGGGATCGAGTACATGAACAGCCCGCTCGTGAAGATGGTCTGGTCCTTCTTGCTGCCCCGCCACCAGCCGAGGTACATCCCGACCAGGGGGCCGATCACGACGCCGGCGAGGTAGGTCCCGCCGAACAGGATGACCGTCCTGGGCAACCGTCGCCTGATGAGTTGCCAGATGGGCGCGACGCGCGTCGGGGACCAGCCGAAGTTACCCAGCTGGTAGTTGATCATGAAGTCGATGTACTGTTGCCAGAGCGGTTGGTTGAGACCCCACTGCTCACGGATCCGTTGGACTTGGGCCTGCGTCATGTCCGGGGACGTCATCATGTTGATGAACGATCCCGGCATGCTGCGGATCAGCGCGAACAACAGCGTCATTATCAACAGAATCGTCAGGTACGAAACGATCAATCGCTGTGCGAGGTATTTTGCACTGATTCTGGTCATGGTACGGTTGTCATCGATGTCAATTGCTGTAATTGAGCCGCGAACAAAGGGAAACGACTACCCCGTCCGGTTCGGCGTCCGAAATCGACACGTTTGTTCTTTTATCCCATTATTCCTGCTTCTGGTAGATACCGAACATGACCTGCGTCGGGAAGTATCCGCCGCCTGGCGAGGGTATGTTCCGGATGAATCCGGCGTACTCCTCGGTGTTGACGGGCCAGCGGATCTTGCTGTAGTCGAAGACCATGTAGTTCTGGTCCAGGTAGATCCGCTCGGCCGCTTGCTGTGCGAGGTCGTTTCGCGCTTGCGTGTCCATCTCGGTCCGGGCCTCCGAGATCAGGTCGTCGGCCGTCGCGTAGTCGAACAGCCCATAACCGGTGGAGTTGTTCAGCATCGCGCTGTCGTTCCCGTCGCTGTGGTCGTCGGCGTTGTCGCTGTGGAAGATCCCATAGAGGGACGAGACGCCGAACGGCGACGTGTTCGTCCACCCCATGTGGTAGAAGTCGAAGTCCTCCTGCGCGTACACCGTGTCGAGGAGGGAGTTGAAGCTGAGGACCTCCGTTTTCACTGGGATTCCCAGCTTCTTCATCTGTGCCGCCCACTCCTGGTCCATGTCGGTCAGTTCGGGAACGACCTGGGGCGGGTACATCAGGTAGCGCAACGGGCGTCCGTGAATCTCCGTGATCGTCTGGCCGTCGACCCGGAGTTCCTGGTCGGTGTCCGCGTCCTTCAGCACCGATGACTTGACGGGACCGAACGTGTACTCGTGTCGCGGTTCGCTCTGGCTTGCCGTAACGCCGGTGAAGCTGCCGGGATACTCCTTCCCGACGTAGGTCCCACCTTCGCCCGTGATCATCTCTCCGTTCTCCAGGAAGCTCCGTATGCCCTGAATGTCGGGGACGCCCGGTGACGACTGGCGGAAGTGGAAGGCCTGCGATCGGGGGTCCTTCAGGTCCTCCACGTCGTTCGCGAGGTCGGGCCGCACCGCCGCGTATCCCGGCGGAATGACGAAGTCGCCCTCGAAGGCCAGGCCCCTGTTGAGGCGGCGGATCCAGAGCGTGTCGTCCCAGAGGAACGACAGTGCCTGGCGGAACGGCAGGTCGTCGAACGGAACCCGACGTAGGTTATACCCGAAGTAGCCGTACCCCGTGTCGGAACCGGGGACGAGCTCGCGACCCGACGCTCCTTTCACGTCAGGGACGTTCGACGCCGGCATGCTGCCGTACGTGGTGTCGACCTCCCCCTGCATGAACGCCTGCGACAGCGGACTCTGGGCGGTGAAGAACTTGTACTGGATCCCGTCGAGGAACGGGCCGCCGTCGCGCATCTGCGGGTGGTCCTTCACCCACTGCTGACTCGTGAGCGGCGTGTCCTGGAACTCGATCTCGGCCGACGTGTCGGCCTGATACCTCGTGACCTTCCCGAACCCGGATCCCACCGGCCGGTCCGGTACCTGCTGGCCGGGCTGGTACTTCTGGTAGTCGTCGACGTCCGACCAGATGTGTTTCGGGAGGAGCGGGATCGCCAGCTGGTTGGACGCGTAGGTGCCGATCCGCTTCGTCAGCTTCATGTGCACGTCCCAGTCGTTGCCGGCCTCCTCGACCTTCTCGATCGGCTCGACGCTTGAGAGGTATCGCGCCGGCTTCTGGTCCATCATGTACCGGTACGAGAACAGGACGTCCTCGATCGTCAGGTCCTCGCCGTCCGTGAAGGTGAGGTCGTCACGCACGTCGAAGTACACGTCCGGCTCGCCCGAGTCGACGTTCTCGACCGTCCAGTCGGTGTACGCCCACGGCTTGACCTCGAAGTTGACCGGTTCGATGTACGTCCCGCCCGCGTACACGAAGTCCAGCAGGATCCACGAGTACGCCGAGGAGACTGCGAGGGGGTTGAGCCCCTTCGGCGTGTTCGAAACCCCGAACGTGATCGTCCCACCGCGCGGGACCTCCTTTTCCTCCTGAATGGTGGTCGCCTCCTCGGTTTCGGTGGGCGTCTCCCCGTCCCCTTCCTCGTCCATACCGTCGCCCGCCGTGGTCGTGTCGCCACTCGGGGCAGTCGTGTCGCCGCCGTCCCCCTGACAGCCGGCGACGGACATCACTAACGCCCCTGCTCCGGTTGTTTTCAGAAAGCGTCGCCTGTCGATCGAACTCCATGAGGAGCCATCGGTTGCCATTGTTTGTCCGTCCTCCCTTTGTCCCACTATCTCATACCACATCAATATTGACATTGTTACCATGTTGCACGTGGATAAAATACACAATACTGAGTGGATATGATAGTAGACGCAACAGGATTGTCGGCACTTTTTTCCGGTAATCGCGCGGCACCCGGAAACCGCGCGATCGAGTGCCCGCCGTTCCGGCAGGGCCGACTCACTACGGCAGGTAGATTGAGAGGCACCGAGCGGTCGATTCCACTACCGCGACGAGGAGAATGAACGTCCGGTGCGGAAAAATCAACCCCTGCCGTCAGTTCTATCGACCGCCGCCCGAGGTCCGCGCCGGCCCTACTCCGGAACGTCGTAGTCCCCGCCGTACTTGAGGAAGAAGTAGGCGAAGGAGAGCGTCGAGAGCATCGCCGCCGTCAGCGCGACCCCGAGAGTCTTGGCGCTCCCCGGCAATCGCGGTCCGCCGCCGGCTTCGGCGCCGGCGTCCGTGCTGACGACGACCGTCCCGAGCATCCCCGCCGCCCGGTGGGGTTCACACGCGTACTCGTAGGTCCCCGCGGTCTCGAA
>Ga0207797_1000629_pt1 | contig 26964 bp, 29 predicted proteins | sample PRCRCaboRojoPR_6_FD_187275 | JGI IMG/M metagenome (GOLD analysis project Ga0207797, IMG submission 187275) | Marine sediment microbial community from Cabo Rojo, Puerto Rico - PR CR 10% Liquid 1 (SPAdes) | ecosystem: Environmental > Aquatic > Marine > Coastal > Sediment | place: Cabo Rojo, Puerto... | reverse complement strand
ATATCCGAGGGAGTTATGAGCGCGGATGGGATAGCAAAGGGTGCGGGCTCGTAGATCAGCGGTAGATCACCCGCTTGGCATGCGGGAGGCCCCGGGTTCAAATCCCGGCGAGTCCATCTGGAAAAACGGGGCGATTCCTCCACAATCTACCTTATCCAAACTCGAGAGTAATCAAAATTTCATTTGGTAAAAAAAAAACAAATCAGACGAGGGTGATCGATGTCCTTATTCAGGCACATAGTCGCGATGGATAGTGTCCTCTCCGACCCGATATCGGAATGTTTGGCCGAACCAGTCCACGTGAACACCTGGTGATGCAGTGGCGTTATCCGGTGATTCCGAATATCCGTCGCAAGTAACGACCACCTCGTACCCCCAGGATCGTTCAGTATGTTGCTCAACTCGGCATTCGAGGTGAACGTTGGATTGCTCGCCCATCCATAGTCTATTGTACACAGCGTTGTATTCATACGTCCTGACGAACCTGCGAACGGAGGAATGATTCAGTACGGACGGCCGCTCTGGCCGATCCTTCGGCCCCTTCGGCATCTGGATCGTCCCCGGTGGGAGCGGAGTGGCAGTGGATGTCGATGAAGAATCAGGTGTGGGAGTTGCTTGCGACATCGTGGGTGTGGGGGATGCACCGTTCCCCCAACCGAGACAACCGGCAGTTACGAACATGATGGTCATGTGAGCGACGACCAGCGAACGGAATTGCACAAACGAGGGATAGTGATAGAATTACAAGTGTTTTCTGTGATGCTGAGACACGATAGCCTTCATTCGATTTGACAATCGTCGTATTATTGGGCCATCGCCGTCAACGAAACACTCCCGGCCGACTGACGGGAATTCTAAAGAGACCCGTGCCAACGACGCAGCAAAGTCCCCCGAGCAGGATGGCGGACAAAGACGTTGTGCACGCATTACTACCGTCGATTTATCCGATTTTCTTGAATAGTGATTCGAACCCGAGGAACGAGCCATGGGTATACCGGATTTAGACCGGTCCTCCTCCAACACACACCGCGAGGGTACAGGAACCTACCGTCGATAGAACGGGGTCGGAACGAGTACAATTCCGCCGTCGATGAGCATCACCGCCGTCGCGGACAAGCACATATCGTCAGTCCAAGCGGTCGTTCACTGCGAGCAGGTACTAACGACTTTTCGTGTATTGACTGTTTGATTCCAGACAGTCTCGGAGACTAGCTGGGTTGGGGGCTGGATTGATTGGACAGGGGACGACTCAACGACCGGTGGATTGACCCCGGGTACCAGATCAGACGAGATTGCTTCTCAGGTGCGACCAGCATTCAGTACCGTCTCATAGTTATTGCCTTCTCGCGCTTCAGAGTTCGAGTCGACGATAGCTGAATTTACACCCGTTACCCGAGGCTACAAAGCTCATCTACCCCTTCGCCATGTCGTTGGCCGCTGGCGATGTAACCCGAGGATACCGCTATCGAGAGATCGTGGTATCCAACGCACACCTTCATTTCGCCGGATGTCGTTAAGCCATTAGATGTCTCAATGGCTATCTGATAGCGACCGACTCGTGTCGTTTCCCAGGCGGTGACACTGGAATGTGGTTCTACAGTGAATTGATCATTGAATTCGAGATTGCCAGCATCGTCATGGACTGTCAGGTCAATCGAGAGGGAATCATCAATGCGGTTTTTCAATATGATAGATCGTGGATCGGACACGTGACCAGTTATTCGGCTCCTAGCTCCTTCGATTGCTCCACATCCCGCTAAGGCCGTCGCGATCAGGGAGACGATGGCCGTAAGGACGGCTCGGCGTTTCAAATTGTCTTTCGCCTTGTCATGATAGCTTAAATAAATTTACGCATACAAGCGATGATTACAATGAGCGTCTAAGCTATCCGGTTCCTTATTGGGAGTGTGTTCCTTGTTTTCATATGCCCAACCGGAGGCGGTTCTTAGCAGCCCTCGGGTCATTTTCGATTGCTGGATGCTCGACTCAAGTTGAAACTACCTCGGACGGGTCAACCAAATCGCCGACCGCCGACAAAACAACCCCCGCTCAGAGTCCATTGGTCCAGCCTGAGGAGATTGATGGGTCGTGGCCAATGCCATACTACGACCACCGTCGGGGAAATTATTCACCCGAATCAAGTGGTCCGACGTCACCAATCCGGGAACTATGGCGATTCGAGACATCCACCGCTCTGTCGAAAATCATTTTCGCCGACGGAACGTCGCTATTCGTCGGCGGGGACGACGGATATGTCCGAGAAATTAATGCTACTTCTGGGGATCTCCGATGGCGACGACAGGTTGAGAGCCCCACGGGGACTCCTCGATATAGAAACGGCATGCTCTTCGTTCCAACAGCTGCCGGGATCATGGCATTTGACATCGCCACGAAAAAGGAAGTTTGGCATGTTGATGACCAACACCGAGTGGGCATATTGGTTGCACCACACGGGGTATATTACGTATCGAATCGAGATGCGCCGAATCTCGTCAGCCTGAGATTGAATGGCGGTCAGGAGCGCTGGCGAGCAGAAATTACCGAACCGTGGACAACGACACTTTTTGCTGACAGCGACCATGTCATGGTTTCAACCGGAACGCATGAGCGGGTTCCCTGGATGTTTTCGGCCGATTCCGGCGAGTATCTCCTCAAATTCCGACCGGAAGAAGGTGGGTCGGATATGACCGATGAACGGTTCCTTCTCGACGATCACGTCATTTCGGTTGATCCGATGTTCGGCGAAGTAAGCGCGGCACGCGTCGATGAGGGCAATTACACGTGGGTTTGGCAGCGTTCGATCGACGCGGTCGGAGGGTTGGCTATCTCGGGTGGACAAAACCATGTCTACGTCGGAGCCCATCATGGGCCCGAGGCGGGTCTCTACGCCCTCGAACTCACGACAGGGAAAACCAAATGGCAAATTCGAGAGGAAATCGAGGTCGTGGGACGGCCGACGGTCGGAACCGAAACTCTTCTTGTCCGAACCACTGATTCGCTCCGTTGCTATCATCCAGTTACCGGGGCCGAGCTCTGGCGTCGCTCAACGCAAGGGATCGGCTCCCAAGTCATTGTGGTCGATGACCTCGTATTTACTGCTCGAAACGGGGTCATTCGGGCGTTCCGACCAAAGGAGACCTAATCAAGGAATTCCTACCCGAACCCATGGACGTCTTTCGAACATCGGGGGCAGTTTAGTTCAAACACCGTTCACCTCGGGAAAGAATCGCCCGTGAAAATCGAACGGTATTGGTCGAGGGAGCGAGGCTCGAGCAATCTCCGTCAATGAAGCGCCGTCCAGGATCACCAGATCCGATCGGGCATCGTCGACATCGAGTGCCAGCGCGAGGATCACGCCGTCATCCTCGTCGGAACCGTCCGGGTTCGGAACGAAGATGGGTTCGCCGAAGTGGTCAGCCCCGGAATCGAATTCAGACCCGCTTCCTGATTCTGTGTCGATCTTGACGACACCGGTGGGCCACTCCATGACCGGTTGGTCGGTTCGCTGGGCGTAAACGTAGTGGTGGGGTTTGGTCCATTGTGCCGGGGAGATCGTCGGGAGGGCCGTCCCCTCGTGGAGCCGTTGACGGGCAATCGTCGCGCCGTCACCGTCGGTCGGGTCGAGCCTGAATCGCTCGAGGCTCCCTCCGACCACGTCAAGGTCACCGGCGCGGAGCCCATCGACGGTGAGGGTGCCGACGGCCTCCACATCCGGGAGTGTCTCGAGGTCGATCACGACCTCGCCGTCGGCCTGATAGGCGTTGGCGTGATGGAATCCGAAGAACGCCTCCGTCGTCGGTCGCCCGACGAGCTCGCCCGACTCGCGATCGACGATCGTGAACCGGGTCCCTCTCTCGGGCTCCCAGCGATACGAGTCGATGAACGGCCCGAGCCGGCCCGGTTTGAGGAAGTCCATCGGGTCCACGACGAACGGGAATTCGGTGAGGATGACGTAGTCAGGGGTGAGGGCGAAGCTGTGCATATAGGCCGGCTCGTCGACGGGAACCGTCGTGACGGGTGTTCGCTTCCCTCCGGGATCGATCGAGTAGACGAGGTAGGCGTTCGACCGACCGAACTTCGTCTCGAAGTTCCACAGAACGCCCGTATCGGGGTCCCGCCGGAGGTGGGCACACGCGAGCTGACCGGTCGGGGCCGGACCGTCGTACTGCTGGGACCCGAGTGTCTCGAGAGTCACCGGGTCGAACTCGACCTGTCGGAGGGTTTCCGTCAGGGCGAGATATTGGTCGCCGAGGCGCTCAGCAATCACGTTCGTGTTGTCGTAGGGCTCGCCGAACAGGACACCCCAGAGCCGCTCCCTCAGGGTGGACTCCCCGGTGGCGAACCCGCCGGTAAACGAGCCCTCGAGGGCCCGCTCGAACGTGGTGGTCCGCAGGAATCGATTTTGGTAGTCGATTGTCCCAGCCCCGGAAAAGGTGAACCGCTGGAGCATCGCGAGGCCGTCGAACCAGTGATCGACCGCGGCCCCGCCGAGTTCGAACGCGCCGGGGCCGTTCCGGATCAGGGTGCCCTCGAGCCAGCCCGGGAGATGACCCTCGACGGCGAGTTCAGTCGCGGTCTCGTCCTCGAGGGAGAGTGAGTGAAAGCCCAATGCCCGGTCGTCGGTCATCACGTATCAAGGGGTGGCGAACGGGCTAAACGCTGGTGCCCGGCGCACGTTCGCAAGGTGGCTACCTCGTGGGGCGGACCCCGCTAGGGACGAACCCCGTGAGCAATACCACGCCGTAGCCGAACAGGAGGATAGCCGCGAAGTTGATCACGGCACCGTGGGTCATGGCTGGGAAGGCCGCCGAGGCGAATCTGACGAGCAGCACGTCCAGGATCAGCCCCGGGATTGACATGATCGCCGCCGCGCCGGGACGATCGGGGTATTCGATGGCCAATCGGTGGTATACCGGATAGGTGACGGCGGCCATCAACGGGACAACTGTCAGGAAGAACCCGACGACGACGACCGGTCGGTCCGGGGAGAGCAAGACGTGACCGGTGAGCCGGATGGTGACGGCGACGGCGGCCCACACGGTCAGGCCCCAGCCGATCAGCCACCTGACCGTCGCCGGCTCCATCCCACTCGCGTTACCGGAAGAGGGCATTCGGTCCCTCCAGCCGGCCGTTCGACTCGTCGGGGGCCGGTTCGACACGTGCCCGAATCACCGCCTCCCATCGGTCGAAGATGGTCTCGATGATCGGCGGCGCTTTGTATCGCAGGAACGTCGTAATCAATCTCCCTGCCGGTCCGTAGCGCGGATCGAAATCGAACCCGATGGTGATCCGGACGCCATCCGGAAGGTCGTCGAGTCGCCATTCTCCTTCGAAACGGCTGAAGAGCAATCGGTGAAACCCGCTTTCCGCAACGTCGACCGTGACGGCGAAACCCCGCTCCGGCTCCCACCGGGTACAGCGTTCCGTCCAGGCGTTGCCGTCGGTATCGACGCATTGACGCACGAGCCCGACGTCGGCTCCGTCGATTACCTCGACGTTCGCGAGGTTCGGCGCGATCTCCCCGTAGAGGTCGTGATCGGTGACGACGTCCCAGACGACGTCGATCGGGGCGTCGACCGTCCGATGCCGTTCGATCGTGGGCATGAGTTTCGATTGGACCCGAGTCGGCATAACTGATAGCAGAATGATAATTTTGTAAGTCGAGTGACCGAAGATCGGTTCGGTCAGGGATCTGATTGGTCGGTCTCGATCACCGCGAGCGACTCATCGAGGGTGAACTGCAGCCGCCGATCCCCGGCATAGATCGTGATCATCGCCCGCCAGGGCTCTTCCGAGGATACCGTCTCGTCGATGCCCGTCGCGATCCCCCGGAGCTCCCAGTAGGGTAATCGTGTAATATCAATCCCGGCATGGTCGAAGAGGGCAATGACCGACGGGTGAAAGAGGACGTGGCCGAATAGGGGCACACGGGCCTCGTACTTGCAGTTCGGACACCGGTGGTGGCTCGCGAGATCGGCCGGGTCGTCGTCGAGCAGGGACGTCGTCATCGGCGCGGCGCAACTCGGGCAGATCCCGTCCATCGCGAGGCGAAACCGGGATTGGGTCCATCGGTCGAAGGCCGCCGCGACGTCATCGGGGGTCCGACCGGCGAGGCCGGCCGGCGGGAACTCGTTCCACATGACCGTCGACCCACAGGACCCACAATCGATCACCCCGTGGCCATCGTAGCTGATTTGGAGTGCTCCGCCACACTCGGTACAGTCCGCATCGATCGCTGTCGGGGCGAACGAGGGCGCATCTGTAACGGTTCCAGCCATCACCGCCCGGATCACCTCACGACCGGCTTGGGTGAGCTGGTACCCGTCCTCCCCGTCTGTCAAAAATTGGCCCCGGAGCTTGCCGATGTGGTAGTTGAACCGGCCGCTGTCGGGGGTGCCCATCCGCTCGCGGATCGCCGTGAACGAAATCGGGCCGCCGGCTTCCCAAACCGTTCTGAGGATCCCCAGCCGCATCGCCTCACCGAGGAGCCGGAAGGCCTCATCGGCTGAGAGGGATTCCCCATCGGGCATACTCACGGTACGTCGGTGGCGCTAATAGTGGATGGGGCCCCGGCAGGCGATGCAGTTCGTCGTGAACACGGATGTCCGTGACACACTACCGGAATGCGACGACTCGACCGTCCTCGAGGAGCGTAAAGATCGTTCCGTCCACCGGGGCCAGTTCACCCACGCCGACGTCGAACTCGACCCGCCAGCGCTCGGTCCCGTCGGGCTCGATCGCCCGAACCGAGCCCGGTGGGACCGATGACGCCCCGTCCGGGGGGTCGGTGTCCTCGTCCCTGATCGTGCCAACGAGGATCGACCCGGTGGTGGCGACGATGGGTCCGGTCCACGAGGAAATTGACTGTTGCCATCGGATCGGTCCGGACCGACGATCAGGCCGACGGGAAAATCGCTACCGACCGGCCCAGCCGCCCAGTCACTTGAGGGACTTCGAGGAATCGTGACGGCGATTCGTGCCGAGTTATGGTGGTCATGGCGCGCAAGCGGCCAGGTATCCGGCGGTATCGCTTCCGCATGGAGCCCGCCGAGCCGGATCGCATTTGTGGCACCATAGAGGGCGGCGGCGCCACCCAGCCCGGCGAGTATGGCTCGCCTGGAGGGCTTTTGGTATGGGCTCGGGTCGGGGGGCCAAATAGCCCCTGGTAGTGGTTCTAACCGGCCATGGGACATTTATTGACCGTCACTCTTTGCCTAGTATAACCGGGCCCCAAACCCCACGTCCCTTCACCGATGTCGAGGCAACTCGTCCGTGGCTCCATCGCCGCAGTAGTCGTGATCAGCGCCACTATCGGGCTGGCCCTGTGGTACGAACCTGCTGACCAGATCTCCCAGGCGGACGAGTTCGACCGCCGATCGCCATCGGGTCCTGTAGAGGTTTCGGGGACGGTTAATCTGAGCAACCAGCGAATCTATTCATTCTCACTCCAACAGGACGAAGCGGACCGGCTCACCCGGGTATCGTATCCGAACGTCACGCTCGTTACCTATCGGCATCGCTCCAGTAATCGGAGCTACCTTCTCGTCGATGCCGAATCCGACAGAGAACTCGAGCAATCGGTCGAGCAATATGCCGACGAACCGGACGAATCGGTCATCCGATGGGACAACGAATCCCGACAGGCCGTCATCGTCGATCGGAAGACCGGTCCCAAACCGGTTCGTCAGCCGCCATCCCTCGTGCATGATCTCATCGCGATTCCCCACTATGAGCCCGCTGGGAACACGACCGTGATGGGGACGGGCGTAACGATTTATCGACCCCTGAATGGATGGTACAACGAACCAGGACGATTCCTCACGAGCGAAACCGTTCGTGTCTCGGGAGTCTCAGGGGTGATGCTCGTCGACCGCTCGACTGATCGACTCGTCTATTCGAACGTTTCCTATCTGGCGATCCCAGCGAAGACCTGGGGTATGTTCCTGTACCGACGGCTCGTCGGAGAGACCCACGGTACCGAGGTCGACTATCGCTACCGATCTGGCTCGACCGCTCTAGACCGGCCCACATGGGTAACAGACGGGTGAATGAACGGATACCAGGTTCACCTGTGAACTTCAATCCCCCAGACAGTGGCTTGTCCAAAGAAAGGCGATAATTTCGTCCTACGAGCAGGTCATGCCAATCCGGAGCCGAATCTACAATTCCAAAATATTTACTTTCCGATAACTCCGACCGGCGGGCATGCTCGAAGAGGGCTTGTCGTATCCGACGCGGGGCGATAGTGCACTGGGTCGAATCTTTGTCGGCGGGCTCCTCGGCGTGTTTTCCTTCCTGATCATCCCGGGGATCGCATTGTTCGGCTACCTCATTCGCGTCCTCGAGGATAGCGCACGTGACAGAGAGGAACCACCCGCGTTCGAGGACTGGGGTGGGCTCATCGCCGACGGGCTGAAGGGTATCCTGGTTGGGATCGTGTACGGGATCGTTCCGTTCGTCCTGCTGTTTTCGGCCATCGCCGTCACCGGTGCCGGGGCCGCGGCGTCAAACCGGTCGGCCGGCGGGATCCTTGCTTCGCTCGGAATTCTCGGTATCCTCGTGAGCTTTCTCGCGTTGTTCATCCTCTACTACCTGATTCCCGCTGCGCTGACCAACATGGCACTCGAGGATCGGGTCGGTGCGGCCTTCGAGTTCGGAACCCTCAAGCGACCCCTGCTCAGCCTCGATTATTTCATCGCCTGGCTGCTCCCGTTCGTCATTGCGTTCCTCCTCAACATCGTCTCGTTCCTCCTGGTCTTCTTCACCCTGGGGCTCGGGATCATCGTGCTGCCGTTCATCCAATTCTACGTGCAGGTCAGCATCTTCTACATGTTCGGTCGGGCCTTCGGAAGCGTGGTCACCGTCGCTGAAGACGGGCGAAGTGCCGAGCCGACCGCGTAGGCCATTGGTTTCCAGATAGGACCTCAGCCCTGATCACTCGACAGAACTGGCAGTCACCTGTTCGATGAGTCGGTTTTCGTATTTTCGACGCGACGCTCGGAGCGCCTCGTCAGCGTCGATTCCGATACGCTCACAGAGGGTGAGGAGAGCGTAATAACACGTCGCCAAGCTCGTCCGCCGAAATTTCGATCTCATCCGGGGCGGCCCCATATTCGGTGGGTTCTGTCGCGTCCTTTTCGACCTCCCCGACCTCGGATACCAGATCGATCATCCAATAGTATGGAGGAGTTCCGAGGTTGTTTTCACGAATGAACGTAGCGACCGCTTCCTGGGCGTCCATGAGCATCGAAAGCGGAGATTGACCCATATCAATCGGGTGACCCCACGAACCACATTCCAGAAACGAGGCTGAGTATACGGTTTGAAAAATATCTTCAGTTTACGGAATTTTAGTTTTATTCCTACTTTCCAGCCATGTGTCTAACAGGAACAGTTAATATATAGTATTTCTATTAGTATCTGCATGGAAACAACACAAACCGGCAGAAAATATTACGAGTGCCAGGCCTGCGGGCACCGTACCCCGTCATCCGCGTACATCGCCTCCTGCCCAAAGTGCGGTGGCCGGTTGAAAAACATCGCCGTCCCGCAGGAATAGGATTCTATTCGTTCTTGAATTAGAAGCCGCCCCACCGTAGGTAGACCATCACGACGATGACGGCCAGCTGGAACACACCCTGAATCCCGGAAAGCTTGGCATTGCGCAGGCCGATCCGGCTGATCACGTCCTTGTCGGGCTCGTTGGAGATCATCTGGAAGTAGATTCGGACCTCGCCGGGCATGAGGAGGCCAAAGCCGACGACAGTCAGTACCACGACGATCCCAAGGGCTGCGACGATGGCGTGGTTGGTCATCGCAAAGTCCGGCAGGGTGGTCGCCAACCAATATCCACTCCCGATGGCGGTGATGCCGAACAGCCCGAGCCACCGCCGGTCCCGGAAGGCGTCGAACTGCCATCCGATGATGAGGAGGGCCGGCACCAGGGTCGCCGCGGTCAACAGGGCGAGCCACGGATCGGCGTTCGGAAAGATTCCCAGCCGGAGGGCGAGGGTGATGCCACCCGCGATCGTCACAAGGGCCAGCATCGGCATCAGAAAGGCCATCTTCGGGGTATACCGCTCCAGTAGATCAACCCGGGCATCGACTGACATACCCCCGATGACGGGGCCGAGCACGACCGCCATGAAGAGGTCGATACCCGTCCAGAGCACGCCCGCCATCACGTGGGCAAACGTGTGCTGTTGCACCGTTCCGAACGTCGTTGCAATGAGCAAGACGCCGATTGGAACGACGACGACACCGATGGCGAACGCAGGGTTGGCTCGCCGCCCCATCCCCCCGATCGTCCCGTGGATCGTTGCGGCCATGGCTGGCGTGTTGAGTCATCAGCATATGGTCTTTGGCTCGCGAATTCCGAGTCGCCCATCGAAACCGGCAGTTTTCAGTGGCCGGACTGTGTTCCACTGATACGAACCTCCGCCCATGCCCGCCGTCCGCGTGGTGTATCCCGCCCTCCTGGTGGCCTTTCTCGTCGTCGCCGTCCCCGCGGCCGCGGCCCCGGTCGGGACCACCGCCGCAGCCCCGAGTTCCCCCAACATGCTCGAGCTTGGTCAGGACCGGACGAGCGATTTCGTCCGTCCGTCGACCGATGTCGGTGCGACCCTCGCCATCGGCCACCGAGAGGGCACTGAACGGCTCCGTCGGGAGGCGCTTATCCGCCGGCTTGCCCAGGTGGAATCCGCCGAGGAACGGCAGCGGCTGCTCTTCCTCGCAGCAACCGAAACCAAACAGCGAGCGGATACCCTCCGCGGCGAGGAACGAGCCATCCGGAGAGCCTACCTCAACCGGTCGATCCCAGCGAATGTCTTCATCAAAACGTTGGGTGTGCATGCCGCCGAGGCGGCCCAGCTACGACTCACGATGCAGCAGATCGGCGACCTGGCGAACGAAGTAGAGGGTATTACCGTTCGAAGACGCATTCTCCAGACCCGGCTGATCGGGTTCAATGGCCCGGTCCGTACCCGGATCCTTCATACCATCGAAGGGTCGAACGGTGGCGGACGAATTCACGTGATCGCGACGGCCAACGGGACGGCTCTCTCGACCTTCGACCAGCGAGGCCGGTATCTTCGGGAGACCTATCGATCCGACCGATGGACCCGTGATTCCGTCGGCGAGACCGACCTCCCCGGCATCGTCGCTGTAATCCAAGACGTCTACCCGGATTCGTACAACCGAAGCGCATCGACGAGTTTCACGGGTGGCCTCGGCCGAGGGATCTACCGGGCAAGCCTGCAGCTGCCCTCGGGAACGCTCACGGCCCACCTCGATGCCGATACCGAGGAAGTCTTCTACGAGGTGCGGAAGAGCCCACCCGCCTCGCTCGCCTCTGATGCCGTGGTCATCGAGGAGACTGAGACGCTCAGGTTGGTCGTAAATCGGAGCGAGCCGGGCGGGCCGTTACGGATTGCGACGATCGAGCCCGAGACAGGCGCGCCCATCAACCGCCCCGTCGTGGTGGCCGGAAAGGCCTACCGGACCGGTCCCGACGGGGTTCTCTGGACGTTGACGCCGAACGATCCACGGTTTTCCGTTCGTGCAGCGGCGAACGACGGCCCGGTGACAGTGACGGTACGGCCGATCATGCCCGAGGGCTTTCCTACGAGCGGGCCGGGCGAGGAAGGCCCTCAGCCCACCTAATCCTATCGAGGAAAGGGAATTACGACCGACCGGTTTGCTCGTCGGCCAAATCGGTGGCGCTGTCCCTCAGTGAGGAGCCGAATCCGATCGTCCGGAACGGCCTTGCCGCTGGGGCCTCGTCACCGACCATGGACGCCGCGGTGGTGACGGTCGGCGACGAGCTCCTCGCCGGCGATATCGAGAACACGAACGCCACCTGGCTATGCAGCGAGTTGACGGCTCGTGGCGTCTCCGTTGGCAGAATCACCGTTATCCCAGACGACGAGGCGGCGATCGTGGAAACGGTTCGGGAACTGAGTGATGCGTTTGACGCGGTCATCGTGACCGGGGGGCTCGGCAACACACCGGACGATCGGACCATGGAGGCGGTGGCAGCCGCCTTCGACCGCGACCTCGTCGTCGATGAGTTGGCCCTCGAGGCCGTCGAGCGCCGGGTCGAACAGATCCGGGACCGATATCCAGACTTCTCGGTCGACCACGAAGCGGAAGCGGCCATTCCGGCGGGGGCCCGGCCGCTCGTCAATAAGGCGGGACTGTCGCCCGGCTGCGTCGTCGAGAACGTCACCGTCCTCCCCGGCATCCCTCGGGAAATGAAACCTATGTTCGAGTCAATCGCCGACGAGTTCAGTGGCGACGGCCTCGATCGGACGCTCTATACCCGAATCCCGGAGGCGCACCTCATCGACACGATCGAGACGGGAACGGAGCGATTCGGGGTCGGCATCGGGTGCTACCCGAACCGTGAGTCGGGCTACAATCGGCTGAAACTCACCGGCACTGACCCCGACGCCCTCGAATCAGCGGCTGCGTGGCTCCGCGAGGTCATCGAGGCTACTGATGACCCTCCATCGTGACAACTGTTATCACGCATGACACCAAAGTACGGGTCGCTATGGGCCTCAGGGAGAAACTCGCCTCGATCGTCCAGCAGGGGCTGTTGGTGGAGGTGTCGACCGCTGAATGCGCCGCCTGTGGCACCCATATCGAGGTCGGGGAGGGGACGTGCCCCGAGTGCGGCGGGGCCGTCGAGGCCGAGCGCGAACCCATTCCGATCTACTGGGACCTCGACTGAGCTCAGACGACGAGTTCGAGATCCGTCTCAAGCAGCGGCTGGGCCCCGGCACTCAGTGCCTGTTGGAACGCCTCGCGGTCCTTCATCACGAAGCAGTTGAAGTTACCGAGGCTGCGGTGGAGGACGGATCCCTTGAACAGGACCCGGGGATGATCCGTGTATTTCCGTTTGACCACTGCGAACTCCTCGACCTCGTCGACCTCGATCAGGGCGTACCCGTGTCGTTCGAGCACGTCCCGGACGTGTGCGAAGCGTGACTCGGGGACCTCGAACCGGTAATCGTACTGATTGTAGTACCGTTTCAGTTCGGCGAATACGTCGTCGTCATCGAAGTAGTGCTTGAAGAGATACGTCTCGTCCCGGGGAAATGCATTGATCCGCTCGTCGCCAGCCCGGTGGAACGACATCGGGTATACCTTAGACCGTCAACCATTTAGTGTTCCCGTCGATTTCGGGCGGTTTGCTCCCCGTTCGAGCGGGTTCCACCCGATCGAATTCTAAGAAGCTATAACCGGCGGCTCGGCAAGCCGGAGGTATGGACGATCCAGCCGACGACCGCGAGTCGATTCCCCGGGCTCAGCCCAGCGAGCGAAAGCCGCTTGATGATGTCCGGGTGATCGACGCGGGCAATCTCGTCGCGGTCCCGGCCGCGACCAACTTGCTGGCCGATTTCGGGGCCGACGTCATCAAGATCGAACATCCCGAATACGGCGACAACCTCCGCGACCTCGATCCCCACAAGGACGGCATCGGGCTCTGGTGGAAGGTCACGGCCCGGAACAAGCGCTCGCTGACCCTCGATCTCTCGACCGCCGAAGGCGCGGCGGTCTTCCGCGACCTGGCCGGGGAGGCCGACGTCGTCGCGGAGAACTTCCGTCCCGGCACGATGGAGCGATGGGGGATCGGCTTCGAGACCCTTCACGAGATCAATCCCGAACTCGTGATGCTCCGGATCTCGGGTTACGGCCAGACGGGCCCCTACAAGGATCGCCCGGGCTTCGGCCGCGTCGCCGGCGCCTTCTCCGGCTCGACCAACCTGATCGGCGAAGCCGACGGGCCGCCCATTACCCCGGGCTATCCCCTCGGGGACAACGTTTCGGCCATCCTGGGCGCCTTCGGGACGATGGTCGCCCTCTGGGAACGGGAGGTGAACGGCGGCGTCGGCCAGGTGGTCGACCTCGCCCTCTACGAATCGCTGTTTCGCATGCTCGAGTGGAACGCCATCGAATACGACCAGACCGGGAACGCCCGGCAGCGGGCCGGCAACACGCACGCCTACGTCGCGCCGAGCTCGACCTACGAGACCGCGGACGGCGAGTGGCTGACCATGACCGCGAGCACGCAGAACGTCTGGCGTCGGCTCTGTCGAGCGATGGACCGTGAGGACCTCATTGAGGCCGACCGCTTCGTCGACAACGAGGCCCGCGTCGAGCACTCCGACGAAGTGAACGGCATCGTCCGCGACTGGGTGGGCGACCACACCCGCGAGGAGGTCGAGGCGACCTGGGACGAACACGAGGTCGCTTACTCGACGGTCTACGACATCGCCGATATCTTCGCTGACGAACACTACCGCAAACGCGGATCGATGGTCCGCGTCGACGACGACCAGCTCGGCGAAACGGTGGTCCAGAACGTGGCGCCGCGGCTGACGGAGACACCGGGCGAAATCGACCACCTCGGGCCGACGCAGGGCGAGCACACCGAGGAGATCCTCGACGAGCTCGGCTACGACCAGGACCGGATCGACGCCCTCGCCGACGCGGGGGTGATCTGATGGCGATCTCCTTCCCGGAGTCGGTCGATATCATCGAGATGCTACCGCGGGATGGTCTGCAGCGGTTCGACGAGTTCGTGCCCACCGAGGAGAAGATCGAGATCATCGACCAGCTGTCGACGACCGGGGTAACCGAGATCGAGGTCTCCTCGTTCACGCACCCGGATATGGTCCCGACGCTCCGCGACGCCGAGGAGGTCTTCGCGGGCATTGAGCGCCACGACGACGTGACCTATCGGGCGCTCGTTCCGAACGGATACGGCATGGAGCGGGCGGTCGACGCCGGGGTCGACAAGGCCAACGCACTCATCACGGCCAGCCCAGAGTACAACCGCCGCAACCAGAACATGACGATCGAGGAGAACCTCGAGGAAATCCGCAAGATCGTCGACATCGCCGACGAGCACGACATTCCTGTCGATACCGGGATCGGCATGTCGTTCTTCTCGCCCTTCGAGGGGGAGACGCCGCCGGACCGCACCCTTTCGATCGTCGACTCCTGCCTCGAGGCCGGCGTGGGATCGATCACCTTCGCCACCTCTAACGGGATGGCCCACCCCGGCCAGATCATCGACCTCGTCGGGCAGGCGCGGGCCCGGTGGCCGGACCTCGACCTCGGGCTTCATCTCCACGACACGAACGGGCTGAGCCTCGCCAACACCGTGGTCGCGATGCAGCTCGGCGTGGCCCGTTTCGATGGGGCCCTCTGCGGGCTCGGCGGTGGCGTCATCTTCGAGGAGTCGCTCGAGAACATCGGGAACACCCCGACCGAGGACCTCGTCCAGCTGCTCTCGCTCATGGGCATCGACACCGGCATCGACTTCGACCACCTCGAAACGGTGGCGAGGGACGTGGCCGACCGCCTCGACCTCCCGCCCATCAGCCACGTCCTCAAGGGTGGGACCCGGCGGGCCCTCCTCGACGCCCACCGCTGATTACTAGAGCCAGTCCTCGGGCTTGGTCGAGTAGTCCACGTCGTCGGCCGCGATATCCTCGACGTCGGCCCACTCGAGCTCCTCGATCTCCAAGTCCTCGCCGTCGTAACGAAGGAGCCGGCCCTCCTCCTCGGGATCGGGTTCACGGCCACGACGGCGGGCCACCTCCCGATCGCGGTCGTCGAGCGTCTTGACGATCGTTTTCAGGTTGACCGGCCGGCCCCAGAGGTCGAACACCCGCTCGAGCGTCTCGCCCGCCTCCTCGAAATCGAGCTGGATCCCGTTATACTGGTGGGCTAACAGCAGCTCGTTCTTGTTGTCGTAGTTGCCGTCCTCGACCGTGATCGTCGGCTTGCCGAAGTTGGTGAACTGCAGGAGGAGCTTCCGCTTGACGTCCTCGGGATCCCGACTCGCCACGCGCGTGTCGCCCGTGGCATGGCTGTATTCGTAGGTGAAGTAGCCGTTCTCGCGGATGAACGACGGCGTGAGGAACTCGTCGATGAACGTGACGTCGTTGTGGCTCTCGCGCACCTGGAATAGCTTGTCCCACCCCGCCGTGTAATCCACGTCGGCGATCGCCGCCTCGATGTCGGGATACCGATCGTTCTCGAAGAGGTAGCGGTCGATCTCCTGGAGGAGCGACCGGTCCACCTCGCGGAGGACGCCACGGTTCTGCGGCTTCGTGAGCGAGAAGTGTCGCTCGGCGAGCCCCTCGTAACTCAGCACCCGCCAGGGCTGGCCGTCGAGATCGAGGTCGCCCGAGAGGGCCCGGTCGAGCGCCGACTGATCCACCTTGACGGGATCAAGCGACCGGAGGTCCGCGAGCGTCTCCTCGGTGATCGAATCGAGCGGCGGCTCGGGTTCGAGGTCCTCGAGGACGCGGTCGAACTCGACGCGGTCGACGATGGTCCCAGGGGTGAGGTCCTCGACCTGCAGCAGCCGCTCCAGCACCTCCCGGCGGTTGGCCTGGTTTTCGATGTGCTCCCACAGCTGCTTGCCAAGCGAATAGGGGTTGAGGCCGGGCGAGCCGAGCACCTTCGCCTGGTGGGCGGCGTAGTCGAGGAACTCGTCGTCGCCGGCGAACGCCTCCTCGCCCATCATCACGGATTCCCACATCGCAGCCCATCCCTCGTTACAGACCTTCGTCATCTGCTGGGCGGCGAAATAGTGGGCCTCCGCCCGGAGGATGTCGATCACGTCCTTCTGCCAGTCGGCCATCTCGACGGCCTTGCCGGTCTCCTCGTCGTACTGCCGGCCGAAGCGACGGAGGAACAGGAGCACGTCCCTCGCGGGCTGCTCCTCCGCGTCCAACTCTTCCTGGGCTTCGACCCAGTCGTCGTCGAAGATCGCCCCCTCCACGTCGGCCGAGATGTCCAGGTCGGGGACCGGCGATCCATCCTCGTGCTCCGATTCGGTCTCGGAGTCCGGCGAGGGATCGTATGGTTGGTACTGGTCGATCGTGTCGACGAGGGGGAGGACGCTGTCGATCCAGCGCTCGACCGCCTCCCGGCCGATCTCGGGATCGGCCATGTAGCCCTCGATCCGGCGGGCGTGGGCCTCCATCCGCGCGGCCGCGTCGGGGTCGTCACCGAACAGCCCGAACCAGCGGTTGTTGGCGAAGAAGTCGGCGTGGGCCTCGACGTGCGTGATGACAGCCTTCTGGTCGGCGGTCGAATTGGACTCCTGGAGGAAGGCGTGGGCGGGGTCGTCGTTGATGACGAGCTCGAACGCCTTACGGCTGCCCGCCCGGTCGAGGCGGCGCTGGCGCTCGTACTTCATGCCCCACCGCCAGTGGGGATACCGCGTCGGGAACCCGTCGTAGGCGATCAACCGGTTCATCTCGTCGTAATCGACGAGCCAGTAGGTTACGGGCAGAGGGTGGAGCCCGAGCTTGTTCGCCAACGCCCGGGCGTCCTCGGCGGGCCCGGTCAGCTTCGTGGCCTTCCGCTGCAGCCCGTCTCGGGACCCCAGGCTCATGCGGCCACCTCCGCTTCGGGTTCGGCTTCTGTGCTGAGGATCGCATCGATCGCGTCGATCACGCCCCCCGGCTCGGTCAACCGCGTCACGACGACGTCGTCCACCCCGTCGAAATGCCGTTCGACCTCGTCGGCGTGGGTCGCGTTGATGCCGCCGCCGTTCGGCCGCGTCTCGACGTAGGCGTGGAGGTTGGCATCGATGTCCTCCATGAGGGGGATCACCCGATCCTCGGTGTCGTTCGTGCTGTTCTCGGAATCGCCCGCCGCGAACACATAGCGGTTCCACTCGCTCCAGGGATATTCCTCGAGGATCTCGGCGGCGCGTTCGTAGGCGGCGGAGATCCGGGTGCCACCCCCGGATCGAATCCCGAAGAAGTCCCCGCGGTCGACTTCCCAGGCATCGGCGTCGTGGGCGACGTAGCGGAACTCGGCGTGGTCGTACTTGCCCTGGAGATACCAGTCGAGCGGCGTGAAGACGCGTTCGACCAGCTCGCGCTTGTCGGCGCGCATGCTCCCGGAGACGTCGCGGATGTTGACCACGACGACGTTCTTCTCGCGCTCCTCGATGATCTCGGGATGACGGAACCGCTCGTCCTCGCGCCGGAAGGGGAGGCGGCGGAGGCCGTCCGTTCGGAGGCGCTCGAGCGTCGAGGTCTGCTCGACCGACGCCTCCATCGCCTCGATGTCCGGCCAGCGGTCGGCGTCGTCGATGGGCGTCTGCTGGGCCAGCCACTGTCGGGAGACGGGAATCCGCTGGCCGCGTGCCCATCGGAACACCTCGTCGACCCCCCAGCCCGAGACCCGGAGGGCCTCGCGGACGTAATCCTCGTCGACGTCGGTCGCGAGCTTGCGCTTCAGTCCCTCGCGGAAGAAGTACTCGATGTCGAGGGTGGAACGAGGCCCGGTAAGCGAGACCTCTGAAAAGTCGCCCTCCTTCTCCTCGATGACCTCCTTGCCCTTCGGCTCGAGGTCGAGCCCGAGCGCCTCATCCAGCTCCTGTGCGAACTCCTCGGGGTCCATTTCGTAATAGTCGTGATCCGTGCCCTCGTCGCCGGCTTTGGCGTCTTCGCCGGGTTGGGGCGTTGCCGAGACCGGATCGCCCGGCTCGCCCTCGCCCTGGCCGACCCCACCGCGGTCCTGCTGGTCGTAGCGGAAGGCGGGGAGCTCCACGATCTTGATGGGGATCCGGACCGACGACTCGCCGCTCGGCCCGAGATCGCCATACGTGATGAACGCCTCGAGGTCCTGTCGACGCTCCTCGCCGACGGCCCGATACCGCTGGAGGTCGTCTTTCAGTCCCATCGGTCGCTCACCCCGTCCATGACTCGTCGGCTCGTGAGCTCGGCCGCTGCCCGGGAGTAGTCCCGCGCCTCGAGGGTGTCCAGCGTGTCAGCTTTGACCCGCTCGGTCTGGGTGCCGGAGGGTGGGTCCGCCCACTGGCGGGGGTCGAGGTCCTCGAACGCCCGGCGGACGTCGGTCCAATCGTTCTCGGCGAGGACCTCCCGGATGACCGGGATCTCGGTGAAGTCCACGTCGCCGACCTGGAAATCCTCCGTCCGGTGCTCCCAGGCGTGGCGGTTCAGCGAGGTGATGATGCGTTCGCGGCGGAAGGATTCCACCTCGTCGCTCGGGTCAGTCCCGTCGTAGTCCGCCTCGCCGAACCGGCCGAGCTGCTCGATCTCGAAGACCTTCATCGTGAGCGGATCCGGTTGGATCTCGCCACGGTCGGTCTCGACGGGCTCGCCGGTCGCCCAGGCATAGACGTGCTCGACGTATTCGGCCACGGATTCGCGGTCGGCGGTGTGACCGGCGAGCATCGCGTCGAGGACGTCGTCGGCCTGTCGCTCGGCAATGTAGTCCTCGACGGGATGGACCCGGCCCTCGTACTCGCCACGTTCGGAGGCGGCGAAGACGGGGGCGTCCCGAAGCCCCTCGACCATCGCGTCGAGCACCTCGTGGGGCATGATCACGTCCTCGACGGCCAGGTCCGGGTGATGGCGGTCGCGGACCGCACCGAGCAGGTCGGCGAGGACGTCACGCGTGAACGTGACCGGAATGCCGTGCTCGCCATCGTGGGCGTCGGCATCGAATTCGAACGCCTCGGCCTCCAGCCGATCGTCACCGGACCGAAGATAGCCCCGGTCGAACAACAGCGCCTTCTCCGTGAGGTCGAGGTCGTCAGGGAGGTCCTCGGGGTCGAGCCTGGAGACCACACCATAGAGGCCCGCCGCCTCGAGGGCATGCGGCGCGAACTCGACCTGCCGCGTTTCCTCCTCACCCCGTCGGATCGACATAGTGAGCGGGGCGACGATTCGCTCGTCGAGGGCCTCGTAGCTCTCAGCCTCCCAGACGCGCCGCTCGTCGGCCAGCTCTCGTCGGATGAGCTCGACCTCCAGGCTGAGGTTCGTGAGGTACTGAAACTCGAGCTTGTTGAGCCGGCGCTTGAGCGCCTTCAGGGGGTCGTGGTCCTTCCGGTCGGCGTGCTGGTTGAGCTGGGCCTCGAGGTCCGGGTTCGAGATGACGATCAGCTGCGTATCGATATCCATCCCGATCCCCTTGTCGAGCTTGACGGTCCCCTCTTCGGGCACGTTGAGGAGTTTTTGGAGGAGATCGGCGTGATGGCTCGCGTCCTCGACGATGGTCACGCCGCCGTTTCCCTGCGAGATCACGCCGTCGTAACTGAAGGCCTGTGGGTTCTTCCGGCCGCGCGAGTCGAGGGCCCGGAGCATCTCGAGCATCCAAGACCCGACCAGCCGCTCCTTTGGCGAACCGCTGTCCTCGGCGTGAAGGACGCCGATTCCGTTGCCCACGTCCATGACGAAATTCTTCACGCGGAGGTGCCGTTGGTCGGTGATCTTCGAGAACAGGTCGGTGCGGTCGTCACGGCGGTAGCGTTCCTCCAGCTGTTGGAATGCCTCCCGGGAGAACGGATCCAGGCGGCCGTCGACGCGGATCGGGACTTCATCATTCAGGGTTCGGTTCAAGTCCCCAAGGATTTCCTCGCGGACGTCCGGCGGGAAGACCGTGAAGGGATGGGCCTGGACTGGGCTTTCGTACCAATGATCATCGTCGCTGGCGGGCGCCTCGTTGTAGCTCAGCCCGCGAACCTCATCGGTCCGCTCGAGGTTCCACTCGATCGTGTACCGTCGCCCCTCCGGGGTTTTCGAGTATTCACGGAGGCCGTTGATCAGACATCGCTTCAGCTCTGACTTGCCGGTCGCGGTCGGGCCGGCGAACCAGATGATCGACTCGGCCTTGCCCCGCCCGGCCGCGATCGCCCGAAGATCGTCCACGAAGGCGTTGAGCATCTCGGTGTTGCCGAGGACCGCGTGCTCCCCGTCGTTGTGCGGGTCGTCGAAGAACCGGTACCGCTCGGTCTCCTCGCTCTCCTCGATGACCGTGCGGGTGCCCGCCGACTCGATGGCCGCGAGCAGGTATTTCGAGGCGTGGGCGGCGATGGTCGGGCGGTCGAATACCAGATCGACGTACCCCGCCAGTTCCATCGGCTCCTCGTAGGTCGTCCGCAACGCCCGGTCGGCCTCGCGGACGTAGCGGTTTCCGCTCATTCCTCGAGTTCCGCCTTCGCGACGGCCGCGCCGGCGAATTCCAGGACCTCGCGGGCGCCAGCCTCGGAATAGCCCTGTTCGACCAGCGCGTCGATCCAGGCGTTCTCCTCGTCGCGGTCAACCTCGTTCGACGAGACCAGCGCCGAGAAGTTGATGTTGTGCTTTTTATCCTCCCAGAGCTTCCGTTCGAGGGCCCGTCGGAGACGATCGTTGTCCTGTGGGTCGAACGGGGCCCCCTCGCGTGCCCGCCGGGAGACCCAGTTCGACACCTCCTGGCGGAAATCGTCCTTGCGGTCCTGGGGAATGTCGAGCTTCTCCTCGACGGCCCGCATGAACGTCTCATCCGGCTCCTGCTCCTGCCCGGTGAGGTCGTCCGTGACCGTCGATTCGTCGATGTAGGCCATGACGTGATCCATGTACTTCTCGCCCTGTCGGCGGATCTCCTCAATGTCGTAGGCGAGGGCGTGGCGCACGTCGTCGATGGCCCGCTCCTGATATTCCTCGCGGACGGTTTCGAGGTGGCGGTAGTATTCCTCGAAGTTCTCGGCGGGAATGGAGCCGTGATTCTCGAGGTTTTCCTCGAAGTGGTTGAACACTGATAATGGGCTCAGGAAGGCTCGATCGCGGTGTTTCGCGTCCATGATCGCTTCGGCGATTTCGTCGCCGACGAACCGTGGCGAGATGCCGTACATTCCCTCACCGTGATCGGCCTGTTCGGCGGCCTCCTCGCGGAGCTTGCGGACGTCGATCTCGTCGCTGGCATCCTTCGAATCGTTGTAGGCCTTGGCCTTCTGAAGGAGGTCGATCGTCTCGGCCGCCGGCTCCTCGAGCCGGGTCAACACGCCGAACAGCCCGGCCATCTCGAGCGTGTGTGGCTCGACGTGAATGTCAGGGACGTCGGCGTTCTCGAGGAGCTTTCGGTAGATGTCTGCCTCGGATTCGAATTCGAGGACGTATGGGAAGTCGATCCGTTTCGTCCGGTCATTGAAGGCCTCCATCTTCTCGTCGCCCTTCTTGTCCCGGTACTCCGGCATGTTCGTCCGGCCGACGATGACCTGGTCGATATCGATCCGCGGGTTGTTTTTCGGCTTGATCGTCTGCTCCTGCGTCGCGTGCAGGAAGTCGTAGAGGAACTCCCGCTGGAGTTTGAGCAGCTCCTCGCCGGAGAAGATGCCTCGGTTGGCGTTACAGAACGCGCCCGAATAATCGAAAGCCCGGGGATCGGACTCGCCGTAGACGGCAAGCTTCGAGTAGTTGACGTCGCCGGTGAGCTCGGTCTCGTCCTGATTCTTCTTGTCCTTCGGTTCGAACGTCTCGACGCATTCCCTGTTGGTTTCGTCGGCGACGAGGCGAATCACTTCGATATGGTTGTCGAAGACTGTCTGGAGGTCATCATCGTAGTGTGCCAGCAGCCGGTCGAGGTAGAACGCTGACTCGGGATCCGGTGACTGTTCGTTCCGGATCGAATACGGGGCGTCAAGCCCCTCGTTGATCTCCTCGAGGACCTGATCCCGCTGCTCCTGGGGGAGTAGAACGAGGGGATCCTGGTTCATTGGCGACCGGACCGTGTCGTCGGTCGGGTCCTGGTCGGCGATCACGTCGGTGAGGTTGGTCCACCGGAAGGTGTAGAGCCGACCGTCATCCGTCCGGGTATAGTCCTCGAAATACCGGCGGAGCTGCCGGTCGAAGTCCGACTTGCCGGAGCCGACCGGCCCGAGCAGGAGCTTGATCCGCTTTTCCGGACCGAGGCCACGGGCACCGCTTTTGACCTTGTTCACGAACTCGTGGATGGCACGGTGGATGCCGTCGCCGTAGAACGCGTTGGCACCACCGGACAACGTATCCTCCGTCGCGAGGTGGTAGCGGACAACGCCTGACTCCTCGTCGTAGGACGACCCGTAATAATCGAACATATCCGCCACCCGCTGGTGGGCGTTTCGCGCGATCCGGGGATCGCGGCGCAGTTCCTCCAAGTACCATTCGACACGTTGCGGCTCTCGGAGGTCATCTGGAACCGACTCGCGGTACTGGGCTGAGAGATCGGCGAGGGTTTCGGTATCACCTGTCATGGTGTGGTGCGGTCGGGTGACCGCGGTCGTGCCCTGGTCGGCCGCCGAGGGCTGGTGCTGTCGCTCCGTGGACAACACCTCACACGCGGCGACCAATCGCATCCCTCACGACGACCGGCGGGGTACGGCGGGCGGAGTCGTGAGCGGCGTATCGGACGTGGGCGCAGACCGATACTGTTTAATTGTTTGTGGATTGGTCACATATAACTCTTTTTGCCAGTATGAAGAGAAGAATCCCGTCGAGGGGACGGGTTTTACTCCAATTCATCTAGACACTCATGAGCTTCCTTTAAGAGGTAATCGGCCGTTTCGCAAGGCCTTACCCCACTGCTGGCGAACGAACTGGAGATGCCCCTCGAGTCGCTTCCCGACGGGTGGGAGGTCTGGAACGAGGAACCCCGGGGCCGAGTGATCCTCGCCTATCAGCCCGACGTATTCAACGGCCGAGAATACGATTCGGCCTGCCTCCCGACCATCACCATCGCCCCGGGCGCGTCCCCCGATCAACACCCCGAGCAGCGGAAACAATCGGCGAAATGGTACGTAGCCCTCTATCTCGAACCGGCGGTCAGGGTTCGATCATGCGATTCAGCCCATGAATCCCGGGATGCCGCCGTCGAGGGCGCACTCGGGGTGGCCGGCCGCTTCAGCGAGGGGATGGTCGATTACCGGGGCGCGTACATGGAACCCCGCGAGGACTACCTCGATGCCCTCGACCGGCTCATCCGTCGAGAGGGTTAACACGACCCCGCCGATACAGGAGAACATGGGTCAGCTGACGCTCATCGGCACCCGGCTCGCGAACGAGGGGATGGAGTTCGTGTACGGTGGCGAAGCGTCAGGATGCGAGGGCTGTCCGTACCGCGATCAGTGCCTCAACCTCTCCGAAGGGCGGCGATATGTGGTCACCGAGGTCCGGGAGAACGCACCCACGCTCGAGTGTGGAGTGCATGACGATGGCGTGGTCGCGGTCGAAGTCGATCCGGCGCCGATACAAGCCAACGTCCTTTCCGACCGCGCCTATGCCGGAAACCGGGTCACGCTTCCAGGGCCCTGCCCCCACGTCGAGTGTCCCAGTCACGAATACTGCGAACCCGCGGGCGGGGAGTTCGACGAGGAGTACCGGATCGCCTCGGTCATCGGCGACCCGCCGCACGACTACTGCATGTTGGACCGGAAGCTTACGCTAGTGGAATTCACGCCGAGGGACGACTAGCCCATCGAGCGGGCGTCCGTGCCGGAGAGAGATCCGACCCGTTGGCCGGCGAACCCGAACTGGTCGGCGTACCCATATGGTGAGAGGAGGATCGGGTAGAAGGCCTCGTCGGCCACGAGCGGTTCGCCATCGGCCGCGGCGAATGTTTCGCCGGATTCCACCCGAGAGAAGTTTTCGACGAAGACTTCGTAAGCCTCGGCCGTGGGTTTGTCGATGCGGTCGTCCAACCGGAACACTGGCACCTCCCGGCCGACGGTCTGCCCGGGAAGGGCACCGGTGGCCGTAAGGAACTCTCTGGCTATCCGATAAGCGTTCTCCGCCGCCTGGTCGCTTCCTTGTCGGCCGGCTTCGACCTCGATAAAATCGGCCTCGAGGGCGAAAATCCGGCCCTCGGGTTGATCGACGTCAACTAGCGCGGTGATCGACAGGAACGGAGCGATGTCCGCCATCGGCCCCTCGAGGCCGTTGACGATGCCGAACGGTTCGTCCATCGATTGGGTCGAATGGATCGCCAGGGCGGTCATCCCGCGGAGCTCGTCCGCGAGCACCTCGGCGAGCCGATGCTCGTTTGAACCGGGCAACTGGGCTCCATCGAAGGAGCGGTTGAGATCGGCGTCGATATAGCGGACGTTCTGTTCGAGAGCTTCCTCGTTCGCGACGATCAGCTTTACCGCCCGCTCCATGATCGGCTGGTCCTCGATCAACCGGTCGATTGCCCGGACGCCACAGGGTTCGTCGCCATGCAATGCCCCGACAATGGCGACCTCTGGCGTCCCTTCCCCCAAGATATCAACCCGCATTTCGGTCTCAATACTGACTGGCGCCCGGTGGGATTTCAGGGTTACGAGAATAAATCGCTCAATCGAGGGCTTCGACGTACTCGTAATCGACCGCTGTCGCGGTCGGCGTGGCTCCGTCGAGGCGGAGCTGCCAGCCATTGACCCTACCTGGGTCGTCGAGCGCATTGGTCATCGTCACCCTGATCGAACGGACATCGAGGCCATAGAAGTCCGGTGGGACGCCGTGGAGATACTGGAGGGCGGTCTCGAACAGGGAGCGGAGGCCATTGTCGTTCTCGTAATCGACGTGTTTGTGGACGCCAGCCGCAACCTGAACCATGCCGTGGAGGAAGGCGCTCTCAGTCGTTCCGGCCCCGTAATTGTACCACTCGTCCTCGAAACAGTCGTGGGCCTCGTGATAGGCCTCGGCGTTGAAGAGCCGAACGCCGTGTTCGATAGCACGTCGAAGCGTGGCGTGTTCCCAGCCGTCCTCGGGATCCCACCCGGGTGGGGAATTGCCGTCCGGGGGCTGGACGGCCGGGTCGTCCGTATGGTCAGCCATTGATCATTCCCGGTCCCGTGACTCGCGATACAGGAGGGCCCGAACCTCGTCTTTCGAGTCGACCGTTCGGTCGGCATCGGCGAGGTGGACCCGATACCCGCCGTCGACCCGTTCCCATCGGTCGTTGTGCGCGTCGAGCGGATCGGTCTCGGCCAACAAGGTGGCGGCGTCGGACGTGCCGTCCGAGACGCTTCGCTCCTCGGCACCCGGACCCTGGAGCCCTGATCCGGCTGGGAGCCGGTCCCCGTGGACCACGACATCGTTCCCACCGCAGAGCGGACACGTCGAGTTCGGACCCTCGACGTCGGTCCCACAGACCGCACACCGATAAGGCGGTTCGGCCTCCGACGGCCGGTTGGTATCGACGAGACGACGGAGCCGTGACAGCAGAGCGGCTAGAAGTCCCATGGTCACCCGTAATGTTTGAACAGGAGCGCCCGGACGTCGTCCTTGGTCCGGACTGATTCGGTGGCACCGTCCGGCAGCGTGACCGAATATTTGCCTTCGTCTCCGTCGTTAAGAGTCCATTTTTCCTGGTGGCGCTCGAACGGGCTCATCATCGCCTCCAACCGGTCTTCACCACGGTGCGGTTCCTGGGAGGTATCTGTCTCGTCCTGGCTGGCAGGACCGACCGATATGTCGGAGTCCTCCTGATAATGATCGATGAGAAACTGGAGGGCGTCCTGGTAGCGCACCGCCCCGTATTTTCCGACGTGCTCGGCTTCGAGGTCGGTGATGAGGTCGTCAAGAAAGGCCCGCTGGTCAGTCGCGATCTCGATCTCGGGCATACGTATCGGTACGTGAGGCCCGACGTAAAGATTCACGCCGACCGGGCAACAGATGTCCCTATGGACACGGTGGTTCGTCGGCTCGTCCTCGTCATGGTACTCACCCTCGCGTCGATGATGGCGGCCGGGAGCACTCTTCTCGAATCGATCCGGACTGGGGGTGATCCCAACGGGTGGTTGATCCTCCTGAGCCTCGTGCTATTGGGGGCGGCCGGCTATATGGCCTTCAAGGCGTTCGCCAATCCGGTCGAATTCGGCGATTAGCGCGTCGAACCGAAGGGGAAAAGAAAGGAGTGGGGGTCGCTAAAGGGGACGGATTCGGCGCAGCCACGTAGGGTCCGAGCGGATCGTCATCCTTCCGACTGCACAGTCAGGAACGGCGAGGGGATCGCGCCTGACGGATCTCTCCACCGTCCCTGATCTTGTCTTCGCACCGGGGACAGACGCGGGGGTCGTCCATCCCATCGGGTGCGAACACCCTGGCATATCGACGCGTGACGTGACTGCCACAGTTTTGGCACGTTGGCATGGCTGCGCGGCCACCGCTGGAGGGGGGTACCAGC
>Ga0207797_1000628_pt1 | contig 26984 bp, 21 predicted proteins | sample PRCRCaboRojoPR_6_FD_187275 | JGI IMG/M metagenome (GOLD analysis project Ga0207797, IMG submission 187275) | Marine sediment microbial community from Cabo Rojo, Puerto Rico - PR CR 10% Liquid 1 (SPAdes) | ecosystem: Environmental > Aquatic > Marine > Coastal > Sediment | place: Cabo Rojo, Puerto... | reverse complement strand
CATGATGCTGCATTCTGTATCTATGAGTTCGCCGGCCGGTTCTCGCCCAGGATTGTCACCACAGACTGGGTGTACATCCGGCTCCACGGACCGGGTGACGCCTATCAGGGAGACTATTCCCGGGAAACACTTCGGGAATGGGCCGATAGCATTATCCGGTGGCGAAATCAGGGTAAGGAGGTGTTCTGCTATTTCGACAACGACCAGTCGGGTTATGCCCCGAAAAATGCCATCGAACTCATGGAAGTATTAAGGATGAAGGATTATTAGTAAAGGATTACTGATTAATGATAGCCATGAAATAGACGGCAAAATATGAAATAAGAGGCTTCTGACCAAAGCGAATGTTTAACTTCCTGTCCGCATACCCTCCATTCTATCTCTTTGTATCAGCCTGAATTATTCATGAAAACAGTGAAAATCCTATGACACAAAGGATTGGGAGGAGTGAATGAGAAGGGCCCCGACCAGGGGCCTTCTCATTATCATTCCGTTTCTTTAGCATTTCATTGACAGTAATATGTGATATATGAATTATTCAGGTTAAGGATTCACAGTTGTATACGTCGGTGAGACGTATGGGCTTGGCCTGTCGCGAGCAGGCAGAGTAGCATTTTTATCAGGGATCTTTCTCCGGCCGGCTACACATTGTGGTTTTGATTCTATAGGTTAATACAAAAGTGGTATCTGTAATCAGGGGGTGTGATATGCCCATTCATAACAGTGATATCTCGGGTATTCTCAGAAAAGTTGCGGATCTGCTCGATATTGAGGGAGCCAATCAGTTTCGGGTACGCTCCTACCGGGAAGCGGCGCAGAATATCGATAATCTCTCGGGAGATGTCAGCACCATGGTGGCTGAGGGGCAGGAGCTCACTGCTATCCCCGGGATCGGCAGCAGTATGGCGGAGAAAATCCGGGAGATTGTCGATACGGGGACGCTCGGACAGCTGGAAGAGATCACCTCGAGAATTCCGGAATCCCTGACGGATCTGCTGCGGCTGGAAGGATTGGGGCCGGAGCGCGTCGGTGATCTCTACCGTCAACTGGGGATTGAGACTCTGGAAGCTCTTGAATATGCGGTGGAGGATCATCGGATACGGGAACTGGAAGGCTTCGGAGCCAAAACCGAGGAGAAAATCGGCCATGAATTGGAGCGTATCGGGGAACAGGATATCCGAACCATGTACAGCGAAGCGGAGGAGTATACTGAGCCGCTTATGGAATATCTCAAAGGTTGTGAAGGCGTCGGAAAAATCGCCGTTGCCGGGAGCTACCGACGGCGTAAGGAGACAGTGGGCGATATTGATATCCTGGCAACCTGCGATAATATACAATCCGTGATGGAGCTGTTTGTTCGCTATGAAGATGTCGATGAGGTCCTGGCACATGGTGAAACAAAATCATCGGTGCGGTTGCGGTCAGGACTACAGGTCGACCTCAGGGCGGTTGCCGAGAAAAGTTATGGGGCGGCTTTGGCATACTTTACCGGTTCCCAGCGGCACAACATCCGCTTGCGTGAACGTGCTCAGGAAAGAAATTTGAAGATCAATGAGTACGGGGTGTTTCCTGAAGGTGAGGAACACCCGGTGGGCGGCAAGGAAGAGGAGGAGGTGTATGCGTCTGTCGGTTTACCATATATCCACCCGGAATTACGGGAAGATCGGGGAGAAATCGAAGCCGCAGAGGATGACAATCTGCCCGGCCTGATTACCCTGAATGACCTGCGTGGTGATTTGCAGATGCATACTACCGCTTCCGATGGTACGGCATCTGTCAGGGAAATGGCAGAAGCCGCCAGAGCACTGGGACACGAATACATCGCCATTACAGACCATTCGCAGCGTGTGACGGTCGCCGGGGGACTCGATGCCGATGAACTTGCGGAGGAGATCGATCGGATTGATGAGATAAATGAGTCCTTCGATGGTTTCAGGATTTTGAAGGCCGTTGAAGTCGATATCCTGAAAGACGGCAGACTGGACCTGGAAGATGACATTCTGCAGCGCCTGGATTTGCGGGTATGCTGTATTCATTATCATCAGGATCTGGACGAGGAGGTGCAGACTACCCGGGTACTTCGTGCCATGGAGAACCCGTATTTTAATATCCTGGGCCATCCCACCGGCCGGGAGCTTGGGAGGCGCGGGGAAATGGCGCTGGATATGGAACGGATCATGGATCGGGCCCTGGAGTATGGTTGCTTTTTAGAGTTGAATTCCACCCCGAGACGTCTGGATCTGAATGACATCTATTGCAAGATGGCGAAAGAACGGGGTGTGAAGATCGCAATTTCCACAGATGCACACAGTACCGGTGAATTACAGCATATCAGATACGGGATAAACCAGGCACGTCGCGGCTGGCTGGAGCCGGATGATGTGGTGAATACCAGACCTGCTGACGAACTTCTGAGACTGCTTCACAGGGATTAACAACATTTCTCTGTGTACTCTGTAACTCTGTGACTACATTTGTAAATGTAATCTGACTGTGTAAACCGCTAATCTGCGCGAATGAACACGAATGAATATGGCTGTTACGGGTCCATTGTTTATATTTGCCAGAACGAAGGTGCGCTATGAATGACCCACAATCCGACATTGAACTGAAACCGGAGATTCATCCGGAGAACGTCACATCCGCAGAGGAAGCGGAAGAGGCGGCGAAGCGGCTCCGCGAGGCCGTCCGTTATCATAATTACCGGTATTATGTGATGGATGACCCGATGATTGCAGATGCGGAGTATGATGAACTGATGCGAACTTTACAAACTCTGGAAGAACAGTATCCGGAGGTGGAAACCGAAGATTCACCCACGCAGAAAGTGGGGGGAGAACCCAGGGAAGAACTGGGCCTGCTGGAGCACCCCATTCCCATGCTCAGCCTGAAGTCGATAACTCAGTCCCGGGAGGCCAGAGATTTCGATGAGACCTGTCGCAGGGAACTCGGAGTTGATCAGGTTACCTATACCTGCGAACCAAAGTATGACGGTCTGGCGGTGGAGCTGATATACGAAGGCGGGGTATTAACCTACGGAATTACGCGGGGAGACGGGCAAACCGGGGAGGACGTCACCGCCAATGTGAAGACGTTGAAAGAAGTACCTCTTCGTTTACTGCAGCCTGACGGTTTACCGGTACCGGAGCGGCTAGTTGTCCGTGGTGAGGTATACATGCGGAAGGACAGATTCCAGGAACTGAACCGGTTCCGGCGTGAGCAGGAGGAACGCCCGTTCGCCAATCCCCGGAACGCCGCGGCCGGTTCCATGCGCCAGCTGGATCCTTCCGTAACCGCCCGCCGGCCACTGCAGATATTTTTCTACCAGATCGCCGAGGTGGTGGGACACGAGTTTACCAATCACTGGGATGTGTTACAGAATCTGCCCAAATGGGGGCTGAAGGTAAACCATGAGCTGAACAGAAGGTGTGAGGGCATCGAGAGGGTAATTGAAGTCTATGATACTCTTTTGGACCAGCGTGAAGATCTCCCGTATGAAATCGATGGTATGGTCTGCAAAGTCAGCGATTTCGGGGCACAGGAGAGGTTGGGGTTCCGGACGAATAATCCCCGCTGGGCTGTCGCCTATAAGTTTCCGCCGCGACAGGCAACCACGCGGATCGAATCCATTGAAGCGCAGGTAGGTCGTACAGGCAAGCTCACGCCTATTGCACATCTTGAACCGGTGAATATCGGCGGGGTTGAGGTGAGCCGTGCTTCTCTGCATAATCAAAGTGAGGTGGATGAGAAGGATATCCGGGTAGGGGATACGGTTGTGGTGGAGCGCGCGGGCGATGTAATTCCGTATGTGGTCAAACCGATTACGGATCAACGGGACGGTTCCGAGCAGCCCTATCACCTCCCCGATCGTTGTCCGGTCTGCGATGCCGAAGTGATGATGAGTGAGGACAGAAAACAGACATTTTGCACTAACGCACGGTGTCCCGCTCAGATTCGTGAACGCATAAAGCATTTTGTTTCCACCGCCGGTATGGACATTGAGGGTCTCGGTGATCGCCGGGTGCGTATGCTGCTGGAGAAAGGGCTGGTGGACCGGGTGTCCGATCTGTATTCCCTGACCGCAGAAGACTGGATGCGGTTGGATGATGTGGCGGAGAAATCCGCACAGAACCTGCTGGATGAGATGGAAAAGAGTAGAGAGCAAACCCTCGATGTATTTCTGTACTCACTGGGTATTCCACATGTAGGAACTCATATGTCCAGAGTCCTGGCGCAGCATTATCGCACCCTGGAGGATCTGCAGTCGGCGGAACAGGATGAACTGATGCAGATTCACGAGGTTGGTCCGGAAGTGGCCAGAGCGGTGGAACTCTTTTTTTCCAATGATGATAATCTGGAGGATATCCGCCGGATTCAGGACGCTGGACTCCGGCTGACCAATCCGTATGCGGAACGGGAGCAACAGTCACTCCAGGGCCTGACCTTTGTGTTTACAGGAAATCTGGAGGAATGGTCTCGTGCGGAAATCAGGGATCTGGTTGAACGATTGGGAGCGCGGGCGACTTCCAGCGTCAGCGGTAATACGGACTATGTGGTGGCGGGGCCCGGGGCCGGTTCGAAGCGTGACGAGGCGGAGGATCGCGGTATTCCAATTTTATCTGAAGATGAATTTAAGCAGTTGTTAGCGGAGAAAAGTGCACTGTAGGTATGTTGTTTATTTAAAAGGACTGATAAACCGGGGCGAGTCATGCCAATTCTCTTTAAGAAGTCGAAGGAACTTGAGAATAAAATCGATAACTATCTCGACCAGGTGGTCCAGGGTGGTCTGCTGTTTCGTGAAGGGGTGAAGTATTACCTCTCGGAAGAGTTCGAGACCTTTGAGGAACGCCTGAACCGGATTGATGCTCTGGAAAGTGATGCGGACGAGGGGCGCAGGGAGATCGAGAACATGTTGTACGAACATACTCTTCTTCCTGATGCACGTGGCGATGTCCTGGGCATCATCGAGAACACAGATGAAGTCCTGAATGTAACGGCCGAGACGCTTACCCAGTTTTCCGTGGAGCAACCTGGATTTCCGGAAGAATATCATAAACGGATTCTCGATCTCTCGGAAGTTTCCATTTCAAGTCTTGATCAGCTGGTTGCGGCTATCCGGGCATATTTCAGGGATGTCAGCCGGGTGCGGGATGATATCAACAAGGCGCTGTTTTATGAAAAAGAAGCTGATAAAATTGCCGATTCCATCAAACGGCAGATATTCCAGTCCGAAACCATCACGGATTTCAGCCGCAAGTTGCATCTGCGGGACTGTGTAACGAATATTGAGAATATTTCCGATACCGCTGAGGTGGTGTGTGACAGGTTGTCCATCGCGGCGATTAAGCGTTCGGTCTGATCACAGACCATGACCTGGTTTTATCTGCTCAGCGGACTGTTTCTTGGGTGGTCGTTAGGGGCAAATGACGCTGCCAATATTTTTGGCACTGCAGTGGCCACCAGAATGGTCCGGTTTCGGGTCGCTGCACTGGTCGCCACGTTTTTTGTCATTCTGGGGGCGGTGTTCAGCGGAGTGGGTACGACGGAAACCCTGGCGGAACTGGGTGCGGTGAATGCCCTGGGTGGGTCGTTCACTGTTGCGCTGGCTGCTGGACTCGCCGTGACCTGGATGACCCGGTTGAGATTACCGGTGTCCACTACACAGGCTATTGTCGGAGCGATTATCGGCTGGAACCTGTTTACCGATTCACCGACCAATCTGGCATCGCTGACAGAGATCTTCTCCGCCTGGGTAATTTCGCCTCTGCTTGCCGGAGCGTTTTCTATCGCGCTGTACACCATTGCAAAACACACGATCTTCAGGATTAAACTCCATCTGGTGCGGCAGGATGCCTATAACCGGCTGGCGCTTATTGTTATTGGCGCGTTCGGGGCATACAGTTTGGGGGCCAACAATATAGCGAATGTAGTCGGCGCATTCGCCCCGGCGAATCCGTTTCAGGATATTATCTTGTTTCAATCTGTCACCTTCACCGGAACTCAGCAGCTATTTCTGGTCGGGGCGCTGGCTATCGGCGTCGGCGTCTATACCTACTCACACCGGGTCATGGAAACTGTCGGAAACGATCTCTTCAAGTTGACTCCCATCACCGCTTTGATTGTGGTGCTTGCAGAGTCTCTTGTCCTGTTCCTCTTCGCATCAAAGGGACTGGAGCAGTGGCTGCTCCGACAGGGGCTTCCCACCATTCCGCTGGTACCGATCTCCAGTTCACAGGCGATCATCGGTGCCGTATTGGGACTGGCGGTCGCCAAGGGGGCACGCGGAGTGCGGTATAAAGTGCTGCTCAGGGTGGCGTCCGGATGGATCACTGCCCCCCTGATCGCCGGGATAGTAAGTTTCATTGCCTTGTTTTTTGCACAGAACCTGTTTGAGATGCAAGTGCAAGAACCTCAGTCTGCAGACCAGACAACATATTACCGGATTGAAGAAAGAGGATGGTCGTTGTCTTGTCTGTCACCAGGCAGAATCGGATCTCGGGGAAGACCGGACTGCATAAGGCGGCAGGGACCGGGAAAATACGGTTCTGCGGATGCGTTCACTGATACCTCGGCGCTATCGGATAATCAATATGTCCCGAAAACACAAACCGGTGCTGGAAATGTGAAGAGATTACACACAAACTGTCGTTTAATTACGAAATACAGCTCTCCATTTTATGGTAAAAATCAAGAAACCGTGGAAGTAACCAGAAGTGTACTCTCACTCAAATTAACAAGGGAGGTTTACCATGATTGAAATACAAAGAGTGCTGTTTACCACGGATTTCTCCGACTATTCAAGGTATGCGCTTCCCTATGCGATTACTATGGTACAAAAATTTGATGCCACACTCCATGCCCTGTATGTAGTGGAGCCTCCAAACACACCGGCGGATTTCGCCTGGGATCAGATCGGGTATGACGATCTGGAACAGGCCCATATCGATCATGCCAGACAGAGTCTGGAGAAACTCGTCATAAGTGAGGTTCCTGAAGAGATCGATACGGAGATCGCCGTTCACCTGGGGAGAAGCGTGCGTGAAATCCTGAATTACGCCCGTGAAGAAGACATCGATATGATCGTAATGTCCACCCATGGCCGAAGCGGACTCGAACATATCCTGTTCGGAAGTACGGCGGAAAAGGTAGTACGGCAGTCCCCCTGCCCTGTTCTGACTATCAGACATCCGGACCATTCCTGATTCGAGTTGCGCTGACGGGGCGTGAAATCTCGTCATTCGTACCTATTAACTCAGAGATTCATCCCCGAATCCGGGGTGCGCTGCAGGAGAATCGTAGCAAGAATTCCCTTGTAAGAACTCACCCGGCAGTCTGAGTACTGGTAGAACAAGATGACCTGCATGTAAAACAGATTTTCAGTTCCCAAAACGGTCTGAAATATGCCATGCTCGTTGGCATGTCTGTCCATCGATGGAAAGCCACGCCATTTTGAGATTCCGGATACTGCCACTTAATTTAATCCAACGAAAGCCTGTGAGGAAGTGTTGAAGAAGGAAAGGAGGGATTTCTTATGGTGTCAGGTTTTCAGCGTGATCCATTGCCTCCTTCAATAATCATCGGAGTCTTTATCATTCTTGCCGCATTCAGTTTTACTGCCATGGGATGCCAGCAGCAACAACTGGCCAGCAGGACCGAGCAGCCGACGGATGCCAATATTGAAATGGCCCTGCGGAATAAACTTGACAGGGCGCGGGGGATACCGGATCCGCAATCAATCACCATTCAGGTGGATAGCGCTGTTGTGGAGTTGACCGGTACCATCGATAATATTTTGGCCAAAGAACGATCCACCCGAATCGCCGAATCAGTTCAGGGGGTACGTTCGGTGGTGAACAATCTGGTAATCACCTCACAACGTCCCGATGAGGAAATTGCCGCAGATGTCAACGGGGCCCTTGCCCAGGATCCTGCAACGGATGAACTCAATGTGGCGACCTCTGTGGACAGTGCAGTTGTGACCATACGTGGTCAAGTCGACAGTTATCAGGAGCAGGAACTTGCTGAGACGGTGGTAAAAGGGATCAAAGGTGTCAAAGGGGTTCGTGATAGTATTACCGTGGATTTTGCACTGGAACGATCCGATCAGGAAATCCAGGAAGATGTCCAAAGTGCCCTGCAGTGGGATACCCGGATTGATGCAGCGCTGATCGATATTGCTGTTGAAGATAACGTAGTAATCCTGACCGGCACCGTTGGCAGTGCGCATGAAAAGACTCTTGCCAGGCAAAAAGCTTGGGTTGCTGGTGTGCAATCGGTGGATGCCACCGACCTTGAAGTGAAGTCGTGGAAACAGCAGGCGATACGGGAGACTGAAGAAGATATCCAGCTGACTGATGCGAATGTCAAATCCGCAATCCGTGCAGCATTAGAGGTCGACCCCCTGGTGAATACTGACAGTGTTGATGTTGAGGTAGTGAACGGCCACGTGACGCTCACCGGGACACTGGATAACCTGAAGGCGACACGGTCGGCAGCACAGGATGCCCGGAATACCCGGGGGGTCCGTGAAGTGGAGAATGCAATTGGTGTGGGGCCGGTCCGGGATATCCCCGACTCGAGGATCACCGATCAGATTACCCAGTCTATTGCGAGAGATCCGTACCTGAACCTCGAGAATTTTCAGGTGGCTGTACAGGATGGAATCGTAGAGCTGTCGGGGACTGCCGCGACGTATTTTGAAAAGTGGGAAGCTGGCAACCTCGCTGCCCGGGTGCACGGTGTTCGGAAAATCGAAAATAAGATCAATGTGGAATACACCCGGCGTGCATACGACCAGAGTTTTCATGACTGGGATCCGGTGATGTTTGACTTCGATTATCAGCCCAGGCAAAAGAGTGATCAGGAGTTGCTCGATGACGTGGAATATCAGCTGAGCTGGAATCCGTTTGTGAATAGTGAAGATCTGGATATTACGGTTCAGGATGGTACGGTGACACTGGAAGGAGAAGTCGATTCCTGGTATAAAGCGAATATGGCGATCAGAGAAGCCTATGAAGCCGGTGCGATGTACGTGGACAGCAAACTGCAATATACGGATATTCCAACCTTCTGAGACATGGTGCATTCCGATACCCCGGCCTGCCGGATCGGGGTTTTCTTATCTGCTTTGATCCGGATTGTATCCCCGTATAGCAGAGCATTTGAATCTCTCTTGCTGCATGTTTTCACAGGATTTCGTATGCTTATTATCTTCGGAAAATGCCACATTCCATAAGATCCGAGAAAGGACACGGATAGTATGAATCAGTTACACCGGTTAAGTGAATACGGACAAAGTTATTGGCTGGATAATCTCACGCGGGATATGATTGACAGCGGGGAACTGGAACGCCGGGTGAGCGAGGAAGATTTGCGGGGAGTTACCTCCAACCCCAGTACATTTAGCAGTGCCATTATCAACAGTACTGATTATGATGATCAGATTGCGGCATTGGTGAAGGACGGCCGCTCCATCGTTGAGATCTATGAAACACTTGCGATTCGGGACGTCCGGGATGCCTGCGATATTTTAATGCCTGTTTATGAATCCACAGCTGGACTGGACGGTTATGTCAGCCTGGAAGTGTCTCCCTATCTGGCTCACGATACGGAGGGGACAAAGGAGGAGGCCAGGCGGTTATTCGCCGCGGTTGACCGTCCGAATTGCCTGATTAAGATCCCCGGCACTCCGGAAGGCATTCCGGCGATCGAACAGATGTTGTATGAAGGGGTGAATGTCAATGTGACACTCCTGTTCTCCGTACAGGCGTATGAGCAGGTGGCTCGTGCCTATCTCAGGGCTCTGGACCGGCGCGAGGCCGAAGGGAAACCCGTGGATAACCTCACCTCAGTTGCCAGTTTCTTTCTCAGTCGCATTGATGTTCTCACCGATCAGTTACTCTCCCAGAGAATTGTCCCGGAGTATAAGGAAAGCATGAAGGTCCGGCCGGAGCCTTTGCTGGGAAGGACTGCGATTGCCAGTGCAAAGATTGCCTATCAGCGATTCCGGGACATTTTCAGCGGGGAAGAATGGGAGCCTCTGGCCAAAAAAGGTGCGCGGGTTCAGCGTCCGCTCTGGGCAAGCACCAGCACGAAGGATCCGCTCTACAGCGATGTCCGGTACGTTGAACCGCTCATCGGTGAAGACACGGTGAACACCATGCCGGAATCCACTATCACAGCGTTTGCTGATCATGGCACATGTGAAGCGAGTACGATTGTGGAAGATGTGGAGGAGGCTCATACCACACTGCGGCAGCTGGAAGAATGTGGAATTGATCTGGAATTGGTAACCACCCAGCTGGTGAATGAGGGTGTCCGGAAATTTATCGATCCGTTTGATACGCTTATGGATGCCATCGCTCAGGCCCGGGAAGAATATCTGCAGGACAGCACCTCCAGTCAGATACTCGGTTCCGGGGAGCTAAAAACCGATATTGACGGCTTATTGGATTCTCTGGATGAAAAACAGTATCCGCGCCGGATGTTCGCCAAGGACGGTTATCTCTGGACTGACGAGGCGGAAGTGGTGTCTTCAGTGGAAAATCGTCTGGGCTGGCTGGGTTGTCCGGTGGAGTTTGCAGGCCGGGTGGACGAACTAACACATTTCGCCGGTCAAATTCGGGATGAGGGGTATGAGTATGTGGTACTTCTTGGAATGGGCGGCAGCAGTCTCTGTCCGGAGGTAGCCATGGAAACCTTCGGTGCAGCCGAAGGATTTCCCGAGCTTCTGGTACTTGACAATACCGATCCTGAAGCGGTCCGGGCCGTCGAGGAGCAAATTGAATTGTCGGATACCCTCTTTATTGTTGCCAGTAAATCCGGCACCACCACTGAAACCATGAGTTTCTACCGGTATTTTTATGCGAAAACGGTAGATCGGCTGGACGGGAGTGCCGGTCACAATTGGATTGCCATCACAGATCCAGGGACACCACTGGAGGAAGAGGCAACCGAACGTGGCTTCCGCAGAGTGTTTGTGAACCCACCCGATATCGGCGGCCGGTATTCAGCACTCTCGTATTTCGGGCTGGTTCCTATGGCGTTGATCGGCGTCGATCTTCAGGAACTGCTGGATCGGGCCTATCAGCCGGCACAGAGTTCGAGGCCGTACGTACCGTCCGGTCGGAATCCGGGGATCAAACTGGGAGCCTATCTTGGAAGAATCTATCGGGACGGTGTCGATAAAGTCACCTTCTACCTTTCCGATTCCATTACCCATTTCGGGGCCTGGGTGGAACAGCTGCTGGCCGAGAGTACGGGAAAGCAGGGAGAGGGATTGGTTCCGATCGTCGGGGAGGCGCCCGGAGAACCTGCATCCTATGGAAATGATCGCGTGTTTGTTTTGCTTACAGTGGAGGGTGATGCCACAGGTGAGTTGGTAGACCATGTGTCACGACTGGAAGAGGAAGGGCACCCTGTAATTCGAATTACCTTGCGCGATATACTCGATCTCGGGGCGGAATTCTTTCGCTGGGAGCTGGCGACCGCAACGGCGGGGAAGCTCATGGGTATTAACCCCTTTGATGAACCCAATGTTGCCGAAAGCAAAGAAAATACCCGAAAACTACTGGCGGAGTGGTCGGAAACCGGTGAACTAACCGCAGGCGAACCTGTGGTTACCGTAAACTCCCTCCGGATCTTTACGGATCCCGAAGCCGACTGGTATATCCAGAACCAACCTGAATCTGGCAGTGCCTTGTTTGAGGCTTACTTCGATTCGATCGTATCGGGAGACTACATCAGTCTGCTGGCGTATTTCAGGCAGACAGATCAGCGGGAGGACCTTCTGCAGCGTATTCGCCATGCGGTGCGGGACCGGTATGCAACGGCTGCCACACTGGGATACGGGCCCCGATATCTGCATTCCACCGGACAATTACACAAAGGCGGACCGCGCAAAGGGCTCTTTCTGTTACTGACTTCCGAGACGAGGGATCAGGTAAATATCCCCGGGAATAAATACGATTTCGCGACACTGCAGCATGCGCAGGCGCTGGGAGATTATCAGGCTCTGCTCTCGAAGGAACGTCGTGTCCTGCGTCTACATCTGCAGGGAGAGCCTGAACAGGGACTTGATGAACTGTTCCGAATAGTAAACACTATCGCGAAGTGAGTTATGTCAGATATCCCAACTACACCCGGCGAGGGGCTGGCGAGTTCCAGGGAATTATGGCTGAACATACGGGTGTTGAACGATAACCGGGAGATTGATTTATGGACCAGGTGAGATATACGCCTATTGGATATATTTCCTCTCCGTTCACCAAGCCCGAGGGGATGCCAATCCAGCCGGCGGGCGCTGAAAATGTGAAGGGAGAGGTAATACTCAAGGAAGAGTACACAGCCGGATTAAAAGACCTGGAGGGTTTCTCCCACATCATACTGCTGTGTCATTTTCATCTGTCCAGTGGATTCGAACTGGAGGTGGTTCCGTTTTTAGATGAGACTTTGCGTGGTGTATTTGCTACCAGGGCTCCCAGGCGGCCTAATCCGATAGGTTTATCAGTTGTGAAATTGACGGAAATTCACGACAACGTCCTCCACATTGAGAACCTGGATATCGTTGATGGCACCCCGGTGTTGGACATAAAGCCATATGTGCCGGGATTTGCCGGTGAAGAGAACGTTCGCACCGGCTGGCTGGAACAGACAGATGAGGAGCAGTTTAACCGGAAATCTGACGACCGGTTTCGGAGTGATCGGGAAGCATCCGGTCAGAGTGACTGATCACCGTTCATCTCACCTTCCGGTCCGGAAATTCAGGTATTCCTCCTTTATATCCTCCATTTTGATCTGTACAATTACAAACAGGGAGTGAAGGGAAAAGTAGTCCGGCCATTGGTCACATGCGAAGTACGTACATCGAATCTCCCGGGAGAAAACACACGCCATCAAGCGGGGTGATTAGGTATGCCTCAGACACCTGTTGATGTGGATCTATACGGTCGCCGCCTGGTGATCTGTTCCAACCGGGAACCGTATACGGTTACTCCGACCGACGAAGGATATGAGTATGAGGCCACAGTCGGAGGATTGGTCTCTGCAATGATTCCCATCATGAGAGCAACGGGGGGGCTCTGGGTTTCCTGGGCCGGTGGTGATCCGGATGAGCGGAATCAACTGCCGACGACACAGGAAATTCCCGGTTCTCCACCCTATTTTACTCAACGACGAGTTTTTCTCTCATCGGAAGAGGTGGATAATTATTACTACGGTTTTGCGAATCAGACGCTCTGGCCGCTCTGCCACTATTTTCTGGAAATGGCGAATTTCCAGAAACAGCACTGGGAGGCCTACAAACAGGTCAACCGGAAATTTGCCGATGCGTTGATGGAAGAAGTGGATACTGCAGAGGATCTGTTATGGCTGCAGGATTATCATATGGCGTTGGTCGGGGGAATGTTGAAAGACCGGAATCCGGAGATTAGTTCCGGAATTTTCTGGCATATCCCGTTTCCCTATGCGGATTTTTTCCGGTTCATCCCCTGGCGCGTGGAGTTGCTGGAGGGACTATTGGGCAATGATGTAATCGGTTTTCACACCGAACAGTATTGTGTGAACTTTGGCAGAGCCGTGGAGTCAATTCTGGGATATGAATTTAACAGTGACACCCTGGAAATCAATGTGAATGGAAGGGACGTGACCCTTCTACCGCGGGCAATCGGGGTGAACTTTGAGTATTTCAACGGTATTGGCGGCAGCGATGAAACCGAGCAGAAGGCCCGACAGTTAAAACAGGAACTGAATGCAAACAATCTGATTCTCGGAGTAGACAGACTGGATTATACCAAAGGCATTAAGCAACGATTGTTAACGCTGGAACAGTTTTTTAAGATGTATCCCGAGTATCTGGAGGAGGTCTCATTTCTGCAAATTGCCGTCCCCAGCAGACAAAACGTCCCTGCATATCAGGCAATGAAAGAGGAGATTGATTACCATGTGGGCCGGATAAACGGAAAGTTTTCCCGTGAAGGTTGGGTTCCGATCCACTATTTCTTCCATGGATTACCACAGGAGGAGCTCATTGCCTATTACCGGGCCGCGGATGTGGCACTCATCACGCCCATCAGGGACGGAATGAACCTGATTGCCAAAGAGTTTGCCGCCGCCAGGCCGGATGAAAGCGGTACATTAATCCTTGGTGAGCTGGCAGGAGCGGCAATTGAATTCCCGGATCTGGTAGATATCAATCCATTTGATATCGAAAGTGGTGCCAGGGCGATTAAAGCAGCGATAGAGATGCCCGAAGAACAAAAGCAGAGAACAATGCGGCAAATGCGGAGACAGGTCCGGAAAAAGGATTTAAAATGGTGGATCGAAGAGAATCTGAAACAGCTGCGGGAACTGGAATAACTCGGCAGGGACTGTCTTCACTGATGCAGGTTGGAGCTGAGGAGTACTATCATTCCGGGACCGACTCCTGAAGCACGCGGATATTCCGGATGCCTGCCGGGGTGAATTCGGCGATGGCAAATGGCTCTTCGGTTAATTCCATCCCTGGCAAATATATATGGATCGTCAGCAGATCCCACCCCCTGTTTCCCTGATTCCATATTTCAAACGTAGTCCGGCGGAGTTCCCGGATAGTTGGGTGAGTCTCCTGAAAGCGGACCTCGATCACTGCCTCTGTGTTATCCACACTACCGAATTCCTCGGTTGAGAGTATCTCATATGAGACTGCAGGTACTTCTCCTGTAAACAGTACTGCATTGCCAAACCAGCCGATCCCCCCGGCGATGAGTACAGCCAGAATCAACAGGAGAATAACCGATCGCTTATTGCGTTGTTGCTGCATAGAATCTCACCCTCTTTTCACGTAACTCACGTTACTATTCCACTGCAATAAAAGTTAAGAAATCAGAGTGTAAAGCCGCAAACCGATGTATTTTCTTTGCATAACTATTTCATCTGCCAAGGATGCTTAAATTATCTTGCTAACTGAGAGGGGTGTAAGTATATTCAGTCCGGCAATAATTCCGACTGATCGTTGATTTCTGCTGATTTTTATTATACGCCAATGGAAATACTTCCTGGATTCAGCCGTCACCCAAAAATTGCCCTTAATCTGTTTGGCGATATAACTATAAATTCTTTTTTCTAAAGAAGTTATCGGGAAAAAGTTGTGTGAACTAAGATTGTTTGGAACTAATAGCTAAAATATTCGTAAGAATAGTTCTTGTTTTAGTTGAGTCATATTACAAGTACTGACACGGGAGGGGGCTACCTATTTGGTCTGATACAAGAGTTCACGTTCATCATAATCTTTTTACAACGATACAAGGACGATAAATCACACATTACGCACATAGCATTTGAGGAGAGAGGAGAACATATATTATGGCATCTTTTAATCGTGTTGATCCGATTTTGCAGGAGGATAAAATCCGGGTTGGAGATCTGGATTACGATTTTCCTGAACAGCACATTGCCGAGTATCCGGCGCAACCGCGTGATTCAGCAAAATTATTGAATATCAATCGCACTACAAGCACCTCCGAACACCATACGTTCAGAGAGTTAGGATCATACCTGAATGCCGGTGATGTCCTCGTGATCAATGATACCAGAGTCATCCCCTCGATCCTGCAGGCGACGAAATCCGACACAGGTGATCCTATCGAGGTATTTCTGATTCGCGAACTGGACAGTCATCTCTGGGATGTCCGGGTCAGTCCTCCCAGAAAGGTCCGAATCGGCAACTCTCTGCAGTTCAAGAACGGAATAACCTGTGATGTTATTGATAATACCGTGAATGGTGGACGGGTGGTGAAGTTTTATGAGAATGGTCATTCACTCCGCACCTCTCTGGATAATATCGGCAGTATGCCCTTACCTCCTCATGTCAATCGGGAGGCAACTCCTGAAGATGAGCAGTTGTATCAAACGGTATTTGCCGAAAAACCGGGTGCTATTGCACCACCATCTGCCGGCCTGCATTTTACTGAAGAATTATTAAACGAACTTCGTGGCAAAGGAGTGCAGGTTGTTCCGGTTACTCTTCATATTGGCCTGGGAACATTTGAGCACATTGAAGTGACCGAAGTTGCCAAGCATTCCATGCATGCGGAAAAGTATACCATCCCCAGGGAAACCGCTGAAATTATCAACCAGGCGAAGGCGAATGACAACCGGATCATTGCTGTCGGTTCTTCGGTGGTACGCACGCTGGAATCCTCCCAGTTTGAAGAGCAGGTCATTCCCCAGGATGGGTGGACGGATCTGTTTATCTACCCGCCATTTCACTTTCGTGTGGTGGATGGTATGATAAGTAACTTTCACGAGCCCAGATCAATCTCGCTGCTCTTACAGAGTGCCATGTATGATGTTTCCAAATTGCTGGATATCTATCGGGAAGCGATCGAGCAGGAATACAGATTACTCACTTTCGGAGATGCGCTCTTCATCCTGTAAAGACAGCCGGTTTATTTCCAGTCGGGATCACGTAAGTTCGCTGATCCCGGATCACTAAAGATTTATATGCTCCGGGATACTATGCCCCGTGCCCGGGTCCTTCCGGGCACGGGAATCAGGTCTCGATACCACTCTGTATTCCATCAGAATTTTAAGCGTATCTGATATCCAAAACTCCTGAGTGTATACGGCTATCTCCGCGTTAAGCAACTACAATCCTCAGATTCATTCTGCCCTTAAGGGTCGAATGTTGTACCAGCTCTTTTATTCCCAGGGTTCTGCCCTGTGCTGTATTAGATAGCTCCTGCGGGGCTTTGCAGTGAATTCCCGCAATTGCTCTTGGTTTCCATGCTGACTTCTGAACTTGTTTCGTACTTATGCCTCTCCTGTCTTACGGCTGTTTTTATTTTTTCAATTCTCCGCCGAGGCGGAGCGGCGAATCATTCATCAATAATAATTTACCATTCACTTCACCCGTAATACTTAACACTTCGTCCTTCCAATCCCCCCATAACACATTGGTATCTGTTTCGTCTGTACAGGTGAAAGCGATGTGATAGATAAACACCAAACCGCAGGAGGTAACAATGAGATACTTCACAAAATCGACTCTGGTGGCTGCACTGGCTGTTGTATTGGCTGTTCCTCTAGTATTCGGTACCGGATTTGCCCAGGGATGGGGTAACGGGATGATGCAGGGTGACAGAGGGCAGACTCTCGGAATGAGGGGACCCGGTCATATGGGCTCCGGACACATGGGATACGGGCACATGGGACGCGGTCATATGTGGGGTAACCAGACTGTGATACCTGAAGAGCACAGACTGGACTCTGATCAACGCGGCAGGCTATATGACATCCGCAGTGATTTCCTGAAACGGACTGCGGACCTGCGGGCTGAATTGCAGTCCGCCCGTATTGATTACCGTTCAGCACTGAATGAGTCGGATACAAAAACAAGCACTTTACAGTCACTGCAGGAAAAAGTATCGGATTTGCGTTCAGAATTGGCGAATGAGCGCCTGGAATCCAGAGAGCAAATGCAAAAAGTACTGACCAAAGAACAATGGGGCTACTATGGAAATCAAAATCATCTCCTTATGGGAGCAGGGAGCATGCATAACTCCCGCGGAATTTGTCCAGGATTTGGCAGTGGCTACGGTGGGATGATGTGGTAAAATGCGAATAAATACAAAAGGAACACTGTACGTTACGAATCCCTGAATCAGGCAGAGAATCTTATCCACAAGTAATCCCGGCTACAGCATCTGTAGCCGGGATTATTATTTTTTAGATAATACAGAAATCCAATTATCCACTTGACAGAGGCCCCAAAGTGATTGTATAATAATTCAACAATGAAACAGCTGAAAATATAAACAGTATCGTGACTCACTCCCAAACCCACAACGTCATTTACTTGTGCTCGAGTGGTAGTAGTATGTATTGTACCTGTATGGGGCGGGATCACTAGCACCCGTCCACCTTTCTCTCTTCACCTCTTTAAACGAATGGTAAACGCTTCAACCGCCCGGAGTTTACCGGGTGCCATATTAACAGGTCCGGCCGGTAACGTTCGGAGTCTGCCGGCCCGATGAAATATGAAGTAATTCGCAGAACTTCAGAAAAGCATGAGGGAGGATACAATGGCACATTATCAGACGATAGAGGAGCAGGTTACCGTAAGAGACGAGTGGGCTCAGAGGCGTCGCAAGGGGATTCCCACAGACCGGCAACTGATGGTTGTTGCCTGCATGGATGAACGAATTCCCGTGGAAAATGCTCTGGGAATTAATCTCGGTGACGCCCACATCTTCAGGAACGCCGGTGGGAAAGTAACGGATGATGTGATACGCAGTGCCGCATTGAGCACAAACTTCTTTGACACTGAAGAGATTATTGTGGTGAATCATACGGATTGCGGAATGATGAGCGCACCGGATGAAGCGGTCGTGCAGGGTCTCGAGGATCTCATTAATGGTGGGACGGATGACGTGAAGCTGAATCCGGCTTTACCGGCACTCAACATTGGTGATGCATCACTTGAAGACTGGGTGAACATGACTGACGATATTGATATTGCCTGCAAGGAACAGATCGAGTTGCTCAGAAACCACCCGTTTATCCCGGATGATGTCGAGGTACACGGCTATATCTACGAAGTGGAAAGTGATTCTCTCAGGAGACCGGGAGAACGGATCTCGGATGATATCAACACACGGGATGACAGTTAAACTTCAAGTGAGGGATAGATACATGGAAGAACATCAAACAGTAGAGGAGGTTGTGGGCGCGGGGCGGGATGATCCGGTTGAGCTTGATCACGGGCGGTCCGGGGGATCCGGACTGTCCCGTATGGTTCCGCGGCCACTGGTACAGGCCAACCGGTTATTTCTGGTAGTTACGATCAGTGCGGCGTTGCTGACAGAGCCGGTGATCCTGTTACTACCGATGCTGGTCGGATTCACGGCGCTGCTTACAGGATGGCATCCTGTGATTGGAGTGGGAAGAAGGTTTCTGAAAAAGTCACCTGAATCGTATCGGTATGAGAATCCGGCTGACCAGCGATTTAACCAATGGATCGCTACCCTGCTTCTTGCCGGAGCGGGGATCGCCTTCCTTCTGGAAAATCCGGTGCCCGGATTTATCCTCGGGGGCATGGTGATTGCAGCTGCAGGTGTGGCTATGGCCGGATTTTGCATCGGATGCTACCTTCGGTTCCAGATCAATCAATGGCGGTATCGCCTGCAAAAATAAATTTCACTGGATCCTGGCAGACCACTCTGCCAGGATCCAAACCTCACTGAGAGGCCTGGTAGCCAAACTGGCCAAGGCAGGGCCTGCAAAGCCTAGAGTGTGGGTTCGAGTCCCACCCAGGCCACCCTATCTGTCCGGCATATGACTGTGGGGGCTGATAGTGAGATCAATCGCTCCGTGAATTTCTTCTTCCCCATCCCAGTAACGGGAATCCGAGGAGAAGAATCCCTACACCCAGCAGTGCCCCGATGCCCGTCACTGTCAAACTTGAGTAGACGAGGACCAGGCAGGTGAGCACAAATACAAGTGGAGTAACCGGATAGAGTGGCACCTGAAATGATTCCGGGGACACACCGTCGCGGTGCCGGAATACAAATAAGGAGGCCCCGGTAAGCAGCAGGAAAAACCAGAAAACCGGTGCCGTATATTCCACAATTGTTGAAACGCTTTCGCCGGTGAGTCCTCCGATCATGACGAGAAACAGGGCGATACCGCCCTGGATAAGCAACGCATTTACCGGAGAATTTTGGTTCGCGTTCCACTTGCCGAGGAATCCCAGAAAAGAAAAATCCCGTCCCAGAGCATAGTTTGTCCGGGCACCGGTAATAATGCTGGCATTTGCCGTTGATGCCGCTGTTATAACTACCAGCAGCGCCATAGAAAATTCACCGTGCGTTCCGAAAAGTTGCCTGGTGAGATCTGAGCCAACAGTTTCTGCTGACCGGAGACCCTCCAGTCCCAGGACATTGAGATAGGAATAATTGATCATCACATAGATCAATGTGATGAGTCCGATCGCCATAGTCAGCACCCGTGCCATATTCCGGCGAACATTCTTCAGTTCCGCCGAGAGATATGCGGCTTCGCTCCATCCCCCGTAAGATAACAGGACAAATATCATCGCCAGACCGGCCGAGCCCATTTCTACGGAAGGTAAGGAGTTTGTAGAGGCGGTTGCATCCGCCGGCTGTCCGAGGATAATGCCGAGAAAGGCGATTCCGACCAGGATCAGGACAATGAGCCCCGTCATCACGTTTTGGACCTGCTTGGACGGTGCAGTCCCCCAGATATTCAGGCCCGTCAGGAGAATAATTGTGAATGTGGCGTAGATGGTGGGGCCATGCGGTCCCAGATCCAGCAAAAGAGTGGCATATTCCCCCAGGATAATTGCGGCGAGCGCAATCGAACCGGTCTGGATGACGGTCATTCTCCCCCAGGAGAAGAGGAAGCTGATTGTTGACCCGTATGCTTTATGCAGAAAATGATACTCGCCCCCGGCATCAGGGTGAGTGGTTGACAGCTCCGCGTAACAGAGGGCTCCAATTAGTGAAATTGCCCCTCCGAGAATCCAGAACAGGAGGAATTGTGACCCATTGCCGGCATTGGAAGCAACCAGCGGAGGAAGTCTGAATATACCGATACCGACGACTATTCCGACGATAACGGCAATTGCATTGATAATGGTGAAGATAGGGACGGGGCGTCCGCCGTCAGAGGGTGCTTGTGACATGCTCAGTCTCCGCAGGTCTCCGCTAGCTCACAATTACTCGTTGCAGGAACGGGTTCAAATTCACCGCTCGGTAGGGTTATTCCCGTGTTGCACTCCAGTCCACAATCCGCTCCCGGTTGCCTTTTCGAATCTGGATGTTTCCGGTGATGTTCCCACCCTCGATATGGCCGCTGTACACATATTTGGTATCGCCGGAATTGGCCATAAAGCTTATCCGGTTGCCCTTGAGAAACGAGTTATTAACGGAATAGACTGCCTCGTCCGTTCGAAGGTCTACCTCTAATTCCTGGAAATTCTGTTTAATACCGGCCCGGAATTGAGTTCCGTCTGCTTCCCAGTTCCAACGTCCGTCCGCATCAGCAGGGATAATCCAGAGGTAGATCCGATGGCTCACTCCGGCAGCGGTCTCCATTCTTATCGTACTGTCGGCTTCCCACTCATCCATATCAAAACTATGGGAGACTATTCTGGTTCCGGGCCGCAGCTCCTCTAATAATCGGGGCCGAAGTTTAATGTTCACTTTCGAAAGCAAATACATGGTGATGACCGATGCATCGCTGATATCCGTTTTAAACAGATCTTCGTGAATGAACATGACACGGCCATCCACTCCCCGTGACTGTGCTTTTTGACGGGAGGTTTCAAGCAGATTTTTGTTCAGGTCAACTCCATGTCCGACGGCTCCCTTCTCCGCAGCGGCGATGACAATCCGGCCGTCACCTGAACCCAGATCAATTACGTAGTCTCCGGAGCCGACGTTCGCCAGTTGAAGCATCCGATCCACAACCTCCGACGGTGTGGGGACATATGGAACATCCAGATCCTGGGATACTGCCGGAGAACTCCACAGGAACACAAGAAGCATCAGCAGAATCGTTCCAAGAGAGACAAACTGTTCGCGAACGGTCGACGTACTATCATAATGAGATTTCACGATGGTTCTCCTCCATTTGGTTAATCAACTTGACGGGTGTAATCTGTAATGTGTATTTCCCTGGCTGTCTGAACTGTGCAGAAACAGCGGAATAAGTATTATCCATCCATTTGCATCGATTATAAGTATTCGAAATAAAAAGCAGTTTTCCAATACCTGAAATATCCCATCTCACGGATTATGTCTTGCTGATATGTTCCACGCGATATTTTCCACTATAATTTTTAAAATAAATCTACAGAAATTCTATCGTACCTCATGCATTTTAGCAGTGTGAATTTCACCTCTGCAGATTGCGAATTCAAGGAATAGTCTGCGAAAACCGCTGCACATCCGAAATTTCGGGGGTGCAGACATGATGCACCGCTCTGATGAATGGGAGAGCAGGTGACGCTGTTTTGATCACGATCACCTGTTCCAGGGAATGGTGCAGTTTGCTCATGGTTTTATTTTTATACTAAACTATGTGACGGAGAAATGTTAATTACTGTTTCGGAAATATTTACAGGGAGTTCTCGTATGGAGCGAACTGCGTTAGTGACGGGCGCTACGTCCGGGATTGGTTTGGCGGCAGTTCAGGGGTTGGTGGGGAGAAATTTTCGTGTAATTTTGCATGGCCGAACTGTGGAGAAATGCCGTGCAGCATTCACTGAAACGCAGAGCGAGGCGAGTGATGGAGCTGTGGAATTTATTGTTGCGGATTTTACCTCTTTGAAAGAGGTGTGGGAAATGTCCAGGCAGATTCGGGACCGATTTCACTCTTTGGATGTATTAATAAATAATGCAGGCTGTTTTACAACCAAATTTAGGGAAACAGTTGCCGGATACGAACTTCAGTGGACCGTGAATCACTTGGCACCGTTTCTCCTCACCCGAGAACTGCTACCTTTACTTCAGGAATCCGATGACGGGAGGATTGTGACCGTGAGTTCGGGATCTCATACGGACGGGAGGATGTACTGGGAAGATCCCAATCTCAGAACGCACTACAATGGTCTGCGAGCTTATCGCCAATCCAAATTAGCCAATGTGCTGTTTAGTTACGAACTGCATCGCCGATACCGATCGAAATCTGATCTGTCAACTTATGCTGTGGAGCCCGGTTTGGTGGATACCCGGATTGCCGAGAAGCATTCCGGGTGGCTGGCGAAACTGATCTGGCGGTTGCGCACCCGCAATGCCCGCTCACCGGAAGAAGGGGCTGAAACATTGATTTATACAGCGTCCGCTCCGGAGGTGGCGGACAAAAGCGGGCTGTACTGGAAGGATTGTGAACCGATAGCGTCTTCGCCGGCTTCGTACAACGAGGCAAGCGCAGAGAAACTCTGGGAACTGAGCGAAACAATGGTCAGAGGAGTTGAAGGATGAAGGATGAAAAGTTAAGGATAAATGATAAAAAGGATGAGGTGAACGATTATCGATTAATGATGAATGATTCGCCGCTCCGCCGCGGTGGAGAACTGAAAATATGGTGAAAGACACAAAGTGAAAGCGGAAAAACGAGTTACCGGAAGTCAGAAATTAGAACAATAAGTAACAGAGACATTGAGCACACAGAGAAAACTATACGGGAAAAAATTAGGGGATACAGGTTTATAGGTATTCTGGGGATTGACCCCGAAGGGCTTGGATGTTCCGCCATGGCAGAGAGCTCAGATTTCTCTGTCGGGGATTGCTAATGCGGTTTCTCCGATACGAAGGGCTGAAACAACGTATCCCGGGGTTCTGCCCCGGGATTATTTTGTTTAATCGTTTGCGAAGGTAAAGTCACCACCCCCGGCACCGGAGTGACATCCGATAGAGCCCCATGGGTGGAATGTGGTGTTCCATTGAATGAGATGCGGATTTGGAGCAGGACTTCCCGCGTATTACAGCCGGAGGTGGATTTCCCGATGGCTGATCGGTGGAAACAATGAACGCCGAGAGTGGCAAAGACTGTCAACCATCAGTTCGTACCTCTGATCCGTCTCACGTCTGCCACTGGGTTTTCATGTTTCTCTCAGGGCCTCCGTGGCATGTTTATTCTTTCTCCCACCTCATCCTCCTTCATCACCATGATTTTTCAATTAATCCGTAATCGATAATTGTTATACTATATTGATTTCGTAATTAAACCAATGGTGGAACTATGGCTTCGTCTAAAGAAATTGTTCAGGAACTGCTTCATTCGGCAGGTATTACCATAGATGGTGACAATCCCTGGGATATCCGGGTAGAAGACGACCGGTTCTACCGTCGTGTGCTTACCGACAGAGAATTGGGACTCGGGGAATCCTACATGGATGGGTGGTGGGAATCCGAAGCAGTGGACGAATTCATTAACAGGATACTCCGCGCCGGGATACGTCAGCAGGTCAGGGGAAACTGGAAAATCTACTGGCACTATCTGCGTGCGATATTGCTGAATCTGCAGAGTAAACACCGGGCCTATGAAGTTGGAGAACGGCATTATGATACCGGGAATGATCTCTTCGAGGCAATGCTGGATTCCCGGATGAATTATAGTTGCGGTTACTGGAAGGAAGCTGAGAATCTGGAGGATGCCCAGCGGGCAAAACTCGACGTGATATGCAGGAAACTCGAACTTGAACCGGGTATGCGAATCCTGGATTTGGGATGTGGATACGGTTCTTTCGCTGAATACGCTGCAGAAAATTACGGTGTTGATGTTACCGGGGTGACAGTTTCCAGAAACCAGAGGGAGTGGTGGGAAGCCCATAGAGATCCGGATCTTCCGGTGGAGATCCGATTGCAGGATTACCGGGACGTTGCCGGAGCGTACGACCGCGTGCTTTCCATCGGTTTTTTTGAACACGTAGGCTACAAAAACTACGATAAGTATATGGAAGTGGTTGACCGTTGCCTGAAAAGGGAAGGGATTTCATTGCTTCATTCAATCGGCAGCAATGTGACATCCCGCTCAATAAACAGATGGACGGATAAATACATATTTCCGAACGGAATGCTTCCGTCAATCGTACAGATCGGACAGTCCATGGAAGGGCGTTTTGTCATGGAAGACTGGCATAATTTCGGTCCTGACTACGATAAAACTTTATTGGCATGGCATAAGAGATTTCAGGAAGCATGGCCGGATTTGCAGGAAGAATATTCGAATCGGTTTCGGCGTATGTGGCGTTACTATCTGCTGAGCAGTGCGGGCGGGTTCCGGTCCCGGAATCTTCAGCTCTGGCAGGTGGTGATGACGAAGACCGGGAGAGGACAACCGGAGTGCAGGGTATAAATGATTATCGATTATTGAGTAATGATTAATAGTAAAATGTCTCCTATCCGAGGGTTTAATGTTTGATGTATCGACTTCTCAACTTCATGAAATAATATGGCTATTAAGTTGACTCAGTGCCCCATTTATGATCGTATAATCACCGGAGAAGCAATACTCCGGTCTCCCATCCCACTCATCCCTCTATGGAGTTGATATGTTTCCCCTCTCCTGCAAGAGTGGGGAAGAGGGAAATGCCAGCCCCGACGCAGCATGTTCCCCTTTCTCTTCGAAAGAGGAAGGGGACATGGGATGGAGTTGGGCTGATGGTGGCACCATCCACAACATGGTGACTCCGGACGGTAGACCAATGCATGTGCAGTTCGGGATGCTCCTCTCGGGTCGCGGCTGAATTTGTTTGGTCTAATTCAGGAATGGCACTGTTCGCACGTCGGCCTGACTTACTTAAATAGCCATCTTAAATAACCAGTAATCAATAATCGATAATCATTAATCATTCCATTCCTCCGGCGGGATGTCTTTCCCATGGGGATCTTCTCTTGCCTCGCCCAGTTCGCTGGAAATGCGTTCCCGCAGTTTTTCATCCAGGAAATGCTCAGTGTCATCCGCCGGCCGGTGGACGTGATCTTCCGGCAGTCCCAGTTCATGAAGGTAGGCCTCCCATAATCTGTGTCCCCGCAGCAGTTTCTTTGCCTCCAAACTACCCCACTCGGTGAGCTTGACGGCTGCATCTTCCGTCCGGACGGCTCCTTCCCGTTCTAATCGCCAGAGAACCAAGCTATCGGACAGGTGACCGGATCCGGAACTTTCCAGCAGGGCCGGCCGGGTGGATTCCCCGCCGGCCCGAATGAGACCCAGCAACAGGTGATCTCTGGTCATCCGAAACGAAAGCCTGAGTTGATGAAGAAGCTTACTGATCATTCCCCGGTCCGGTGCTGTCAGAAAAGAAATGAGAAATATTGCGCCCAGCACGGTGGTCATCGCACCGGCAATGGAACTGTTCCACCAGCTGGAAAGAGAATAACCGCCGATAGCGCTCAGCACGCCAAATCCCACTGCCAATCCGAGTATACGTGGAAGACGGTCACTCCAGAGGTAGGCGGAGGCGCCGGGGACGATCAGCATGGCCACTACCAGAATGGCTCCCACCGATTCGAACGCAGCAACGGTGGTCATGGAAACCGCCCCCATGAGCAGATAGTGGATCACTGACGCGTTAATGCCCACGGAAAACGCCATCGCCGGATCGAACGAGGAAATCTGGAGTTCCTTATAGAAGAGCGTGACAAACAGAATATTAACGATCAGTACAAATCCCAGGATCCAGACAGGCCGGGGACCAAGAGATTGCCCGCCCATGATCAGCGTATCCCATGGCGTGTATGCAATTTCGCCATAGAGTACGCACTGCTGATCGAGATCGACGTCCCCGGCATAGATGGAAATCAACACCACACCCAGCGCGAACAGGGAAGTGAAGACAATGCCGATGGAAGCGTCTTCCTGGACCTTCCATTTATCCCGGAACAGTTCAATCAGGATCGTGGTGAGAATTCCAACTGCCGCAGCTCCCAGGAACATGGGAATCGCCGCCCGGCTGCCGGATAGGAGAAAGGCGATAACTATCCCGGGAAGAACGGCATGACTGATGGCATCTCCGAGGAGCGACATCTTGCGGAGGACCAGAAATGTCCCCAGCAATGCGCAGGCAGCTCCAACCAGCGAACCGGTCAGTATAATCCAAAATCCACTCATAGATCAATCCCCGAATCCGTGCTGTCCATATCCACTCCGGTTTTCATGAATATTTGTGATCTCTGCTGTGTCGATTCCTTCTTCTTCCAGCACGTCTTCCAGTTGTCTGATAATCTCCGGTGTCAGGATGTGTTCCACTTCATCGGCGGGACGATCCACATGATCCAGGTTCAGCTCGTTGCGGTAAACCAGGTAGTGTTCCCACAATCGGTGGGATTTAACGACGAATTCCGCGTCGTGCCAACCCTCGTTCGTGAGTGATATCGTTCCGTTCTGCCGTGACGCCAGACCGGATTTTTCCAGGCGTTTTGCCACACGGTTGACAGTTCGCACCGGAGTATCCATACGCGCGGAAAGTTGTTCGATGGTGC
>Ga0207797_1000626_pt1 | contig 26992 bp, 25 predicted proteins | sample PRCRCaboRojoPR_6_FD_187275 | JGI IMG/M metagenome (GOLD analysis project Ga0207797, IMG submission 187275) | Marine sediment microbial community from Cabo Rojo, Puerto Rico - PR CR 10% Liquid 1 (SPAdes) | ecosystem: Environmental > Aquatic > Marine > Coastal > Sediment | place: Cabo Rojo, Puerto... | reverse complement strand
CAGCGACCCGCCGATTCCCACCGGCTTGCCGGTGATGACGCCCGGGTACTTGCCGCCGGAGAGGGTCTCGTACTCGTCCATCATCCACAGCATGTGCTGGGCGCTGGTCATCACGTCGGGGGCCGGCACGTCCTGTACCGGGCCGATGTTGCGCCAGACCTGGCGTATCCAGCCGCGGCAGATCTGCTCCTGCTCCCGTGCGGACAGCTCGTGGGGGTCGCAGATGACGCCGCCCTTGCCGCCGCCGAGGGGGATGTCCACCACCGCCGTCTTCCAGGTCATCCAGGTGGCCAGCGCGCGGACGGTGTCGGCGGTCTCCTGGGGGTGGAAGCGGATGCCGCCCTTGGCGGGGCCGCGGACGTCGCTGTGCTGGACCCGGAAGCCCTGGAACACCCTTACGCTGCCGTCGTCCATCTTCACCGGAATGGTGAAGTGGAACTCCCTCATGGGCCTGCGCAGGAGCTCCCTGGCCCCCTGGTCCAGACCCAGCGTCTCGGCTACACCGTCGAACTGCTCCTGGGCCATCTTGTACGGATTGAAGCCCTCAGCCACTTTGACACCTCCTGACCGGGCCGAGCCCGGTTTTTCGTGTGTTGCTGCGGGGCCGCCGCGGCCCCGTTCCCGACTGGTGGTTGCAGAGTGGAAAAGGGGTCCCTCTCGGCCGCCGGGACCCTGGCGAAAAGATAGCCGATCCCGACCAGGGGGACAAGCTGGTGGGAGACGGACAGGCCTATGCCCGCGCCTCACGTATGGTTCCGGCCCGGGCCTCTATCAGCCGGACGTCGCGCACCCGGTCGCTGTCGGTGCCCGGGGTCTCCACCACCGCCGGCACCTCCTCGAAGTCGCCCATGGCAGCCAGCATACCCAGCGCATCCAGGCCTATGCTCCCCTTTCCGACGCTCTGATGTCGATCCAGCCTGCTTCCCCGCTCGGCCAGGGAGTCGTTGAGGTGGAAGGCGCGGATACTGCCGCCGTCCAGCTCCTCGGTGATGCGGGCCGCCGTAGCGTCCAGGACCTCCGGGCGCAGGTCGTAGCCGGCCCCGTGCAGGTGGGCGGTGTCGATGCAGAATCCCATCCGCTGCGGAGCGGCCACCAGTCGGGACACCGCCGCCAGCTCTGCGAGGTCGGCCCCCAGGGAGGAGCCCATGCCGGCGGTGTTCTCCAGCAGTATGCCTCCGTGGGGGCTGGCCTCCAGGGCGGCGCCGATCATGGACGCGGCCCTCTCGATGCCCCGGGCCGGACCGTCACCCAGGTGCGAGCCGGGATGGAGCACGGCCCACTCTATGCCCAGCTGCGACATCCGCTCCAGCTCGTCGGCCAGGGCCAGGCGGGAGCGGGCGGTGACGCCATCGCGGCTTCCGGCGGGGTTGATCAGGTAGGAGGCGTGTGACAGGACCGGCAACTTCATCTCCCGGCGGAAGGCCTCCGCCTCCTCCGGGGGTATGGGGGGCGACCTCCATCGCCTCTGGTTTGCGGTGAAGATCTGCACCGCCTGCAGGTCATGCTCTGCGGCCCGCCGGGCCGTGGCCGCCATGCCCCCGGCGGCGGATAGATGTATGCCCAGCAGCAAGTCAGCCCCCGCAGGTGTGCAGGAAGTGCCGGAGGTTGAGCCGGCCGCGGCGGACCAGCTCCCCCCGCCGGCGGAGCATCCGGCTGCGTACGTTCGAACCCTCCTTCCACACCGACTCCAGCAGGGCGTCGGCGCGGCGGGCCCATCCGGGGCTGCCCGGCCGGGGCAGTATCAGGCCCTCCAGGCCGGCCTGGCGCATGAAGCGGGTGCCCTTGGTGGCGTAGGGGGCGGCCAGGGGCACCGCTCCCGCGATCACGGCCAGTATGGAGCCGTGCAGGGGAACGGTGACAATGGCCCGGCATCGGGAGAGGGCCTCCATGGCCGGCTCCAGGCGGGTGGTATCAACCATTTCCACCCGGTCACCGCCGTCCATCATCCCGGCAACAGCCCGGCACTCGTCGTCGTCGGCGTTGGAGAGGCTGCCGGTGTGGAAGGGGAGCATCAGCACCCTGCCGCCGCGCCGGGCGAGGTGGCGGTCCAGCAGCTCGGCCCATCCGGCCCTCACTGCCGTGGGGTCGGCCTCGCTGTGGATGCCCAGCTTCCGGCGCAGCTCCAGGGGCAGGAGCCTTCCGGTACGGTTGAGGACGTTGCGGGGAGCGGCCGCCAGGAGATCTCCGTCCGCCGGCTCTGCCGGAGGGTGGCCGTCATCCGCCAGGGAGAAGGCGGAGTCCGCCGCCAGCACCACCCTGCGGGGGTGCAGGCCCAGCTCCAGCAGCAGCTCGCGGGTGGGGGCGTCGCGGGCGGTGACCCCGCGACAGGTGCCCAGCCAGCGCCTCAGAAGCGCCCTTGTCCAGGGGCGCAGCTCGCGGCCCTGTCCTATGCCTATGCCCCAGGCGAAGGCCCGCTTGCCGAAGATCCGGGCCAGCATCAGCGGAAGCAGGTTGAAGGGGGTGTAGAGCAGCGAGGATACGTCCTGGGCCAGCTCGCCGCCCCCCACCACCACGGTGTCGGCCCACAGCGCCCCCCGGGCGAGGGCCGCCACCCTTCCCCCGACCAGGGAGAAGGGACGGATGCCGCCGAAGAGCTCCCGGGTCCGGGCGGGGTCGGCGGAGGCCACTCCCACCTCAGCCCCGGCGGACGAGAGGTCGCGGAGCTGGGCTGCCAGTATGGCCGTGTCCCCCAGGTTGGAGCCTCCGGCCTCCAGCTGGCCCCAGCTGGCGGTGAACACCCTGTGCCGGCGGCCCGGGGAGGACATGCCCCTAGTCGCCGAACCGGAACGACCTGAGGGTCTCGGCCAACCCGCGCAGCCTGCGGTCGGCGCGGCCGTTGACGCTGGCCTCCGGGTAATGGCCATCTGCCTGACGGGTGCCGGCCTCCATCCCGGTGAGCAGCTCTATGCCCTGGTCGATGGTCTCCACGGGCCAGACGTGGAAACGGCCTTTCTCCACCGCCTCTATCACCTCGTGGTTCAGCTGCAGGTGGTGCCGGTTGGCGGCCGGGATCAGGACTCCCTGCTCGCCGGTGAGGCCCCTCTCGCGGCAGAGGCGGAAGAAGCCCTCTATCTTGTGGTTCACCCCGCCGATGGCCTGCACCTCTCCGCGCTGGTTGACAGAGCCGGTGACCGCCAGGCCCTGCCGTATGGGGACATCGGCCAGGACGCTCAGGAGGGCGTACAGCTCGGTGGAGCTGGCGCTGTCGCCGTCTATGCCGCCGTAGCTCTGCTCGAAGCAGATGCTGGCGGAGAGGGAGAGGGGGTAGTCGGAGGCGAACCTTCCCCGGAGGTGGCCGGTGATAATCTGGATGCCCTTGGTGTGGATGGCTCCGGAGAGTTCGGCCTCCCTCTCCACGTCTATGATGCCGTGGCGCCCGGCGGAGACCCGGGCGGTGATCCGCACCGGCAGGCCGAAGCTGTAGTCCACCGTGGAGTAGACGGCCAGGCCGTTCACCTGCCCCACCGCCTCGCCCTCGGTGTCTATCATGATGTCTTCGTTGAGGATGGCCTCCATGGCCCGATCCTCGGGGAGCGAGAGCCTCCTGCGCTTCTCCCGGGCGGCCCGGCGGATGTCCTGGGCCCTTATCAGCTCCGCCCCCTCCTCGCCGGCCCAGTAGGCCGCCTGCCGGACGAAGTCCGCCACCCGGCTGAACTCCAGGGAGATCTTCTGCTGGTCGCCGGTGAGGCGCACCGCCTCCTCGGCCAGGGCCGCCATGGCCCCCCGCTCCATGTGGGGCAGCTTCTCGCTGCCTATGATGTTGGCTATCACCTGCGCGAAATCGGCCAGGGAGTCGTCGCTTACGTTCATCCGGTCGCTGAAGTCGGCCCGGACCCGGAACAGAAGGCTGAACTCCGGGTCGTGGGAGGCCAGCAGGGAGTAGAGCCAGGAGGGGCCCAGGAGTATGACCTTGACGTTGATGGAGACCGGCTCGGGCTGCAGCTTCACCGGATGCAGGCTCAGGGGGTCGTGGGCCCTGATCACGGCGGTCTGGCTTCGGAGCGTCTGCACCAGGTTCTGCCAGAGGTCGGGCTGCCGCACCAGGTCCATGGCCTCCAGCACCAGGTATCCGCCGTTGGCCTGCAGCACCGTCCCGCCCTGTATCATGGTGTGGTCGCTGTAGGGGCGGTTGTTCACCACCACCCGGTCGATGTTCCCGAAGAGGCTCACCCAGTCGGGGAACTGCTCCAGTATCACCGGGCTGCCCTCGCTGTCGGAGTTGTCCACCAGCAGGTTGGGCATGAAGAGGCCGTAGGGGTCGCCCTCCTCCTCATCGGAGGCCACGAAGGCCTCCAGGTTCTCCAGTATGGTCTCCCCCATCTGCGCCGCGTACTCCTTCACCTCCTCGGAGCGGCCCTCCTTGAGGCGGGAGAGTATTCCGGACACGGTGGGCTCCAATAGCCTCTGGTAGAGCTCGGACACCCGGGAGCGGACGTCCATGTCTATTCGCTTGGCCTTCCGGTAGGCCTCGGCCAGCATGGTGAACAGCTCCTGGTGGAGCCTGCGGTAGCTCTCCAGCTTCTCGGCGGAGAGCTCCTCCTCCTCCACCATCTTCTCCAGCTTGTCGAAGGTAACCGGCTTCTCGCCCACCACCGGGAGGACGTCGGGGCGGAACTGCTGCGGCCCAACGGGGATGTTGACCACGGCGAAGCCCTCTTCGGACGCCTTCTGCTCAACTTCGGCCATCAGCTCCTTCTTGCGGGCCTCGGCCTCCTCCATGATGGCCCGCTTCTCCAGGGCCGTGCGCTCGCTGTCCAGCACCGCCGGGAGGTTGCTGCGCAGCAGCTCCAGCGACTCGGACATGTCCTCAACGAACTTCCGGCCGCCTCCGGCGGGGAAGATCAGGGCCTTCGGGCGCTGGGCGTCCTCCAGGTTGTGCACGTAGCAGATATCCGAGAGCTGCCGGGTGGTGGTGTCTATGGAGTCCAGCACCCTCTTGATGGTGGTCTCGCGGCCGGTGCCGGAGACGCCGGTGACGAACATGTTGTAGCCGATGGAGGGTATCTTCAAACCCAGGCGGACGGCGTCCACCGCCCTGTCCTGACCCACTATCCTGTCGCTGGTCTCTATCTGGCTGCTGTCCTCGAAGTCGAATGCCGACTCGGGGCAGCGCCAGCGGAGCCGTTCGGTGCCGAGGGACTCTGGACGCATCTCCACCTCCGTTTCCCGTCTCCATCACTGCTCCAGGGGGGCCTGGAGCATCGGGCCCCGGGTAAGGCCCGAAGCCCTCAGACGGCCGTCGTCCTCGCGCCGGCAGTCTATTACGAGGGTCATGTCGGACAGGCGGAGCAGCCGCTCCAGCCGGGTGGCGAGGCCGGCGGGCACGAAGACGTCCGCCACTCCCGTATCGTCCTCTACCATAAGGAAACCACTGCCGTTTTCAAGTCTGCGCCTGGTGACGGCCCTGCCCCAGAGCACCGGCCGGGGGGACTCGGCGGCGTCGCGGGCGGGAACCGTGCCGGAGGGACGGCGGACCAGGGACAGGGGGCAGGTGGACAGGGGTACCCCCAGGAGGCCCAGCTCCAGGCCCACCCTCCTGGCCGGTGAGTACCCGCCCCCCACCGGGGCGCTTCCCCCGGAGAAGAGGCCGTCCCGGGGGGACCGCATCCTCCACAGCGCCTCCCCGGGGGTCATGCCCAGCTCGCCGAAGCAGCCGGCCAGGGCCATGGACTCCACCACCGAGGGCGGCATCCCCGCCGACAGCAGGCCCTCCGGCCCCCTGCAGGGACGGGCCTGCCGAAGGCGGCGGAAGTGGGCCTCGCCCATCCCCCTGAGGTGACGGAAGCCCAGCATGATCCTCCCGTCCCGGGCCGAGGACTCCCATCCCCCGGTATCGGCGCCGGGGGGAAGGAAGGATACCCCCATCCTCCGGGCCTCCTCAACGTACACCCGCGGCCGGTAGAAGCCCCCTCCGGCGGCCAGCACGGCGGCGAAGTGCACCGCCGGCGAGCGGGCCTTCAGACCGGCGGCTATGCAGGCCACCGCGGCGTAGGTGAAGGCGTGGGCCCGGCAGAAGCCGTAGCCGGCGTAGCCGGAGAGCACGTCCCAGGCCCTGCGGGCCCCTGCGGGGTCCATCCCCGCCGCCCGGGCCATGGCCAGCACCCGGGACCGCCGCGCCTCCCCGGACTTCAGCCGGCGGCGCAGCAGGTCGGCCTCCGCCTCGTCGAGGCCCAGCAGGGCCGCGGCCGCCACCGATACGTCCTCCTGGTAGAGCATCACGCCCAGGTTCTCCCGCAGCGCCTCCTCCAGCTGGGGCAGCGCCGGGGTCCGCGGCCGCCCCTCCCGCAGTCGGCCCAGGTACCGCTGCCGGCCACCGCCGGCGGCGGCCCCGGGGCGCACCAGGGCCAGCGCCCGGGCCACACCCTCCACCGTGTGGGCGTCCATTCGCCGCAGCAGACCCCTCATGGCCGGCGACTCCACGTGCACCACCCCTATGGTGCGGCCGTTGCGAAGAAGCGCCCGCGCGCCCTCTCCCGGGTGCTCCCGGCGCCGCAGCAGGACCACGGGGGACCTGCCGGTGGCCCGGGCCGCCAGGCTGATGGACGACAGCCCCCGCTGGCCCAGCACGTCCATCTTCAGCAGGCCCATGGCTTCGACGTCGTCCATCTCCGCCTGCATCAGCCGCGGCGTGGACTCAGCCGGCTCCAGGGCCACCAGCTCCGCCAGGGGTCCGGAGGCACACACCAGCCCGCAGGGGTGCGGCGCCGGGTGCCAGGGAAGGCCCACGAGCAGCTTCGACTCCTCCAGGACCCGGCGCAGCCCGGGCCTGCTCCAGGCGGGGTCGTCGGGGATCCCCACCAGGTCGACCAGGGCCGAGGTCTCCTCCGCCCCCAGCCCCCGGGCGGCGGCTGCGGCGCGGAAGGCCCCCCTGCTCCTGAGGGTGACCACCTCCGCCACTGAGCCCGCCCGCTGGCCCATGCTATCCAGGAACCACTCCATCACCTCGTCGCGACGGAGGCTGTCCAAGTCCAGGTCGATGTCCGGGGGGTCGGGGCGCAGCCGGTTGAAGAACCGCGAGAATCCAAGGCCGTACCTCAGGGGACACACCACCGATATCCCCGCCAGGCGGCAGACCAGGCTCCCCGCCGCCGAGCCCCTGGCCGCGGCGGCTATGCCCCTTCTGCGGCAGTACTCGGCTATCTCCGCGAAGGCCAGCACGTAGCCGCTGAGGCCGGCGTCCCGCAGCCGGGCCAGCTCCATCTCCGCCCGGGACCGGGCCACCGAGCTGCCGGCGTACAGCTCCCGCAGCCCGCGCATGGCCAGCTCCCGCAGCCTTCTATGGGCCTCCGGGTCGGGCTCCCGCTCCGCCTGCGGCGGCAGCCCCGTCATGCACGCCTCAGGCAGGCTCCGCCCCGCCGCCAGGGCACGGCCGCAGCCGGAGAACGTCTCCTCGAAGCGCGTGACCGGGGGCATGGCGCTTTTCGGTCCCCACGCCTTCCCCGGCGGGAGGGCTTCCACCGGCACCCCCAGGTCGGCGGCCCGGGCCAGGAGGTGCGTCCGGTGATGCCCGGCAGCGGTGAACATCGCCGGCCACACCGCCACCGGCTCGAGTCCGGCATCCAGGGCCGCCCTCTGGGCCTCCGCCGGCCGCGAGGGCCCCACGGCCACCAGGACCGGGCCGGCATAGCCCATCCTTCGCAGCGCCTGCGCCTGCGGCGGTGAGCCCGCCACCAGGACCACACCCTCCCGGCCCTCCAGGCAGCCCGGGCCGGCGAGGCCCTCCATGCGGAAGGCGGTGACCAGCCGGCAGAGGCCGGCCCAGCCGCCCACCCGGGCCAGCGCCAGGATGCGGATGCCCCCGGCCTCCAGGCGGGCCCCGGGGATGGCCGCCACTCCCCGGGCCGCGCACTCCCGGGCGAAGGCCGGGTAGCCGTAGAGACTGCCCCGGTCGGCCAGGACGGCGGCCCCGAACCCGGCTTCGGCGGCCGCCGCCGCCAGCTGCCCCGGGGATGCCACGCCCCGCCGGAAAGACCTGTCGCTCATCAGGGGAAGGATCGTGCTCTCCATGCTCATATACTATACGCATGTTCACCGCCCGGCAAGAGAGCAGTGCCTGACGTTAACTAGTTAACTAGTTTTGGCTTGGAGAGGATAGGGCATTGGCAGGGAAATAGTTAACTAGTTAACGTCAGGCACCGATCCTGATCGGAGGCAGAGGCGGCCGGCGCAGGGGCAGCCGCCGGCGCAGCTGGTGAAGACGGGGTGGGAGCCGATGCCCACCACCCGGGAGGCGCCGCCGGGGATGTCCAGCATGCGGCGCTCCATGCGGTAGAAGGGGACCTTGTCTCCGTCCTCCATGGGCTTTATGCCACTGCCGGTGACCCGGAAGCCGCAGCGGCGGTAGCAGTGGACGGCCCGGGTGTTGGACCGGCGGACGGTGAGCCTGACGGAGTCGAAGCCCAGTATGCCCCGGGCCCGGAAGAGCGCCTGCATTATCGCCTGGCGGCCGATTCCCCGGCCGAGCCGCTCGGTGTGGCCGATGACTATGCCCAGGACCCCCTGCCCTGGGTGATTGCGGCGGCGGTCGATCCAGACCGCTCCCACGTCGGTGCCGCCGGCCACTATGACGAACCAGACGTAGCTGCGGCCCCATCCCCCGAAGCCGTTCTCGGAGAAACGCAGGGGCTTCAGGCTGGCCATGTACCTGTCGGAGTCTATGTTCCTCCGCCAGGTCTGCAGGTAGTCCAGGTCTGCCGGTCCGAAGCGTCTCAGCGTGACCGCCACGCGCCCTCCTGTATTGCTATTAGTCATAATATGCGTTTATAACAGTGGCCTGCTCTGTTTCGTACCGGCCAGTATATTTTGCCAAGTGCGTCAGGTCAAATATGTTCCGGCTTCAAAGAATTCATCTGCCTTCACCGGAGGTGGGGATGAGGAGTTCCCGCAGGGAGCACTGGGACCGGTTCTGGAACCGCGACCGGGACCTGGACGAGATCTACGACAACGACGACCGGATAGCGGAGGAGACCGCCGGGGTGGTGGACCTGGAGGGGGCGCTGACCCTGGAGGTGGGGGCCGCTACCGCCCGCGACAGCGTCTCCCTGGCCCGCGGTGGGGCGCGTCCGGTGGCCCTGGACTACTCCATGGAGGCCCTGCGCCGGGCCCGGGAGGCCGGGGGCGCAGTGCTGGTGTGCGGAGACGCCGAGGCCCTACCCTTCCGGGACGGGAGCTTCGACCTGGTCTTCCACCAGGGGGTGATGGAGCACTTCGCGGACCCCGATCCCATGCTTGCCGAGAACGTCCGGGTGCTCCGGGAGGGGGGCACGCTGCTGGTGGACGTCCCTCAGACGCTGCACGTCTACACCCTGGTGAAGAAACTGCTCATCGCCCTGAACGCGTGGTTCGCGGGATGGGAGACCCAGTTCACCCCCGGCTCGCTGCGGCGGCGGCTGAGGAGGCATGGCCTGGAGCCGTACGCTTCATACGGAAGGCTCTTCTCCCCCTCCCTGGCCTACAGGATCCTTCGGGAGCTGCTGATGCGGCTGGGGCTCCGGCTTCCGCTGCGGCCGGTTCTGGTGCCCCCGGTGCACCGTCTGCGGAAGAGCCTCCGCAGGCGCCTGGAGTCCTCCCCCCTGGGCCCCCATGTGGGCGTGGTGGTGGGGGTTTTCGCCCGCAAGCCCGGCTCCGGAGGAGACGGACCATGAGGGTGCTGGTCCTGAACTGGCGCGACCCCCGCAACCCCGAGGCGGGGGGGGCCGAGGTGCACCTGCACGAGATAATGCGCCGCGCGGCGGCGGCCGGCCACGAGATCGTGCAGGTCTCCCAGGCGGTGAAGGGGCTTCCGGACAGCGAGGTGATCGATGGGGTGGAGGTACTGCGCCACGGCCGGCGCAACACCTTCAACTGGACGCTGAGGCCGTTCTGCCGCCGGCTGGGCCTGGAGGGCTTCGATCTGATAGTGGAGGACCTCTGCAAGATACCCTTCTACTCCCCCGGATGGTCGGAGGTCCCCGTTCTGGTGGTGGTGCCCCATCTGTTCGGAACCACCGCCTACCGGGAGGTGGCCCTCCCCCTGGCGCTGTACGTGAACCTCATGGAGTGGTTCATTCCCCGGGTCTACCGCGGCTCGCCCTTCGTGGCCATCTCCGACAGCACCCGCCGCGACCTGGTGAGGCGGGGCATCCCCGCCGAGGACATAGAGGTGGTCCCCTGCGGAATAGACACCGAGGCCTACAGCCCGGGGCCCCCCGACCCCGAGCCGGGCCTTTTGTGCTTCGTGGGCCGGGTGAAGCGCTACAAGGGGGTCCAGCACGTGCTGGGGGCCCTGAGGCTGCTTCTGGACCGCGGAGTGGACTGCCGGCTGGCCGTTGTGGGCTCGGGCGACTACCTGGAGGATCTTCGTTGGGCTGCCGCGGACCGGGGCCTGATGGACAGGGTGGATTTCCCCGGATACGTCAGCCACGAAGAGAAGGTCCGCTGGCTGCGGCGCTCGTGGGTGGCAGTCCTTCCCTCGGAGAAGGAGGGATGGGGGCTCACCGTCATAGAGGCCAACGCCTGCGGCACCCCGGTGGTGGCCAGCGACAGCGACGGGCTGAGGGACTCGGTGAGGGACGGGGAGACCGGCCTGCTGGTGCCCCACGGCGACGAGGCCGCCCTGGCCGACGCCCTGCAGAGGGTGCTTTCGGATCGGGAGCTGCGCGGAAGGCTGGCCGAAAGGGCCCTGCCCTGGGCCCGGAGCTTCGACTGGGACGCCACCGCCCGCCGGATGATGTCCATCATGCAAGACGCCGCCGGAAGGGAAGGCTGAGCCCTGACGGAGTCCGCCCCCCCCGTGGAGAACCTGGAGGTGCGGCTCAGCCCCAGGGCCCGGCGCCGGCGCATCGTGGTCCGCCCCCACCGGGTCACGGTGGTGGGCCCCGCCGGGGACAGCCCCCGTGCCCTCCGCCGCCTGGCGCGGCGCCGCAGGAAATGGATAGCCGCGCGGCAGGCCCGGCTGCGGAAGCGCCAGCGGCGGCTGGCCGAGCTCACCTCCTGCCGCTTTGCCGACGGCGGCCACGTGACCTTTCGGGGCCGGAGGCTCCCCCTTGACGTGCATCGGTGCGGGGAGGCCGGCGGAGTGGAGCTGCGCGACGCCGTCCTCCACGTCCACCTGCCCTCCGATCCCGGCCCGGATGCGGTTCGGCAGTGCGTGGGGGGCTGGCTGGCGGGCCGCCTGCGCGAGGAGGGGGAGAGGCTCTCGAAGCTCTACGCCGGCCGGCTCTCGGTGGAACCCCCGCCGGTGCGGGTCCGGGACATGAGCAGCCGCTGGGGGAGCCTGGGCCGGACCGGAAGGCTCACCCTGAGCCTGCGCCTGGCGCACCTGCCGGCCTGGGCGTGGGAGCAGGTGGTGGCCCACGAGGTCTGCCACCTGCGGGTCCGCAGCCACTCCGGGGAGTTCTACCGGCTGCTGTGGAGCGTCCTTCCCCCGGAGATCCCCCGGGTCAGGCGGCTGGAGCGGGCGCTGGGAGTGGATTAGAACCGGGCGGGGCCGGCCGGCCCCGCCCACATTGCACCTTGCTACCTGAGCTTGACCACCCTGGTGGCGGCCGTGTTCCCCTGACCGTCGGCGGCTATTACCGAGTATGTCCCGGCGGGGGCCTGCAAGCCGCCCCGGCAGGTACCGTCCCAGAGGAAGGTCTCCGAGGAGGTTTCCCCGGCCACGGTGCGGCCGGCCATGTCCACAACCCTGACGGTGACGGGTCCGGAGAAGCCCGTGAGGGAGATGCTCACCGCGCCACGGAAGGGGTTCGCGTCTGCGGACACCGATGCCGTCGGAAGCGGAGTGCCGGTGGAGCCCTCGGTGCCCTGGGGGTCGAGGTCCACCTTGTAGATCAGGTCGGCGTCGGCGTCGGCCACCCACAGGTAGCCCTCGCCGTCGAAGGCCATGCCGTGGGCGGCGGGGATTATGGAGGAGGAGATGGAGAAGGTCTTCGTCCCGCTGCTGTTGAACACCTGTACCGGCTCTGCAGGATCATCTACGGCATACCATATCTCGTTGTCCAGGAATGCAATGTCGTAGAAATCGATTCCCAGGTCCACCATCAGGAAGGGGCCGGTCTGGAGGTTGCCGCTGAGGTTGTAGCGCTCCACCACCTCCTTGGGAGGAGTGGTCTGGGCGTCCACGCCGGCGCCGTAGATGTAGGAGCCGTTGGTTCCGAGACCAGTCACCGACTGGTCGAGGTCACTGCCTCAACAGTCCAGGTCGAAGCTGGCCTGGAAGCTGCCGGTCTGGTCGTAGCGGTAGCAGTAGGCCGAGTTGCCGCTGGAGTAGGCCATGATGATGTAGATCTCGTCGCCGGCGAAGGTGAGACCGCTTGGTATCCGGGTGGAGTTCTCGCAGAACCAGCTCTCCAGGATTGTCCCGTCCGAGGGGTCCACCTCGTAGGCGTACTCGGTGGTACCGTCGACGGCCCACAGGCTGCCGCTGCCGTAGCCGAGTCCGCTCACCCCGGTGTCCGGAGCGTCTATCGTGTGCACGATCTGAGGCTGGGCCAGGCATATTCCGACCACTAGGAGGATTGGGAGCATCCATCTCATTTGCTTTCCTCCAACTCGCTGGGGCGCTTCGATATTCCTACATACCTGTATGGTATATATTCCTCATCGCAGGCGTCCGTCCAGATGGGAGCCGGCGCCGGGTCGGAGGCTCAGTGCAGCCGGCCCCTCCACTGGCTGCTCTCCTCCCAGCCGGCCTGGTACTCGTAGTCCACGAAGCAGATCTTCAGGTCCGCCTGGTACTCGTAGTCCACGTAGTAGACTGTGAAGTCCGCCTGGTATTCGTAGTCGCAGAAGTACCACAGGCCGTCCTCGTCATCGGCCTGGTACTCGTACTCCACCGGATAGACGCAGAGGTCGGCCTGGTACTCGTACTCCACCTCGTACACCGGAATGTCCGCCTGGTACTCGTAGTCGGTGACGTATACGCTGCCGGCCAGCGCGCCGGCGGCCGCCGCCAGCAGAGCAAGCAGTGATCTCATGCCCATCCCCCTAGGCTGTGGCTCTGGAATCTGATACCACCGCGGCGGCGGCGGGTCAAACCCCCTCAGCGGCCCCTGGACAGGCGGCGCCAGAGGCTCTCGGGAAGACCCGCCTCCCGAATGTCGGCGGCGGCGGCGGAGACGTCGTAGCGGACCCGCCGGTGGCTCCAGGTGCCCTTCTCCGTGTCCACCAGCAGGTAGGCGGCCTTCGGGTTCCCGTCCCGGGGCTGGCCCACGCTGCCCGCGTTCAGGATGCAGACATCGTCCATTCTGCCCTCCTCCCGCTGGGAGGGCTCGCCGTACTCGTTCCAGCAAAGCGGCAGGTGGGTGTGGCCGATGAGGCAGACCTGGCCGGGGTGGTCGCGGCAGGCGGCCAGGGCCATGTGGGAGTAGAGGACGTAGCCCCAGGTATCCGGGGCGTGGGGATTGCTGTGACAGAGGAACAGCCGGCCTGTCTCGGCGGTGAGGGGGAGCGAGCCCAGCCACTCGGTCTCGTCGGCCGACATCCTCTCGCGGGTCCAGACCACCGCCTCCCGGCCGGCGCTGTTGAAGAAGTCCAGCTCCATCAGGCCCGCCACGCCGGTGTCGTGGTTGCCGCGGACCACCGTGGCGCACTCCCTCCGCACCTGTGATATGCACTGGGAGGGACGGGCCCCGTAGCCCACCACGTCCCCCAGGCATACCGTCTCGTCCGCCTCGGCCCCCGGTGGGTCCTCCAGGACGGACTCCAGGGCCTGGAGGTTGCCGTGGATGTCGCTTATCACCCTCAGCAGCACGTCAGCCCCGGCTCCCGGTGCCCACCAGCCGGTCCAGGACCCCGTTGACGAAGGAGCCCGCTCCCTCCTCCTCGAACTCCCCCGCCAGCCTGATGGCCTCGTCTATGGCCACCGCCGCAGGGGTGTCTCCGTACCGGACCTCCGCCAGGGCCTGCTCCAGTATCAGACGGGTGATGGCGTTGAGCCGCTCCAGTCGCCAGTTCTCCAGGACGGACTCGATCTCCAGGTCCAGCTCGTCGCGGTGGCGGGCTACAATCCGGCCCAGGTCGCGGATCCAGGCGGCGTGCTCGGCGTCGAAGCGGCTTCCCAGACCCAGCTCATCCAGGTTCTCCTCCAGGGGCCGGCCGTTGGCGTCCGCCGCGTACCGGCACTGCAGGAGGAACTTCCTGCTGCGGCTCATCACCCCCACGCCGGCTAGGTCCCCTTCCCGGCTTCGTCGATCCGTCGGTAGAGCCGGGCCATCTCCAGGGCGGTCATGGCGGCGTCGAAGCCCCGGTTGCCGGCCTTGGCCCCCGCCCGGTCCACCGCCTGCTCCACCGTATCGGCGGTGATGATCCCGTAGGCCACCGGGACGTCGGCGTCCAGGGCCACCTTGGCCACACCCTTGGAGCTCTCGGCGCAGACGTAGTCGAAATGCGGCGTCTCGCCCCTGATCACGGCCCCCAGGCAGATCACCAGGTCGGGGGGGGACGCGGAGCGGGCCAGCCGGGCTGCCACCGGGGGTATCTCCCAGGCCCCGGGGACCCGGTAGACCTCGATGTCTCCCTCCTCGGTGCCGTGGCGCTTCAGGCAGTCAAGGGCGCCCTCCAGCAGGCGCTCGCTGACGAAGCTGTTGAACCTCGAGACCACTATGCCGGCCCGAAGCCCCCTTCCGTCCAGCTCTCCCTCATGTGTCCTCGCCATCGTCCACTCCCTCCAGCATGTGTCCCAGCTTCTCCTTCTTGGTCCGAAGGTACCTGATGTTCTCGCTGCGGGGCCGCACCTGCAGCGGCACCCGTTCCACCACCTCCAGGCCGTAGCCGTTCAGTCCCACTATCTTCCGCGGGTTGTTGGTGAGCAACCGTATGGTGGACAGCCCCAGGTCGGCCAGTATCTGTGCCCCGGTGCCGTAGTCCCGCAGATCCGGGGGGAAGCCCAGCTCCTCGTTGGCCTCCACCGTGTCCAGGCCGTGGTCCTGCAGGTGATAAGCGCGTATCTTGTTGGCCAGGCCTATGCCCCGACCCTCCTGCGCCATGTAGAGCACAACTCCCAGACCCTCCTCCTGGACGATCTCCATGGCCCGGTGCAGCTGCTCGCCGCAGTCGCAGCGGCGGGAGCCGAAGACGTCCCCGGTGAGGCACTGCGAATGGACCCTCACCAGAACCTCCTCTCTGCCCTCCACGCGACCCTTCACCAGCGCAGTGTGTATGGCCCCGTCTATGGTGTCCTCGAAGACCAGCAGGCGGAACTCCCCGGCGGCGGTGGGCAGTGTGGACTCCGCCACTCTGCGGACCTGCACCTCGGTCAGGCGGCGGTGGCGGACCAGCCTCTCCACGGAGGTGAGCACCAGGCCGTGCCGGTCGGCGAACTCCCTCAGGTGGGGAAGGCGGGCCATGGTCCCGTCCTCGCGCATGATCTCGCAGATCACCCCCGCCGGCCGCAGCCCCGCCAGCCGGGCCAGGTCCACCGCGGCCTCGGTGTGACCGGTCCTGGTGAGCACGCCGCCCTTCCTGGCGGCCAGGGGGAAGATGTGCCCGGGGCGCACCAGGTCCTCCGGACGGGACTCGTGGTCGATGGCCACCTGTATGGTGCGGGCCCGGTCCGCGGCGGATATGCCGGTGCTCACCCCGGATGCGGCGTCCACGCTCACCATGAAGGCGGTGTTGTGCAACGAGGTGTTCCGGGGGACCATCTCGTCTATCTCCAGCCGGGAGAGGTCCTCCCGCTCCATGGCCAGGCAGATCAGCCCCCTGGCGTTGCGGGCCATGAAGTTGATCTCCTTCGGGCCGCAGAGCTCGGCGGCCACCACCAGGTCGCCCTCGTTCTCCCTGTTCTCGTCGTCCACCACCACAACCATCTCGCCGCGGGAGAAGGCCTCTATGGCCTCCTCCGCGCCGTCCAGGACGCTGTCACGGCTTTTCGCGCTGTCCATCTTCCATCCGTTCGGCTTCTTATGCGTCCGGTGGCCGCCGCGGGGCGGCTTCACCGGCTCAGGTAGTCCCTCAGGCCGCTGCCCCTGCCAGGGGCCATGGCGGTAACGTACTTTCCCAGGAGATCCAGCTCCAGGTTCACCCGGCTGCCCGGCCGCCAGTCACCCGCGGTTGTGGTCTCCAGGGACTCAGGTATCAGCTCCACCTCCAGCCAGCCCGACCCGCAGGCGGCCACGGTGAGACTGATGCCGTCCAGCGCCACCGACCCCTTGGGAACCACCAGCTCAGGGTCCCCCGAGAGGGAGACCCTCACTCTGGCACCCTGAGAGGAGCGTCTTGAGAAGAGGACCTTCTCCGTCCGGTCCACGTGGCCGGTGACGAAATGGCCGTGCAGCCTGTCCGACGCCCGCAGCGGCCGCTCCAGGTTGACCCTCGTTCCCCGGGAGTAGGAGCCGGCAACCGTCCGGGAGAGGGTCTCGGGGGAGACGTAGAAGGCCAGCCTCCCCTCTGCAGCCTCGGTGACTGTGAGGCAGGCTCCGTCCACGCTCACGCTCTCGCCACGACGGAAGGGGCCCTCCAGGGAGTGGGAGACCTCCAGGCTCTCCCCGGGCCTCTCCACCCTGCCGGTGCCCTCAATCAGTCCCGTAAACAATCTCGCCCTCCAGCAGCGCATCCCCGCCCAGGGCCCTCACGCGGACGTCGCTCATCCTCAGAGCCTCCTCCATGGTGCCGACTCCCAGATCGTTCAGCGCCGGCCGGCCCGAGTCACCCAGCAGCGCAGCCGCCACGAAGAACGCGCCCCTTGCCGCCAGACCCCTTTGCAGAAGGGAGGTGGCCAGCACGGGGCCGCCCTCGCAGAGGACCTCGCCGACCCCCTCCTTCGCCGTCCTCTCGAGGAGGGTCTCCGGAACCACCATTCCGTTCTCCGAGGGCAACCGCCAGACCGCGGCGCCCGATTCCTCCAGCCCCGCGGCCACCTCCGGCGGGGCGTCGGCCGGGAGGGCCACCGCTGCCGGGGGGCCCTCCCGCAGCATCCTCGCCTCCCGGGGTACTCCCCCCGGGCCGGCCACCGCCAGCCTCAGGGGGCCTTCAGCCGGGTCGAAGCCCTCCAGGCGCACAGTGAGCCGGGGGTCATCGGCGCACACCGTTCCCGCCCCTACCATAACACAGTCCGCCAGGCTCCTCATCCGGTGGGCCTCCCGGCGGGACTCGGGGGAGGTTATCCAGCGGCTGGAGCCGTCGGCTGCGGCCACCCTTCCGTCCAGCGTCACCGCCATCTTCAGGACCACCAGGCTCCGGCCGGTGCGAATGTAGTGGACGTAGGCCCGGTTGAGCTCCTCCGCCCTGTGGCGCATCAGGCCCACCTCGACATCGATGCCCAGCCCGCGGAGCTGCCGCAGGCCCCCTCCCGCCACCTCCGGGTTGGGGTCCTCCATGGCCACCACCACCCGGGCCACACCGGCCCCGGCAAGCTCCAGGGTGCAGGGCCCGGTCCGCCCGGTGTGGCAGCAGGGCTCCAGGTTCACCACCACGGTGGCCCCCCGGGCCCTCTCACCGGCGTCTCTCAGGGCCTCCACCTCCGCGTGCGCAGCCCCGCAGCGGCTGTGGTAGCCCTCGCCCACGATCCGGCCTTCGGGCGAGAGAACCACGGCACCCACCATTGGGTTGGGGAAGGTGCTGCCTCGGCCCCTCTCCGCCAGCTCCAGGGCCCTCTCCATGGCCCCGATCACGGAGGCTCGGGCCATCATTGGACCTCTCTGATGGAGAGCCTTCCCATGGCCTGCGCTATCACGTACTGCGCCTCCAGGTCGCCCACTGCCAGGATGATGTGCGTGGCATCGGCCACCTCCTGGCTGATGGTGGGGTCAACGGCCACCCACTCCCCCACCCAGACCATGGGCCAGGCGTGGTAGCCGAAGGACGCATCTAGGTAGACCAGGCCGGCGCATACCCTTGCCGGGATGCCGACGGCCCTGGCCAGACCCACGTAGAGAATGGTGTGCTCGTTGCAGTCGCCCCGCATGCTCTCCAGCACCTCCACAGTAGAGGGGAGCGACACTGTGGGGTTGTCGCGGACGGCCAGGTCCACGTACTCGTTCAGCCGGAGCGCGGCATCCCAGGCATCCTCCGCTCCCTCGGTGAGGCTGTCGGCCAGCCTAACCACGGCGGGATCGTCGGACTGTATCATCGGCTCGGGCTGCAGGTACTGCGCGAGATCGGGATCCTCAACCGGCAGCGCCACTGTTGTGTCGGGCATCTCGGCGGTGACCGTGACCACGCTTCCGTCGAAGCTCTGCAGGGGCGGGTAGTCCATCCGGAAGGCCGACCAGTCGATGTCGCCCTCCAGGGCGAAGCGGCGGGTTCCCAGTCGCCGGGGGTTGTCGATGACGGTGGAGCTCACAGCGTAGAGGTCGTAGAGGTCGGTGTCCACCACCACCTGCCCCCCCTGCTCCGGAGGCACCCTGGTCATGCGCATTCCGTAGCCGCCCTCCTCCTCGCTGATTATCTCCCCGTCGGAGACCAGCATATCGGTGGTCATGCCCATGTGCCTGACCTGAAGCCTGGCAGCGGTAACGCCCTCCCCCAGCAGATCGGTTTCCTCGAATCCCAGGCAGGTGACCTCCGCCTCGGAGACTACGCCGGCCGAGGGGTCGAAGGCGGGGAGGGTCCGCACCTGGCCCTCCTCCCAGTCCATTCCGGCTACGGCCAGGTCCAGAAGGGCGGGGATGTAGTCCCCCTCGAACTCCCGCCGGAAGCTGGCCTCCCTCCCGGCGGAGTGGATGGTGTGCTCCAGCACCCCGTCGCCCCGGACGGTGGTGGCCCGGATCTCGGCGGACCCGTCGGACATGTTGAACTCCATCCTGCCCAGGTTCAGCGACGAGTCGGTCACCGCCTCCGACTCCATGCTCACGCTGGACTGGGTGCCCATGAGCCTCATGGTCCACTCGGTGCTCTGCGTCACCAGCAGCGACCCCGAGGGAAGCTCCTCCACCTGCAGCGTCATGTAGCCCACATCCCTGCCCTGAAGCGTCACGGCGAACTTCTGCACTCCTGTCTCGGCTCCGGAAGAGGGGGCCGGACCGCCGGCGGTTCCGCAGGACACTGCCACGGCGGCCAGAGCCGCGCAGAATGAGTGGAATCTGGCTCTCATATCACTCGCCTCCCAGCAATCGCTTGATCTCCTCGGCTATCCTGGCGCCCGCCCCGCCGTCCCACATCGGTATCTCCGCCGGTCCCGACACCTCCGCCACCTGCCGGGCCACGGCACCGGGTATGCCCTCCGGGTCCGGACAGAGGACGTTGGTTCCCATCTCCACCGTTACCGGCCTCTCGGTGTTCGGCCTCACCGTCACGCAGGGCACGCCCAGCACCGATGTCTCCTCCTGGATTCCCCCGGAGTCGGTTATGACGAATCCCGCATGCCGCTGGTGCCGGAGGAAGGTCAGGTAGTCCATGGGGGGGCAGACCTCCAGGTCGGCGGGCAGCTGGTCGGCCAGGCCCCAGCGGGCGATGCTCTTCTCGGTGCGGGGATGGGCCGGAAGAAGCAGCCTGTACCCCTCTATTCTGCCCAGGGACCGGAGGATGGCTGCCAGCCTCTGCGGCCGGTCCACGTTGGAGGGCCGGTGGAGGGTGACCATCCCGTAGGGCTCGTCCGGGGGCGGGGCCCCCTTCTCCTCCGCGTCCGGAAGCAGCCGCAGCAGTGTGTCTATCATGGGGTTTCCCACCATGACGATGGAGTCCGCCGGTCTCCCCTCGGCCAGCAGGTTGTCCCGGGCCTCGGGGCTGGTGATCAGCAGCAGGTCGGCCATCTGGTCGGTGAGCAGCCGGTTGATCTCCTCGGGCATGCTCCGGTCGCGGCTCCTCAGCCCGGCCTCCACGTGCACCACCGGGATTCCGTACCGCACCGCCACCAGGGCGCAGGCCAGGGTGGAGTTCACGTCACCCACCACCACCACCGACGACGTCCTCCCCGGGTCCAGCACCTCCTCGTAGCGCTCCATCACCCGGGCGGTCTGAACGGTCACCGTACTCGAGCCCACCTCCAGGTTCAGATCGGGCTCAGGCAGCCCCAGCTGGGCGAAGAAGCTGGCCGACATGGCATGGTCGTAGTGCTGGCCGGTGTGCACCAGGCGGGTGTCCACGCTGCCGCCCAGCCCCCTTATCACGGGGTCGACCTTCATGAAGTTGGGCCGCGCTCCGCAGACGAGGTCCAGCATCACCGGCGGTCGGCCTCCCCGCATCCCGGGTCCATCCGGCCCACCCGGCGCTGATGTCTGCCCCCGTCGAAGTCCTCCTCCAGGAAGGTCTGAAGAATCTCCAGTGCGGTGAAGGGGGCGGTGATGCCTCCGCCCATCACCAGGACGTTGGCGTCGTTGTGGTGCCTGGCGTACCAGGCCATTCGGGGGAAGATGCACAGGGCGGCCCGGACGCCGGGATGACGGTTGGCCGTCATGCTCATGCCTATGCCGCTGTTGCAGATGAGCACGCCCCTGTCCGCCCTTCCGTCCAGCAGGTCTCCGCAGAGCCGGTGGGCGTAGTCGGGGTAGTCCACCGAATCGGTGCTCTCCGGCCCCAGGTCGTCCACCTCGTGGCCGGCCTCGCGCAGCCAGGCCACCACCCTCTGCTTCAGGGGAAAGCCCGCGTGGTCGGAGGCCACGGCCAGCCGCACGCTACCTCTTCCCCATGGCCGAGATCACTCCCGCCAGCACGATGGAGCAGAGCTTGGACTCCGCGGAGTCGGCGCGGGAGGTGAGTATCACGGGGTGGGTGGCACCCATGATCACGGCACCCAGCTCGCCGCCGGCGATGAATATCAGCGTCTTGTAGAGGATGTTGGCCGCCTCGATGTCGGGCAGCAGCAGCAGGTCGGCGTCACCGGCCACGTCGCTCTCTATCTTCTTGATCTTCTTCGCCACCGGGCTCACCGCCAGGTCCATGGCCAGTGGGCCGTCGTAGATCAGCTCCCCCAGCTCGCCCTTGTCCGCCAGCTCCTGCATTCGGGCGGCCTCCATGGTGCAGGGCATCTTCTCGTAGGCCTTCTCCTTGGCGCAGACGTAGGTGGTCTTGGGCCTGGGTATGCCCAGGGCGTGCACCACCTCCAGGGCGTTCTTCAGTATCTCCACCTTCTGGTCGAAGTCCGGAGCGATGTTCATGGCGGCGTCGGTTATGGTGAGGAGCTTGTCGTATCCGGGAACGTCGAAGACGGCCACGTGGCTCAGCAGCCCCTCTCCGCGGATCCCGCTCTCCCTGTCCAGGACACCCTTGAGGTAGGTGCTGGAGGCCACCAGGCCCTTCATGAGGATGTCGGCCCTTCCCTCCCGCACCAGGCGGGCGCCCAGCATGGCGGCCTCCTGCTCTCCGGCGGCCTCCACTATCTCCATGTCCGAGATGTCCACCTCCGCCTCGTCGGCGCAGCGGCGTATCTCGTCGGGGGGGCCCACCAGCACAGCCTCCACCATGTTGTCGGCGGCGGCCTCGCCCACGGCGATGAGCGTCTCCACCTCGTCGGCCTTCACCACCGAGACCCTGCTGGACGGCAGCTGCCTGGCCAGTTCCTTCATCTCCTCAAGGCTGCGGATCGGTTCCATTGCTCCTCCGGTGGGTTCGTTGCCACATCGGCCTTTGACTGACGGAATCGGTTGGCCCGAAATATACGCCTGAGCGGCCGATACGGGCAAGGAACCCGACTGCGGCGGAGTTGACATCGGGCTCTGCTGGATTAGGATTTCTGCTTGAGGACGTACCCGGCGGCCCAGACCGCCGGGTTTCCCTTCCCCGGCTGTTGCCGGAGGCTTCACCGCACTCAGTCACCATCGGCGACCAGGGAAGCTCTTCTTCCGGGTCAGGGCCAGAAGCAAAGGACGGTCATCATGAGGCACATCAAGCCCGAGGACGTACACAGGACCATAGCCAGCCACATGCTGGCCGACGGATTCGATATTGTGCTCGATCTGCGAAAGAGCCGGGGGGCCACCATACACGACGCCCTCACCGGCAGGGAGTACCTCGATCTCTTCAGCTTCTTCGCCTCCGCGCCCCTGGGCATGAACCATCCCCGCATTACCGAGGAGAAGTTCATGCGGCACCTGGCGGAGGTGGCTGCCAACAAGCCCTCCAACTCAGACTTCTACACCGAGGAGCTGGCGGTGTTCGTGGACGAGTTCGCGAAGACGGTGATCCCCGAAACCCATCCCCACCTGTTCTTCGTCAGCGGAGGCGCCCTGGCGGTGGAGAACGCGCTGAAGACGGCGTTCGACTGGAAGGTGCGCAAGAACATGGCAGCCGGCCGGGCCCCCATGGGGTCGAAGGTGATCCACTTCGAGGCCGCCTTCCATGGACGCTCGGGCTACACCCTCTCGCTCACGAACACCTCCGACCCGCGGAAGCACATGTACTTCCCCAAGTTCGACTGGCCGCGGGTCAGCACCCCGGACATCCACTTCCCCCTGGAGGACGACCTGGAGAGGGTGAAGGAGGCCGAGAAGCGGTCTCTGAAGCAGATCGACGTGATCGTCGAGCAGTACGGCCACGACATCGCCTGCCTGATCATAGAGCCCATCCAGGGCGAGGGGGGCGACAACCACTTCCGTCCCGAGTTCCTGGCGGAGCTGCGGAAGCGGGCGGACGAGCACGAGTTCATGCTGATCTACGACGAGGTTCAGAGCGGCCTGGGCCTCACCGGCGAGTGGTGGGCGTGGCAGAGCCTGGGCGTGGCCCCGGACATCTTCTGCTTCGGCAAGAAGACCCAGACCTGCGGCATCGCCTGCAGCCGCCGGGTGGAGGAGGCGGAGAACAACGTCTTCTCGGAGTCCAGCAGGCTCAACTCCACCTGGGGCGGAAACCTCACCGACATGGTACGCTGCACCCGCTACCTGGAGATCATGCGGGAGGAGAACATCCTGGAGAACGTCCGGGCCCGGGGCGGGCAGCTGCTGGAGGGCCTGCACGGTCTGGCGAAGAAGTACGACCAGGTCTTCAACGTCCGCGGCAGGGGCCTGATGGTGGCCTTCAGCCTTCCCGACGGCGAGACCAGGGACGCCGTGGTCTCCAGTGTGATGGAGGAGGGTGCCATAGTGCTGCCCTGCGGCGACCAGAGCGTCCGCTTCCGGCCGCCTCTGAACATCACCGGGGAGGAGATCGGGAAGGGCCTGGAGATGCTCGACCGGGCCATGGGCAAGCTCTTCGACTAACGGATCGATCCGCAGCAGCCGGGGCCGGGGCCCCTGCCGGGGTCCCGGGCCGCTGCGGCTTTCTCGGCTCAGAGAGGCAACCATGAGAGAGGCAGACGGGTTCCGCGAGGACATAGCCCGGACCGCCACCCACCTGGCGTCCATGGGCTGGGCCGAGGCCAACGCCGGGAACATCTCCATCCTCCTGCCCCCCGCGATGCAGGCGGTGGACGGCCGGACCCTGTCCGAGGCCCTGCCCCGTCCGGTTCCGGGCCTGGCGGGAAGGTCGCTGCTGGTCACCGTCTCGGGAAGCCGCTTCCGCAACGCCGGCCGGGACATGGACAGGAGCATCGTTCCGGTGAGGGTATCCATGGACGGGGAGCGCATGGAGAGGCCCGACGGCACCCCGCCCCCCACCAGCGAGCTGGGCACTCACCTCCTGGTGCACGAGCTGGCCCCCGACAGGAAGCTGGAGTCCACAGCCCTGGTGCACACCCACTCCACGTCCATGCTGGCCCTCTCCTCCTCCGACCTCCCCGCCGAGCTGCTGGAGGACGCCATCGGCAGGGCCCATCCGGAGATCAGCATACTGATGCCCCGGGGGGTGAAGCTGCTGGAGATGATGGCCCCGGGCTCCTGGGAGCTGGGAGCCGCCACCGCGGAGCTGTTCGGCAGCGCCGACTGCGTTGTCTGGCGCAAGCACGGCATTCTGGGCTTCGGGGCCGACGTGGACTCCGCCTGCGATGCGGTGGAGGTGGTGGAGAAGGCCGCCCGCATACTGCTGCAGGAACGGGCTGCCTTCGGACGCTTCTTCGGCCTCAAGGACCGCGAGCTGGACCGGCTGCCCTGAGGCTCCGCCGCCACTAGGCTCCGGTACCCGCCGCCTCCGAGGCCAGCCTGGGAATCCTGGCCGCCTGTTTCACAACCTGATCTTCCACGGTATCCATGAACAGCTGCAGGTGCGGGAAGGGTATCTCTATCCCCGCCCCGTCCAGGGCCAGCTTGCATGCCTCCACCAGCCGGGCGTGCACCGGCTTCAGCGTTCCCGCCTCGTCTATCCATCCCCTTACCAGCAGGTTCACGCTGGAGTCCCCCAGGTCCGACACCACTACGTCCGGCTGCGGACTGGACGCCAGCCCCTCCACGCCGGCGGCGGCCTCCTGGAGGACCTCCCGGGCCCGCAGGATGTCCTCCTTGTAGGCGATGCCCACCGGGACCTCCACCCGCATCCGGCCTTTCTTGGAGTCGTTCACCAGGACCTCGTTCACCACCCTGCTGTTGGGCAGGACCACGTAGGTGTTCCGGTTGGTCCTTATCCTTGTGGAGCGGAGGGTTACCTCCTCCACCCGACCGTACTCCCCGGAGACGTGGATGTAGTCCCCGGAAACGAACGGCTGGTCCATGAAGATGGTGAAGCCGGCGATCACGTTGGCGAGGATGTCTTTGGCCGCGAAGCCGATGGCCACGCCGGCCACCCCCAAGCCGGCCAGGGCGGCACCCACGTTTATGCCGATCTGGCTGGCTCCCATCACCAGGCCGAAGGCCAGCAGGACGACCTTGTAGACCTTGTCCACCAGCAGACCGATGAGGATGCTGTCCATGTCCGACCGCGCCAGCAGCGACCTCAGCGAGTTCCTGGTTGCCCTGTACAGCAGCCAGAACCCCAGGAGTATCAGCACCGCCACCACCAGCCCGGGCAGGAACTCAACCACCTGCGTGAGCAGCTGCTCCGCGTTCACCGAATCAGCAAGCCAGCCCAAAACGTCTCCTTCCGCCTGAGTGTCGGTAGTCAGAATCGTTCAATCCAAATATATGCGCACAGGTCCATCGGCCGGATTACCTGTCGATACAGTTTGGACATCGCAACCTCCAGACCATCGGCAAATGGGAGATCTGGAGCCTGTCACATCCATAGCGTCTTCGCTGAGGATTCCGTCGCTTACGATGTCCACGGCGAGGGTTTTCCCATGCGCGCTGTTCGGTACGGTCAACCCGCTCCCCGCTTGCCGGTGCACCGCCACCTCTTTGCTTATAGTATTACCTCGCGCAGATGGGCTCGAAACAGCCACGGGAGGGCAGCGATGGCGAGAGCGCTTGCGATACTGGCGACACTTCTGGCGGCGGCTCTGGTCTCATGCGGCGGGGAGCAAAGGCCTCAGGCCGATGTGGGCACCGCCGACGGGGCAGTGCAGAGGTACGTCTCCGCGCTGGGGGGCCGGGAGCGGCTGGAGGCGCTGAGCACCGTGCATACGCTGGACAGCATCCACATGGCGGGCCTGTCCGGGACGGTGGAGTCCTGGTACACCCGCAGCCCCTTCCGGGGCAGGACGGTGGTGGAGGTGGGCCCGGTTCGCCAGGAGGTGCTGATGCTGGGCGACAGCGTCTGGTCGGTGGACCGCAACGGCCGCATCACCGCCGGGGACCCCCAGGCCAGGACCGAGGCCGAGATGGCCAGGCTCACCATGTTCTACGACGTCTTCCTGGAGCCCCGGGGGAGGGTCTCCCTCGCCGGCGACACCTCCATCGAGGCCGAGGAGGCAGTGGCCCTGCGGGTGGACTCGGAGCAGCCCTTCACCGTGTATCTCTCCCGGGAGGACTGGCTCCCCGTCCTGCAGTCCACGGAGATCATGGGGATGAGGGCCCTCTCCTACCCCTCCGGCTGGCGGGAGGTGGACGGGGTCATGGTGCCCTCCGCCACCAGGGACACGCTGCCGGCCATGGGGCAGGCGATAGTCACCTCCAACATCCTCACCGAGCTGGACCGGCCCGTCCCCGACAGCGTCTTCTCGCTGACCCCGGGCGGGGCCGACTGGGAGCTGGAGGCCCAGGGCGAGCCGTTTCCCTTCACCCTCTCCGGGGAGCACATCTACATAGACGGCCGCATCGCCGGCCGGGAGGTCACCTGTCTCCTGGACAGCGGCGCCGGGGCAACTGTGATAGACTCCGCCCTGGCGGAGGAGCTGGGCCTGGAGCCCGTGGGGGAGTTCGTGGCCCAGGGGGTGGGGGGAACCAGCAGCTTCTCCTTCGTGGAGCTGCCCGAGTACCGGCTGGGTCCGGCGGTGATCAGGGGGCAGAAGCTGGCGGTGATGAACCTGGACCAGCGGTTCTACCCCTCCACCGGCATGCACATCGGCATGGTGGTGGGCTACGACCTGCTGAGCCGCTTCGTCACCAGGATCGACTACGGCGAGGAGACCATCGCCCTCTACGACCCGGAGGTCTTCGAGTACGAAGGGGACGGCCGGGAGCTGCCGGTGGAGCAGAGCATGAGCCTGCTGAGCTTCGGCGCCGTCCTGGAGGACTCCATAGAGGTCAGGCTGCTGCTGGACACCGGGGCCGGGGGCGCGCTGCATCTGACCCCGTCCTTCTTCGAGGCCAACCCCGGCTTCCTGCAGGACCGGGAGGTGCTGGAGAGCACCGTGGAGGGTGTGGGCGGCGAGGACACCGCCCTGGTCTTCCGGGCCGGGGAGCTGGAGCTGGCGGGCTATGCGGTGCCGGCCGGCCTCTGCAGCCGGTTCCCGGGAACGGCGGCCCTGGATGAGTACGACGGCATCGCCGGAAACCGGGTACTGGCCCGCTTCCGGCTCTGGCTGGACTACCGCCGGCAGCGGGTGATCCTGGAACCTTCGGAGCTGTACGACGACGGCCTGCCCGAGGACGTAACCGGCTTCGGGGTCAGGATACGGGGAGGCCGCCTGGTGGTGAACCGGGTCCTGGAAGGTTCCCCTGCCGACCTGGCGGGGATGAGGGAGGACGACGTGCTGGTCTCGGTGGACGGGGTGCCGGTGGGACCCTCCAGCCTGGATACCCTCAACCGCCTTCTGCCAGGGAGGCCCGGCAGGGAGTTGGACGTCCTGGTTCTCCGGTCGGGAAGGGAGCTGGATCTTACCCTGGAGTCAGCCCCACTCCTTCCCCTGGACTAGGAGCCGTCCGGGGCTGGATTTCCGGCCAGGTGGTCGTAG
>Ga0207797_1000625_pt1 | contig 27010 bp, 30 predicted proteins | sample PRCRCaboRojoPR_6_FD_187275 | JGI IMG/M metagenome (GOLD analysis project Ga0207797, IMG submission 187275) | Marine sediment microbial community from Cabo Rojo, Puerto Rico - PR CR 10% Liquid 1 (SPAdes) | ecosystem: Environmental > Aquatic > Marine > Coastal > Sediment | place: Cabo Rojo, Puerto... | reverse complement strand
GGCGGCAAGACCATCGCCAGCATCGAGGACGAGGCGGGCATCAAGCTCAACGTGAAGCCGCTCAAGAAGTCGGAGATACGGCCCAACGTCATCAAGCAGCAAAACAACGTTGTTCTCGATGCAGGGCCGGGCCACGCCGGCAAAGAGGTCGACATCATGGGCGGCGACGAGCTCCTGCTGGCCGGCACCCTGTCACAGGAGGGCACCATCAAGGTGCGGCGGCGGAGCACCCAGGGCAAGGCCATCATGAACGCCATCGCCTCGAACCGGGATATCACGATGCGGCCGCGCTGATGACCGACATGACCGACGTGGTGACCGCCGTGGTGATGCACGACGGCGAGGTGCTGCTGCTCAGGCGGAGCGACCGGGTGCGCACCTACCGTGGCAAGTGGGCCTGTGTCTCCGGCTACCTGGAGGAGGGCGACGAGCCGGAGGAGCGGGCACGCGTAGAGGTAACGGAGGAGACCGGCCTGGGCCGCAGCGACGTCAGACTGGAAGCAGCTGCGGAACCCGTCGCATTTACCGATGACGCATCTGGGATTACCTGGCGGGTGCATCCGTTTTTGTTTGTCGCCACGCATCGCGACATTTCGATTGACTGGGAGCACCAGGAATACCGGTGGGTCGCTCCCTCCGAGGTCGGGCGCTATGACACGGTCCCCCGGCTGGCGGAGGTCGTTGACCGGCTGCTGGCCTGATTGCCTCCATTACGCATCGTCTGCTTCGAGAGCGGGTTGTCGGCATAGCACAATTTTGTCAACCGTATGCAATATATACAACTTCGAATATTATAAATACCAGCAGGCCAATATTGGGTCTGCATGGGGAGGAAGAGTTACGACGCCCACGATGCGGTAGGCGAAACGCTCAAGTTCATAACTTCTTCCAAGGTGAGGACGAAAATCATGCTCGGTCTGCAGCAGGAACCAAAACCGTCCGGCGTGCTGCGCGACGAAATCGGCGCGAGCGCGTCGAGCGTCATCCATGCCGCCCGCGACCTTGAAAAAAGGGAGCTGCTAGTCGAAAAAGAGGACGGGTATCATCTTACGCCTGTCGGGGGCATCGTCGCGGGCAAGCTGCACAACATCATCCACACCATGGACGTCCTCGAGCAGGGGAAAGACTTCTGGCTGACGCATCAGGTCGACGGTATCCCGCAGCCGTTTCTCGACCGCATCCACGAGATCGGCGAATACGACGTCCTGTCGTCGAGCGTGCGCAACATCTTCAAGACCTTCACCGTGTACCGCGAGCTCACGAAACGGGCCCGCACGTTCCAGGGCGTTTCCCCGGTCTTCGTGGACGCCTTCGTGCCCATGGTGAAAAAGCTGCTGGGGAACGATGCGACGGTGCAGCTCGTGCTGACGGAGGAGGTGCTGGAGGAGCTGATCGACCTGGACAGGGAGGAATTTCGGACGCTCCTTGAAAACAGGGAGCTTTCCATCTGGCGGCTGGACGAGGAGGTGCGGGTGGCGTTTACGGTCACTGATTCCGTGCTGGCTTTGGGGCTATTCGGCCAGGACGGGATCTATGACGCGTCTCACGACCTCGTGAGCAAAACCAAAGGGGCGATAAATTGGGGTAGAGAGCTGTTCAAATACTACAAGAGCCGGGCGCGGCCTGTGGTATTGGAGGACATCTGAGCGCGCTGCGGCGTGGCTCGATGCATTCATTTCGCTGCTGGTGTACTCACCGCTCATCGTAGCTGTGAGCAGCATGGCGGTCGCCGGCGTAGCGTGTATGCTATACGGCATTGGGTTTCATCCGGCGTTGCTCGCCGGCGCATTTCTGGCCACCATGGGCGTGTATACGTTTAACATGGTGACAGACAGGGGCGAGGACGCGGTGAACATGCCGGGGCGGGAGCGGTATTTTTTCAGTGATACCCGACATCTGGTGGCCGTTGCCCTCGTCTCGTATGGCCTCGCGCTCGCTATCGGCGCGATGGTGAGCTCGTTTGCCGTGCCGGTGTTGCTCGTGCCGCTCGTCCTGGGCATCTTGTACAGCGTACCCGTCGGCGTCCGGCGGTTCAAGGACTGTTTCGTGGGGAAAAACGTGACGGTGTCGCTGGCCTTCGGGCTGGAGGCGGCGCTGCTGCCCGCGGTGCTGGGCTTCGACTGGCTGTTTTTCGGGCTGGTGTTTTCGTTTATTTTTGTGAAGGGCATGGTGAACACCATCGTGTTCGACGTGCGGGACCGGCGGGGTGATGCTGTGGTGGGCGTGGACACGGTTCCCGTGCGCCTTGGCTCCCGTGGCACGCTGCTGCTTTTGCTGGCGCTGAACTCGCTGCTGGTGCCCTGGCTGCTGCTGGTGCTCCATGCCGGGGTGTTCACGCTGTATGTGCCGGTGCTGGTGTTCAGCATCCTGTACAGCTACGGGTATGTCGTGTATCTGGGACGCGGGAGAGAGGTGCCGAAGAGCCATTATGGCTTCCTGGTTGACGGTGAGATGGCGGTGCTGTTCGTGCTGTTCCTGGCAACGGCATGGCTGGCGGGGTAGCCCGAAATAATAAAATACGGGGAGGCATTCCTGTTCGTGTGGCCCGGGTAGTGTAGCGGCAACATAGGGGACTGTGGATCCCCTGTCTCGGGTTCAAAATCGCTTCGAGCGTATGAAAATCCCGGCCCGGGCCTCTCTTTTCCATTTTGTCGGGTGGAGCGCTGGCTCCGGCATGGCGTTGCATCAGGAAACAGTGTATCATGGAGATATGAGAAGGGGCGGGGGGAGAGGTGGCGGGGGTACGCCACCCGGGGTAGAGAGCTATTCTATTGTCCTCCCCCCAAGTTGTTTTGATAGCACTTTGCTATCATTATGTCTATAGGCAAGGCAATATATAAACGCTTCGGTTTTTTTCCGCTGCGCTGCCAACGCAAGAAACCATGGACGTCGCCATCCGAAAAATAATAGTAGGCCGGCGGCATATGCCACCATGAGCGACACAAAAACCCTGATGCGGAAGGGAAAAGTCAAAGAAGCATACGACCTGCACGACGGCACCCTCGAGTTCGTGTTCACCGACAACGTCTCCGTGTTCGACAAGGTCATCCCCACCACCATCGACCACAAGGGAGAGGTGCTCTGCCGCATCTCCGCCTTCTGGTTCCGGCGGTGCGAAGAGCTCGGCGTCAACACCCATTTCATCAGCGCCGAAGGAAACCGGATGCGGGTCAAAAAATTCGATATCATCACCGACTACGACAAACTGGATGCTCGCAGCTCGGGATGCATGATACCCCTCGAGGTCATCGCCCGCTACTACGTGGCGGGCTCCCTCTACGAGCGCTTCAAAGACGAAGGCATGGACTACGGCGACGAGCTGCCCGAGCCCATCGTCGAGTTCACCACAAAGTTCGAGGAATACGACCGCAAGCTCACCGAGGAGGAAGCGATGGACATCGCCAGCCTGACCCGGGAGGAGCTCGAACACATCAAGCAAACCGTCCTGGACATCGACCGGCACATGAACGACACCGTCAAAAAGCGGGGGCTCATCCACGTCGACGGCAAAAAAGAGTTCGCGTTCAACGACCAGCGAAACCTCGTGCTCGTCGACACCTTCGGCACCCCCGACGAGGACCGCTTCTGGGACGCCGAAAAATACCGGCAGGGCATGTTCGAGGAGCGCAGCAAGGAGTTCGTCCGCGCCCACTACCGCGACAGCGGCTACTACGACCGGCTCAAAAAAGCCCGCGAGCAAGGCAAAGAGGAGCCGGAGATACCGCCGCTTCCAGACGACGTCGCCCGGGAAGCAAGCGAGCTCTACATCGACATCTACGAGCAGATCACCGGCGAATCATTCTAGCCGCTGCTCACAGATATCCGCCAGCGGGCACTCAGGGCAGCGTGGATTGCGAGCGCTACAGGTATGCCGCGCCAGAAACCAGAACAGCTGCACCACGCGGTCCCGCTCCCCATCAGGAATACTGTCCCAGGGAAACAGCAGGGTGAGACAGCGCTGCACCTCCCCGTAGGACGCGTCGCGTTCAACGAGTCCCAGCCGGAAGGCGATGCGGAACATGTGCGTGTCGACCACGAAGGCCTCCCGCTGGCCGTGCACGCTGGAAAGCAGCACGTCCGCCGTCTTGGGACCGATGCCGGGCATCTCCAGCAGCCGCTGCCGCGCGACATCCCGGGGCAACTTGTACACCCAGCCCAGGTCGCCATCATACTCGTCGATGACAAAGGCGGCGAGCTCTCTGAGACGGGCGGCCTTCACATGATGGAGACCGCCGGGTTTGATCGCTTCCGCAAGCGCCGCGCCGTCGGCGTCACGGATCACCCCGGGCGTAACCCGGAACGCGGCGGTGAGACCACGGTAGGCGCTGCGGGTGTTCGCCGATGACGTGTTCTGGGACAGCAGGGTGAACACCAGCGCGCTGAACGGCCGCGACATCGCCTCGCGGTAACGCCGTTCGTCGTCCTCGTTCCACCAGAACTGCTCGTAGCGCTCGAGCTGCATGAGATGGCGGCGTCCGAGCTGTTTACCCGTATTACCCGTACATGATGCCATGGTCGCCCTCATCGTCGTCGCCCGCGGCAGGCTGCTGCTTTTTCCGCTTGATAAACGTTTCCTGATGACGCCTGCCGACGAAGCGGATGTCATGGCGCTCCAGGCGGATATAGGTCGCATCCGGCAGCGGCTCCAATGACACGATGCCCCGTGACTGCAGCCGACGCAGCTCGAAGCGCATCTTATCTTTGGAGAGATGCAGCTCGCGACAGAGCTCCTCCAATGTTATCGGATAGCGCTCCTGCACCGTTTTGATGATTTTTTCCTCGATGCTGCCCGTGGTGACATCAATCATGGCTATACCTGAACGCGATGTTGCACGAGCCCTCCCGGGAGACCATGCACGGCCCCACGGGATGACGCGGCGTACATTTTGTGCCAAATAATGAGCATTCCTCCGGCGTGCACACGCCCCGCAACACGTCGCCGCATATACATCCTGGAGGCTCCTCGAAATCCATGTCCATCACGGGCGCCAGCACGTCCTCGTAGCGACGCGCTGCGTCATGCCCGGCAAAGCGGGAGCGGAGCGCCAGCTTCGAATCAGGAATGACCGGGAAGCCACGCCACGAGGCATCAACGGGCTCGAAGACCTCGTCGGTGGCCTGCAACGCCCGGGGGTTTCCCTCCGGGGAGACGGCGCGCCGGTACTCGTTTTCCACCTCGGCCCGGCCTTCATCGACCTGCCGGGCGAGCATCCAGATGCCCATCAACACGTCGACGGGCTCAAACCCGGCGACGACCTGAGGGATGCCATGCCGGCGGGATATCTCCTCGTAGGGCGAGGTGCCGATGATGACCGAAACGTGCCCCGGGTCGATGATGCCGTCGAGGGCGACCTCGCCCGCCGCAAGGATGGCCTCGACAGCCGGCGGGATGACCCGGTGGCAGCTCAGCACCGAAAACGTGTCCGGCAGGTCGCGGAGCAGCGCAGCGGCGGACGTCGGCGCCGTTGTCTCGAAACCGACAGCGATGAACACAACCTCGGTTCCCCCTGTCGCCATTTTTATGGCCTCGTTGATGTCGTAGACAACGCGGACGTCGGCGCCCCCGGCCTTCACCGTCTGAAGCGACCCGTCGGCGCCGGGCACCCGGAGCATGTCCCCGAAGGTGGCGACGGTTATCCCTGCCTCGGCCAGCGCAATCGCCATCTCTATCTCCCGGGGCGTGGTCACGCAGACCGGGCAGCCCGGCCCCTGCACGATGCGGACGTTGCAGCCCTCGAGCAGGCCATCCAGGCCATGCCGGACGATGGTGTCCTGATGCGTCCCGCAGACATGCATCGCAACCAGCGGCCTGCCGCGCTCGCGGAGCCGTTCCACCACGGTGCGGGCGAGCGCTTTATCCCTCAGCTGGAACATCGTCCCTCTCAATCTCGATGTGCTTTATTAAACATTCCCGGCCCTGCCGGACATCAACGGGGCCGCCGCATTCCGGGCAGCGGAGCACCGGAAACCGGATGTGGAACTCCTTTTTTTCCTCGTAGCCGACGTCGCCCGTATACCCGCAGGAGCAGGCGACCTGTGGCGCGACCCGGTTGATGACGAGATCAGCGCCATCCAGCAGGGTGTCCTCCCGCAGCACCTTGAAGGCGAAGCGGAGTTGCTCCTCGCCGAGAAACGTCAGCTCGCCGATGTCCAGCACCACGCGGGTGATAGCCGATGCGTCATGTTTTTTTCCTTCCTCGAGCACCGTTGCAACGATGCTTGACATCGTTGAAAACTCATGCATGCTCTGCCTCGAGCATCTCCCGGAAAAGCTGCAGCGTTTCCTCCGCCTCCCGCTCGTCAAGAATCTGTATGGCGAAGCCGGCATGGACGATCACGTAGTCGCCCACCTCCACGTCGACCAGCGACACGTCGGCCTGGCGCGTGGTGCCCTGCCCGTAGTCAACGACAGCCGTCGTACCGTCGACGGAGCAGATCCTTCCCGGAACGGCCAAACACATGGTGGCCTCCAATATGGAGGTGGTATAAAATCACTTCCATCGCACACGCCGCACCGGACCGCCGCACACCGGGCATTGCTCCACCCCTGCATCAGCCCAGCGGCCGCACGACCTGCAGCGATACCGCCACGTCCATTGCTCGTCGATGCCCTTCTCCACAACCGCCTCATACTGGAGGGTGAGCTCGCGGGCCACGTTCTGCATCGCGTAGTCATCGGTGACCACGGTCGCATCCCCGAGCATGGCAGCCAGGGCGAGCAGCTCTATGTCGGTGTCCGACAGGACGGGAAGGTCGCCGGTCCTGCGGGCGGCATCCCGCACCTTCTGCATCGCGCTATCAGATGGAAGCATCACGTCCAGGCCTGCTTCGCGTGCATACTGCAGCATCCGGAACGAATGACCGCCCTCCTCGAACTCGTCGATGACGCCGGGAGTCGTAACGACATTGCCGGCCTGCCATCTGCCCGAGAGAATCGCCGAGGTGTCAAGCACGCGCATGCACACAAGTATTTTAAATCACATTGATATAGATTTGTATGCAGGTCAGGATAGACGGATGGCGCAGCCACATCATGTTTTCATCTGCGCATTTCATCCCGGAATACGAAAAGTGCGGGCGGCTGCACGGGCACACCTACGCGATTCATGCCGTCATTGAGGGCGAGCAGGACGAGATAGGCATCGTCATCGACTTCAGCCTGCTCAAGGACACACTCCGTGACATCGCCGACGAGCTCGACCACTACATGCTCATCCCCGAGCAGGCGAACATCGAGCTGACACGACGCGACAGCAGCATCGAGGTCATCTTCCACGGTAAACGATACGTCCTGCCGGCCGAGGACTGCCTGCTTTTGCCGCTGCACGCGACGTCGGCGGAAAACCTCGCAGCATATATCCTCCAGCGGCTCCACGAAAAAATGGACATCCCGCCAGTCGTAACTGCAATCTCCATCGGCGTCGACGAGGGCTACGGACAGGGCGCCTGGACCACGGAGTAACATGAACGCCGTCTGCCTGCTCTCCGGAGGGCTCGACTCATGCGTCACCGCCGCCATCGCCGCCAGCCAGGGCTACGAGCTCCACGCGCTCACATTTGACTACGGGCAGCGCAGCCAGAAAGAGGTCAGATGCGCCCGGGCGGTCGCTGAAGCGCTCGACGTGGTGGACCACCGGATAATCGAAATCGACCTCCGGAACCCGGGCGGCTCCGCGCTCACCGACGACATCGACATCCCCGAGGAAAGACAGGAGGGCATCCCCGCGACGTATGTGCCCGCGCGGAACACCATCTTTCTCAGCTACGCGCTCGCCCATGCAGAGGTAACAGGTGCCGCGAGTATTTTCATCGGCGTCACGGCGGTCGACTACTCCGGCTACCCGGACTGCCGCCCGGAATACATCGAGGCGATGCAGCGGGTCGCCGAGCTTGGAACAAAGCGAGGAATCGAAGGAAACGCACCGGTGATACAGACGCCGGTCATCGAGATGGCCAAGCACGAGATAATCCGGCGGGGCATCGAGCTGGACGCGCCACTGGAGCGCACCTGGTCATGCTACCGCGACGGCGACAGGGCGTGCGGCAGATGCGACTCCTGCCGGCTCCGGCTCGAGGGCTTCGCCCGGGCGGGCCTGGAGGACCCGATAGCCTATGCAGATAAATGAAATATTTTTCTCGCTGCAGGGCGAGGGACAAAACGTCGGATTGCCCACGATTTTCGTCCGCACCACGGGCTGCAACCTCCGATGCCGCTACTGCGACACCACCTATGCCTACCACGAGGGAGACGAGATGACACCCGCCGACGTCGTCGCGGCGATACAGCAATGGCGCTGCCCACGGATATGTATCACGGGCGGTGAACCCCTGCAGCAGGAGGATTTGCCGGAGCTGGTCGACGTGCTGCTCGCCCATGGCTATGCCGTCGAGGTGGAAACAAACGGCAGCCGGGACATCGAATGGCTCACCTCGCTCGACATTTCCGTTTCCATGGACGCGAAATGCCCCTCATCCGGCATGGACCACGCGATGCACCTGGACAACCTGGCGCTGCTCCGCCCCCGGGACCAGCTCAAGTTCGTCATCGGCAGCCGGGAAGACTACGACTACGCCCGGGATGTCCTCGAGAGATATGCACCGGAATGCCGGGTGGTGATGCAGCCCGTCTGGAAGAGCGATATAGCGCTGGCCGACTGGATCGTCCGGGACGAAATCGACGTCCGTTTCTCCATGCAGCTCCACAAGATCCTGTGGGGCGACAGGAAGGGCACCTGATAGAAAAGCACAATGTTTATATAAAATGACGCCAATTCCATGCTAACCCCGTCCCACAGAGGGACACCACAATGGAAAAAAAAGAGAAAAGATTAAAAAAGGGGATACATTTTAGATGGCAAACCTAAAAGGAGGAAACAATGTATAAAAAAAGCGCAATTAAAAAGATTGGAAGCATCGTCGTGGTAGCCGCGCTCATAGCGAGCGCCTTTACCATGATTTCAGTGGGAGAAACCGAACCAGTCAGTTCGGACACCGTCATGATAAACGAGATAATGTATGACCCGGCATCCGGCGATGATGAATGGATTGAACTCTACAACCCGGGAGACAGCGAGGTCAACGTGTCCGAATGGACGCTCATGGATGGAGACAACCAGACATTCGGCGACCTCACCGGAGTATCGATTCCTGCCGGAGGATATTATGTCGTAACCTGTGCGATGAGCCTTCTCAACAACGACGGGGACACCGTCACCCTCTATGACGGCGAAACCGTCGTTGACACCGCTTCATACGATGACGGGGCAGCCGCCCCGAACTACTCGCTGGAGCGCACCCATGAGGGCACCTGGATGCAGAGCCAGGTCGAAGGCGGCACGCCAGACGCGCGGAACAGCGTCTATGACCTGATTCCCCCGGAGATAACCAACGTCATGGCAACCCCGACCACGCAAAAGAAGGACGGAACGGTCAACATCACCTGCGACGTGACCGACAACGTCGACGTCGACATGGTCAAGGTTCACGTCACCGGCCCCGAGGGATATGATGCCAACGAAACGATGACCGAGGGCAGCTATTATTATAGCCACGAATACACCGTCCTGGGGACATACAGCTACACCATCTGGGCCAACGACACCAGCGGCAACGCCAACATGTCAGCCACGCACACCTTCACCATCATCACCAACTTCGAGGTGAAACCCGGCAGCGGATACTACGGTACGACGATGTCTATGACCGCCTACAACGCGACGGAGCGAAACATCGTCGAGCTGTACAAGCCCGGCGGTACAACTCCCACGAAGACCAAGCTGTCCAACACGGACGGCGAGGCAGCCTTCAGCGACGTCAGCCTCGATGTCGCCGGCGAATGGACCGTCAAGGACCAGGCCAGCGGCAACGAGACGACATTCACCGTCATGCCGGCCAACCTGACCGTGACCGTCACCCCCGCCGAGATAACCTATGACCGGGGAGAAGTGTACAATTTTGACGTGACCATCGAAGATGAGGGCGGCAACCCCGTGGAGGGAGCAGATATCACCGTCTACTACATCGACGAAAACGGAGACAACGTGGCAGCCATTTCCTCTGTCAACGATGAGGGCAACGGCAACTACTCTGTAGAAACAACAGGCCTCGAGGGCATTGGCATCTACAACATCACCGCCATGAAGAACACCACTGGCAGCGCGACGGCCGAATGGGTCGGCTACGCCCATGCCACCATCACCCCCAACGACCTCACCTTCGACGACGTGTCCGACAAGGAGGCACGCGCCGGCTTCCCGAGCACCACGAAGTTCCTGGTGAAATACGCCGATACGAACCAGTCCGTTGACTGGACCAAGCATGTCAACGTCACGCTTACATACAAGAGCGAAAGCAACTCAACCGGCGACGTCGACCTCAGCAGCGGCGACGCCACCGTCGTCATCGACGGCGAAACCGCCACCATCTCGCTGGACGACGGCAACCTCACCGTCACCATGCAGTGGCCCGACACCGGCGAATACGACCTCGCGGTGAAACAGGACTACGCCGGCGACGCCATGCTGGACAACATGAGCTATGAATACACGGGCAGCACCACGTTTGACGTGGTCAGCCCGCCCGACGTCAACGTCGATGTCACACCGGACACGGTGGACGTCAACGACACCGGCAACAACACCGCGATGCTGGAGGTCCAGGTCCTGGGCGACGGCATCGACGTCTACGGCAGCCCCGGAAACCTCAGTGTCAACCCGACGACGATGCAGAACGTGACCAAGCGCATCATGGTCGAGGGTGACATCCTGTACAGTCCGCCCAAGGAGGCCTACACCTACGCGGGCGACGGCATCTGGCACGTCAAGGTGTTCCCGACCATGGGCGACGGCATGATATACGTCAACGTGACCTGGCCGAACAACGGCACCGACAGCGACACCGTCGAAATCAAGGAAGGCGGCCATGTGACCGTCGACCCCGCCACAGTCATCGTGGACAACCATTACAATTTCACCGTTACCGTGCGGACGAACGCGGGCGACACCGTCACCCGGGCAGAATACATCCGGCTGTACATCGAAGACCCGGCATACTACAATGACACCGACGGATGGACGCTCGTTGACGAAAAGGTGGGCGCCTACAACACCAACGGGGAGTTCACCTTTGACAACGTTTCGATAGACCGGGCGGCGGTCAACTACGTCGTCGCCGTCTACTTCAAGACGGCCACCGACCAGTATGCCTTCGCGAGGATACGGTCAAATCCGGCCCACGACCTCGAGGTCGACTGGGCACCTGCGGAGGTCATGGCCGGCGCGTCGACCGAGCACACGTTCAACGTAACCAAAGACAACAACTCCTATGCAGACAGCTTCCAGGCCTATCTCCTCAACGAGACGCAGTACACCCAGCTGCAGAACGAGGAACTCGACCTGGGCGCCCTGACACCGCTGACGGCAAACACGGCCAACTTCACCGTCGATAAGACAATCGTTGAGCCCGGCACCTATTACCTCTACCTCCGCACCGCGGACAAGAAACACGACAACCTGGGCGCCGAGCCGAGCATAACGGTAAGCGCGCCCACCGTCGCACCGGACATGGACATGCTCGTGAAGCACATCGACGACAACGCAACGGTAACATTCGAGGTGACATGGAATGGAGACAATCTCGACGGCACGCTCACCGTCCACGGCATCGACGAGGGCGACGGGGTCAACGAGACCTACGTGGAAAACGCCACGTTGACCGTCGACGTCGTCAACGGCACGGCCACGGTCCACAACATCAAGGTCATCAACGGCAGCAAAAACGGCTACGAGATAACCTTTACGTTTAAACCCGACGGTGGCATGGATGCAGATGCAGACGGCACGATGACGGCGACCATCCCTGATATCACCGTTGAACCGGAAACGATCATGCTCGGCGAGCACAACATCATCACCGTCACCGTGACCAACCCGCGGAACGGCGACCCCGTACCCGGAATGGAAGTGAAAGGAGACTTCCCGACCGGCATGATGACCATCGGCGAGACCGACAGCAACGGCGAAATCGTCATCGGCACCATCCCGGACATCACCGGCACCATCACGCTGTTCGTCGAGGGAGACGAGGCCGGCGAAATCACCATCGACGTGGGCGGCCTGAAGATACACGTCATCGGTGAGCGCTACTTCTATGTCCTGCCCGAGCTGGAGAAGGGCAAGGAGTACACCATCAAGGTGACCACCGGCGGCGGCAAGGAGATACAGGGCGCGACCGTGAAAATCGGCGGCACCACTATCGGCACCACGGATAAAAACGGCGAGCTGAAATGGGAACCCGACGAGAAAGGCGATTTCACCATCACCGCGACCATGGGCGTCTACGAGCAGGGCAGCCGCGACGTGAAGGTGAAGGAAGGCCCGAGCACCCCAGGATTTGGGTTCGCCGCCCTTGTCATCGGTGTGCTGGGCGCGGCGCTCATCCTGTGGCGACGGCGCCACTAAGCCCCCCTTTTTCCCTTCTTTTCCCCTTCCTTTTTATTATTGTACTCATGCGGAATAAAGGATAATGTTTTAATACACGTATCCGGTTAAATTGTTGCAGGGAAACATGATGGATGACGAGAGCGAGGATGAAAAAAATCCCTTCAACGACGAGGAATTCCAGCGTATCCTCCAGGAGATGGAGCGGCTGGTTGAGGACGCGTTCAAATCATCGCTTGAGGAATGGAAGTCCGGCAAGACCTTCATAAAGGGCTTTTCGGTCAGGATGGGGCCCGACGGCGAGCCGCAGATAGATGAGTTCAGCCAGGACGCCGCCGACGAGGAGGAGATGGAAACCGACGTGATGGAGGGCGTTGACAGCATCGCGGTCACCATGGCGCTTCCCTACCCCGTTGCTCCTGAGAACATCGATGTCTATGCCGAGCGGGAGACCCTGGAGGTCGCCGTTGACAGCCCGGAGCGGACGATGTACAAGGCCATTGTGCTGCCGTGCCCGGTTGTGGAGGACAGTCTGTCGTATACCTATCGGAACAGGGTGCTGGACGTCGAGATGCAGAAGCGGATGCCCTGCAGCTATAGCGAGATGTAGCGGTTCAGGTTTTCGCGGGCTTCAGTTCGTTTTTCGTGCAGGTGCTCCAAAAATGTTGTCATGAGCTCCGCCGCCCGTTTTTTGCATGCCCCGCACAATTGGTCGCCGGCCCGGCAGTCCCGGTAGATCTGTTCGAGGTCCGCGTCGCTGTCGATGAGGTGGTAGAGGAACAGCTCGTAGAGCACGCATTGCTCGGGGGTGCCACCGTGTTTTTTGTGTTCCTCCAGGGACACGGCGCCGCCGGTCTTCGCGGACATGATTTTTTTCCGTGCCTCTTCGGGCGTGTCGGTGAGGAAGATGGCTGACTCGGGCTTGCTGCTGGACATTTTGCCGCCGGTGATACCGGTCATGAAGCGATGGTAGGTCGATGCGGGGGCGACGAAGCCGTAGCCGCCCTGCTGTTGCTCCTGCCCGGCGAGCGCGAGGTCTACGGCGTCGATGTCATCCGGCGTGGCGTCGTCGAGGTAGAGGGCCTTGTATGCGTCGTTGCGCTCCGACGTGTAGCCAAGGGCAGCCGTGGTCTGTTCTGCCAGGTCGAGCAGCCGTGTGACATTGCTGTCAGGTTTGACGAACACGGCAACCGTGTCGTCCTTTGTGGTGGTGACGTTGTAGATGCGGTGCGCGTTTGCGACCCCCCGGGTGAAGCGGATGTGTGGGTCCTGGTCGACGCCGACGGGCACCAGGACGGGTCGTGCGCCGCCGTGCTGCTCGAGCTGCGGGTGCAGGATGTCGCCGGCCTGGATGAGCGGTGATAGCACGTGCGCCATGTTGGTGGCGCCCTCGAAACCGTAGATGGCGTTGACCTCTGACAGGTTTGTTTTTCTGCCGAGCAGGTAGCCGAGGTCCTTGACGTCGCTGTTCCGTGACTGGAAGTAGATGGTGCATGGCTCGAGGCCGAGAGCGATGTAGTTGGTGATGTATTCCTCGATGGCCAGGCGTTCCGCTTCCTCGATGCTGTAGCCGCGGGTCGCGTAGGCCTCGATGTCGGCGACGGCTATGAACACGTCGGCGCCGATGGCCTGGTAGTACAGTATCTGGTCGAGCACCATTTTGTGGCCGAGGTGCATCCGCCCGGAGGGCATCAGGCCGGTCATCAGGGCCCAGGGTTCATCGTGCATGGCTGCATGGGCGATGCGGTGGAAGTCCCGGTGGCCGAAGACGATGCCCCGCCGGAAAAAATAGGGTGGCTCGGGCAGGTCCTGCCACAGGTCGGATGTGAGCTCCTGGATGCCGAACTGTTCACGGAGGCGGTTGTAGTCCTGGTACTGGGCCGAGCTCCACGGGTTTATCTGCATTGGGGCGTTTATCGCCCGTCGCTATATGTAGTTTTTGAAATGCTATTGCTTCGTCGTTGCCTCGGTCAGCCGGGTGACGTTGCTCCGGGTGAAGAAGCCGTCGAAGTCGCCGTAGCGGTGGATGTACTCGTTGACCAGCAGCGTGTGCTCCGACGGCGTGGTGAACGTCTGCCGGAGCCCCTCGTCGGGCGAGCCAACGAGCTCGATGAGGTATTCCATGCCGTCCTCTTTGAGAGCGGCGAAGGTATCCTGGATGTTTTCCGTGTGAAATGCCATGTGGTGGACGCGCCGGCCGTAGTTGTGGATGAAGCGCTCGGTCGGCCCTGACGTCTCGTCGTCTTTGTAGGGGGCGATACCAGAGGTGAACACCATGGCGAAGGCGTCGCTGCTCAGGCGGGCGACGTTGGTGATGGAGTTGAACTGTTTGACGTAGATGGCGAAGTCGAAATGATAGTTGGTGAGCTCCAGAAATTCCAGGATGGCCTGGTCGCGCTGCCCTGCCGTTACCCGGGTTGCCGTGTGGTCGAGCCTGCCGATGTTGTCGAGGTAGGAGCTGTCCGGTTTTCCTGGCTGCCATTCGATGGGCTCACCGTCTGCAGGCGTGAAGTCGCGCTGGCCGTGTTTCCATTCGATGAACCCGAGGGCGTTGCCCGTGTATTTTGATGGCGGGGTCTGGATGTAGCGGTAGGCATCCGTTTCCTGCGGCGTGTCGGACAGGAACGTGACGCCGCGCTGCTGCTGGATATCATGGTAGCGCTGCAGGTTCTTTGTTTCAAATATGAAGGTTTCGAGGCGCGTGTTGGGCAGATGCTCCGATTTTGGATGGAGGTTGTACTGCCGGAACGGGTTGTCATCCGTTCGTGAGCGAACCAGGAAATCTGCTCCATCGGGTGCCTCAAGGGCGTGCAGTGCGCCGCTGTTGGTTTCGTACCCCTGGCCATGTCGAAGGCCGGTGGTGGCGAGGAGTTCCTGCACGGCGGGGCGCAGCCGTTCTGGTTCGACGTTGATGGTGACGGCTGCGAGGTCGCCGACGAGCCCCTCCAGCCCTGTCTCCTTCCGCTGCCTGACGATGCGCTCTGACTCCTGCTGCAGGTATTCGTCGCTCCGGCCATAGGAGTAGACCTGGTCTCCCTGTGCGTTGCACCGGGGGCATCGCTCCCCTTCGGCCTGGTAGACGGCCTTGCAGTTGCTGCACACGAGCTGTGACATGTGGTTAACAATGGTAAAGCATGTTTAATGGTTTGCATGGCGCTATGCCGGCACGATGTCCAGCATCGCGGTGTTGTTCGCCGCGCTGGGCCAGCCGTCATACATCTGGGGATGCTGGACGAGCAGGGGCGTGGGCGTCAGCAGAAACAAAAAAATTCCGGTGATTGCGGAGCGGATGATGGTGGGCTGCTCGGCATACCGAAATGCTTCCTCGGCGGATATGTGGCCGTCGCCGGCGGTATCGGCGGGTCCCCGGAGCCCCTGAGCCAGGTAGTGCGGGAACAGCCAGCGGCCGTTGAGATACACAGGGAAAGAGGTCTCGTCGGCGGCGCAGGAGGCCAGGACGACGCGCCCCGATGCACGGAGGTCGCTGGAGCCGTCGAGCATGCCGCCGCTGTGACAGGTCTCGAAGACGGCGACGAGGCTGTCCGACCGTATGGATGTAAACCGCTCCGCGAGGGTGTCGTCCAGCAGATATGTGGCGTTGTCGCCGGGCTCGAAGTCGGCGGGGCAGACATATTCGTCCAGGCTGTCGGGCTCGTCGAGCGGCGCCACGTCCGGGGTCTGGTCGCCGTGCAGCGAGAAAAAGAACAGGGTGACATCGTCGGCGTCCTCTCCCTGGTTGTGCAGCCAGGTGAACGGCTCCTCCAGAATCGCATCCCGTGTGGCGTCATCTCCGAGCAGCAGCAACATGTTGTCCCGCTGCCAGCCATGCGAAACAAGCACGTCGCAGACGGCGTCAACGGTCCGGGTGTCGCGGCGTGGCTCACCGGCAGCTATGACAACCGCCCGGTGGACGACGGAGCCATCACCAGCAGCAGGCACGGGCGAGCGGTGCCATGCGGACAGCGCCGGAGCGCAGCCGGCCAGCAGCATCAGGATACCGGTCGCCAGGACAAACACTGCTCGGCTAGCGCCACATGCCATGTCTGTTCATCCCGCCGGGCTACATTAATCTTTGCGCCGCGATGGCGCTGCAAGCCGCGCGGCGAAATCTCGCGCCCGTTCGAGGTCATCCCGGTCGGGCCGGTTTTTGTGGATGCCCCCAATAATCCTGAGGAGGCCGTAGGTGTCATGGCCGCGGCAGGCATATTCGTCGATGACGGTGAACCCTTTGCGGTGGAGGCGGCGGCGCAGCGCCCGGTGCCACAGCCATCCGGGGCCGATGCCGCTCGTGGAGAAAAGAAAGGCGCGCTTCCCCGGCATCGCCGGCAACCTGTCGGCAAGGTCGAGCAGGCTGCGATGGTGGCGCCAGAAATAGATGCCCGATCCGAAGCCCACGAGGTCCGCTCCGGTGAGGTCGTCGACCGTGATGTCGGCAGGGTGCCGGACCGGTGCGTCGAGCTCGTCGGCCATCACCTCGGCGACACGGCGGGTGTTGCCATGATGTATCGACCTGCACACGAGGAGGACGTCCATGGATGGAAAAAGCCCGGGGCATAAATGGTTTGCCGTCACGAACAAGGTTTAAAAACCGCTGCCGGTTCTATCTATGGAGGCATCATTACAATGTCACTGGCAGCCAAACTGACCGGTATCCTCATCATTTGCATCCTGTTCGTGCCCGTCCAGCACGGCCTGCAGCAGACAGCCATGCAGCATGCGGCATCGACGGCGATGGAGGGCAACGACACATTGTATGTCGGCGGCTCCGGCCCCGGCAACTACAGCACCATCCAGGCGGCGCTCGACGACGCCGGCGACGGCATCACGATATACGTGTATCCCGGCACCTATACGGAAACCATAGAGATAGCGGCATCGGTCACGCTCACCGGCACGGACGCGGCAGCGACCGTTATCGACGGGCTCGGCGGGAGCGACGTGATCACCGTGCGAGCGGACAACGTCACCATCTCCGGCCTGACGGTGACCGGGGGCGGCAGCGACGACCATGACAGCGGCATCCGGCTGCACTCCGATGACAACACCGTCCATGACTGCATTGTCAGGGACAACGGCCGGGAGCGCTACTGCTATGAGCAGGGCGGCCTGTATCTCGACAGGAGCGACGGCAACCACATCCTGGACAACGAGATACATGGCAACCGGGAGACCGGCATCTATCTGCATCACAGCGCCGGCAACGTCATCGTGGGCAACCACATCTATGACAACGCCTTCATCGCCTTCGTGTTCAACGCCTCCTCGGGCAACACCATCGCGGGAAACAGCATGCATGACAACTACTGCTGCATGACCTTCTGGCCCTATTCATCGGAAAACACCATCGCGGGCAACCACATCTACAGCCATCCGGGCTGCGGCATGGCGTTCAAGGCATACTCGGACGGCAACATCGTACGCTACAACATCCTGGAAGACAACCTGGAATGGGGCGTCATGCTCGGGCCCGGCCCGACGATGCACAACACGGTGGAATACAACGCCATCCAGGGCGCGACGGGCGGCCCCGCGGACTGGTACAACGGCTCCGGCATCGTCGCCAGCTACGCCTACCGCAACACCATCCGATACAACAACCTGGCCGACAACAACCAGGACGTATGGCTGGAAAACTCGCTGCTGAACAGCTGGCAGGGCAACCACTGGGCAGACCATGCCGGCGGCATCAAAATCATCCAGGGAAGCATGTACCTGCCCGCCTACCCCGAGTTCCGGGTGCCCTGGCCCGCCGTCGACTGGCAGCCGGCATCAGCGCCATACGACCTCGACGAGGTCACCCTGGCAGTGATGGACACCTCCCATGGCGCCATGGTGCTCGCGCTCGAACACGAGAAAATGCCGACGACGACGGAAAACTTTGTCAGGCTCGCCCGCGACGGCTTCTACGACGGCCTGGTCTTCCACCGGGTCATCGACGACTTCGTCATCCAGGGCGGCGGCTTCACGCCCAATGGCACCCGGATGGAGAGCCCCTATGGCACCATCGAGCTGGAAACACATCCCGACGTTTTGCACGTCGACGGCGCGGTCTCGATGGCCCGGACCAGCGACCCGGACAGCGCCACCAGCCAGTTTTTCATCTGCGACGGGGCGCAGCCCCATCTCGACGGCGACTATGCAGCCTTCGGCAGAATCATTGGCAGCCTGGACACGCTGCGCTCCATCGCCTCGGTTGACACCACCATGAAGCACGGCATGCAGGACTGGCCAGCCCGCGAGGTCGTCATCCGGAGCGTAAGGATTCTATAGTGCATGAATTCCCGCTGTTGAGCAGTGCGTCACCGTAAGCATCCTCAATGCTTTTATGCATGCTGGCGTTATAGGCATGGACAATGGGGGATGCAGCATGCGCACCTGTGGGCCGGCGGCTTTCCATCACCGTTGACGGGGCCGCATCGAACTCGCGGCGCGGGCTGAACGGCGCCGGCGTGGTCATCGAGCTCGACGGAGCGGTCATCGCCGAGATATCCGAGGAAACCGGCGTGGGAACCAACAACGAGGCCGAGTACAAGGCGGTCATCCGGGGGCTCGAGGAGGCCATCCGATTGCACGACAGGGGCATCGCTTTTGACGGCGTCGACGTGAACAGCGACAGCCGGCTGGTCGTCCAGCAGTTGACCGGGCAGTGGGCGGTGCAGGCGGTCCATCTCCGGGCGCTGTACATCCGCGCCGAGGAGCTCGTCATGCATCTCGGATTGCTGGGAAAGGAGGTCTGGTTCAACAACGTTTTGCGCGCCCGGAGCCAGAAGGCGGACATGCTCGCCGGGGTGGCCATCGGCAGGACGGACAGCCTCGACGACGCGGTGTATGCCTCCCGTAAACTATACTAACCGGGGGCTGCTATACCCGTGATGGCCGAGGACGCCGAGGAAAACAGCGGGGTGCCGCAGAAGTTTTGTCCCAACTGTGGCTCGAGCAACATCGACTGGACGCTGCCGCAGACCTGGTCGAAATGGCAGTGCCGTGACTGCGGCTACATCGGCGCGTTTATCGTCGAGGACGGCCGCATCGCCGACCAGATACAGAAGGAATACCGGGAGCGCCAGCAGGGCGAGTAACGGCAAGGTTTTTGAGCACCGTGGCGCTATGGAGACATGGCACATTATCAGACCCGGCATGGCTACAATGACGACGAGCTTGTCAGCGCGCTCCAGAAGGACATCCGGCGGGGCAACGAGCGACGGGCGATGTACTGGGCGCTCGAGCTCGGCGGTGAGGGTGCGAGCGGCTTCGGGCAGCTCGCCAGCCGCCTTATGGTCATCGCATACGAGGACGTCGGGCTGGGCAACCCGGCGGCGGTGTTGCAGGCGTGCAGCGCGATTCGTGACATGCGGGACATGTACCGCAACGACCGCGGGGAATGGCGGATGGCGCTGGCCTACGTGGTGCTGCTGCTGTGCCGCAGCGAGAAGTCACGGATAAGCTGTCATTTTTTGCAGGTGACGACGCGGCAGCATGAGATGGAACATTTTGAGATACCGGATTATGCGCTGGACATGCATACCTCGGCCGGTGCGCTCATGGGCCGGACGAAGGGCAGCCCCGAGGGCGTCCGGCAGTTCCTCGAGGAGGGCGAGCGGCTGTCCAACGAAAGCGACCTCGAGGACGGCTATCGGGATGAGGCGCGGGAGCTGCTCAGGGAGCGCGCTGAAACGAAGAAATGAGGGCTATCCGTAGAGCGGCGGATGCGCGGCCTGGGGCTCCATGTCGGCCTGCGCCTGCTTGGTTTTGGCGACGAGCTGCGCGTATTGCTGTTCGAGCTGGTCGGCGCTTTCGATGAGCGAGCTGGTGTCGATGTCCAGGTTTTTGTAGGATGCGAAAATCTGGAGGAGCTTCGCTGCGGCGCGCGGGTCGGGCAGCTTGGGTGTGCCCTCTGCGAGCATGCCGATTGCTTCGATGTTTTGCTGCTGTGCGTGGAGCAGCAGCGAGCTGGACATGCCGGCGATGGCGCCTCGTTTGATGAGGTCAATGCCTGCCTCCTCGGCTTTTTCGGCTGCGTCGTGGCTGCTGACGATGGCCCATACCTTGTTTTCCTCGTCGGCGTCCTCGCGTTCCTGGATGCCGTCGAAGACGATGGCCTCCCGGGCGCCGTTTTCCCTGGCGTAGGTGATGATATGCTCTGCGAGCTGGGCGGTGAGCACGGGCGGGATCACCATGTCGGACTTGGCGAGCAGCATACCGGAGCCGGCGAAAAACCGGACGGGGCGACGGGGGATGCCGTCGAATATGACCGCGGTGGGCGGAAACCGGTCGCAGTCGATCGAGGCGACCTGCTCCAGCTCGAGGGCGTTGATGAGCTGCTCGGAGGCCATGCCGCCGATGAGGCCCATGCCGGGGAATCCTGCCACCATGTACTCGATGTCGGGCATGTCCCGGTCTGCGTGGATTTCAAAACAGGCATCTGCCATGCTATCAGCTATCAATATCCGGGCGGAGTATTTTTATCTTTGCACGCATGCTATGGATAGCCGCCGATTTTGAGCGACGGGTCGCCGAGGAGCACCCATTCCTCCACTGTTTTGGCGTCGAGCGCCGGGTCGTGGAAGGCGGTCGCGTTCCAGTTTATCGGGTACTGGTCGAGGTATGTGTCGATGGCGTGGCGCCATGCCCGGCCGAGCATGTCGATGTCCTGCCGGCCGCAGGCGTCGAAGAACAGCAGGTCGAGCCAGTCGCCCGCGCCACCGTCCTCTGGATGGAACTTGTCTTCTTTGCCGTAGCCAAGGCCGGTGCTGCCCAGGGTTGCGATGGCGCCGCCGCGCGGGTGGCTGGTCAGCCGCCAGCTCCAGCATTCGTAGACGGGGATGCCAAATGTCCAGGAGGGATTGGTCAGGCTGACGTTGAACAGGCTGTTGTGGCAGCCGGCGACCACGCAGATGGGCAGCCGGTCGCCGTTGTTCAGCAGCGGCATCTGGAAGGTCTGCAGGCCATAGATCCACGTGTCGGGGTCGTTGGGCGGATGGGTGCCCCAGGTGGTCGGGCTGCCGTGCCCGGCGAAAAAGATGAAGCCGCAGCCGTTTTGGAGCGCGGTGGCGACGTCGCGCCATCCCTGGAGCGACCCGTCGGACGTCCAGAGATGTATGGCGGTCATGTTGGGCATGCGCTCGACGGCCTGCCGGGCGGCGACCTCGCCCTCGTTGTAGTCGTTGAAGGTGTAGGTGTCCCCGGCGACGGTGACCATGGTGTCCAGCCATCCCGCCGCATGAACGCCGGTTTCGTAGGCGATGACCTTGTCGACCATGGTGGCGACCTCGCGGGCGTTCCGGCAGGCGAGGCGACCCAGGCACACGTCGGGGTGCAGGTCGCGGATGTCCTCCGCAGCCCGGTTTTTCCGCCATTCCCCGTAGATGCCGTCGCGGTCGGTGTCCCAGGAGGAAAAATCGCCCTCGCCGGTGTAGATGTCGGCGTAGTAGAGGTCGCTGAGATATCGGTCCTCCTCGGTGGCGACGTTGTCCTCGATGTGGCTGTACCGGGCGGGAAGCCACCATGGCTCGCCCTGCAGCGAGGGGCGGCGACCGCCGACGAGCATGACATAGGTGATGCTCCAGTTTTCGAGCGCGTTTTTGATGAAGTATTTTATCCGCTCGGCATCATCGCGCCCCTCGACAGGGAAGTGGTCGCCGGTGTATATCTCGTCGAGGGTGACGACCTGTGTCGCCAGCCCGTATCGTTCCTTGTGCTCTGCCAGGCGCTGCAGCTCGTCCGTCCATTGCGCCGGGGAGATGACGAGGAGGTTATATGTATTCCCGGCTCCGTCGTCCATGGCGACCGGGACATCGGCCGGGTCTGCCGGCTGCACGGTGCCAAGGCTGGTCAGCATCGGCGAGCAGAGCAGGACGGCAATCGTACATGCTACAGGTATCCAGGTATGCTCCATCGTACTCCTCTCATGGATACAACCCCGGCAGGCATATAAATTGTTGGCCCTCGAAGCGGCACTGCGGAACACCACAACGCTTAAAAAGGAGTTTAGGCATACCTAAAAATATCGGTGACGGCATGGAACAGCCAATCGCAGACCTCGACACGGGAGACACCGCAACCATCGCCCGCCTCGCCGGCGGCCGCGGCTGCCAGCGCAAGCTCCGCACCATGGGCATACGCGAAGGCAAACACATCCGGGTGGTCACCAAGCATCCCTTCGTCGGCCCGCTCGTCGTCGAGGTGGAGGGGCGAAAAACAACCATCGGACGGGGCATGGCACAGCGCATCTTCGTCACAACAGCATGAAAAAAATCGTTTTAATGGGCAACCCAAACGTGGGCAAAAGCGTCGTCTTCGCACGGCTCACCGGGGCCCAGGTCATCTCCTCAAACTACCCGGGCACCACCATCGACATCTCCAGAGGAAAAATCCGCCTTGGACAGGAACGAGCCGAAATAATCGACGCACCGGGCACCTACTCCCTCGAGCCATCCAACAAGGCCGAGGAGGTCGCCGTTGAACTGCTGCACGAAGCAGACATCGTCATCAACGTCGTCGACGCCACCAACCTCGAACGCAACCTCTACCTCACGCTCGAACTGCTCGAGCAAAACGTGCCCATGGTGGTAGCGCTCAACATGTGGGACGAAACAGCCCACCAGGGCATCCACATCGACCGGGAACATCTCAGGGCGAGGCTGCACGTCCCCACGATACCAACGGTGGCGCTCACCGGCGAAGGATTCCGCGACCTCTTTGCAGCGCTCCCACACGCCCGCACGGGCGACCGGGCATCAGGCAGCGACGAACAGCGATGGATAGACATCGGCCACATCATACGGGACGTGCAGCATGTCGAACACCGGCACCATACGCTGCGGGACCGGCTCGCCGACGCGACCATCATGCCCGCCAGCGGCATCCCCATCGCCATCGCCGTGCTGCTCGCCTCGTTCTGGCTCATCCAGCTCATCGGCGAAACCATCATCATCCACCTCCTCGACCCCGTCTTCGAGGCATACCGGCCGCTCGCCATGGACATCAGCCAATGGCTCGGCCCCGGCGTGCTACACGACGTGCTCATCGGCCAGCTCATCAACGGCGGCATCGACTACGAGCAATCAATGGGCATGCTCACCACCGGGCTCTACGTCCCCTTCGGCATGGTGCTCCCCTACATCATCGCGTTCTACCTCCTGCTGTCGCTGCTCGAGGACACTGGATATCTCCCAAGGCTGGCGACACTCACCGACAACGTCTTCCACCGGCTCGGGATGCACGGCTACGGCATCGTCCCCGTCTTCATGGGGCTGGGATGCAACGTCCCCGGCATGCTCGCCACCCGTAACCTGGAAACCAGGAAACAGCGCTTCATCGCGTCGACATTGCTCGCCATCGCCGTTCCCTGCATGGCCCAGACCGCCATGATATTCGGCATCCTGGGGCCACACGGATTCAGGTACATCCTGCTCGTCGTCGGCGTGCTCATCGCAACATACGTCACGGCGGGGCTCCTGCTCACCCGGGTGGTCGCGGGTGAAAGCCCCGAGATTTTCATGGAGATACCCCCCTACCGCAGGCCCTCCCTGACGGCAATCGCCAAAAAAACATGGATGCGCATCCGCGGGTTCCTCGGTGAAGCTATCCCGTTCCTGTTCTTCGGCGTCCTCCTCATCAACGTGCTCTACTCGGCGGGCATCCTCCAGGGGCTCGGCGACCTCTTCGCACCGTTCACCCACGGCTGGCTCGGGCTGCCCAGCGACGCGACGACAGCACTGCTCATCGGCTTCCTCCGCAAGGACCTCGCCATCGGCATGCTCCTCTCACTCGACATGACAGCCCTGCAGCTCGTCATCGCCGCCGTCGTCCTCACCATCTACTTTCCATGCGTGGCAACCTTCGCCGTCATGCTCCGCGAACTCGGCATCCGGGACATGCTCAAGGCAACCGGCATCATGCTCCTAGCGGCAACCCTCGTCGGCGGGCTGCTCCACCTCACACTGCTCGGCCCATAACACACCATGAAACAAAAAACCATAGAAGAATACATCGAAACCATCCACGTCCTCCAGCAGCGGGACGGCAGCGCCCACACCAGCGCCATCGCCGCCGAAATGAACGTCCAGGCTCCCTCCGTCACCGAAATACTGAAAAAGCTCCAGCGGGAGGGCTACGTCGACTACACCCCCTACCGGGGCGCCATGCTCACCGACACCGGGCACGCGCTCGCCACCGAGCTCATGGACAGGCACCGAGTCATCGCCGACTTCCTGGACATCATCGGCGTCGAACGGAGCAGGGCAGAAATCGACGCCTGCCAGATAGAGCACCACGTCAGCGAAAAGAGCATACAGCAGCTCGAAAAATTCGTCCGCTTCGTCACCGGTGCACCCGACGAGCCACGCTGGGTCCACCACTTCCGGCAGTACTGCAAAACCGGGAAACGGACGCCGTGCGACCTCTGCGACAGCGACCGGCAGTAACAGCCCTCATATCACCCGGCGGATACACACCTTCAACACGAACGCGGCGCCGCCGATAACCACAACGATGGCGACCACGATGGCAACGAAGGCGAGACCAACGCTGCCGAGCACCCAGACCGCATACAGCCCGCCGAGCAGGACAGCAATCAGGATGAGCGCAAGCGACGTCCAGTCCACGATGCGGCAGTAACGCCGCGCCCTGAAAGCCCCGTCATCAACCCCTGTATCGGGGTCATCAGCCGCTGCCACGGACATCATGGATACAACACGCGCCGGCTTTTAAGCATTCGCCCATGGATGCCCGCATCCGGCAACGAAAAGATATATGATACACCCACAGGTTGATATCAACCGATGAAGGATACGCAGAAGGTGCTGTTTATCCTCGTCATCGGCATCGTGCTGGCCTCCTCGTCCATCGCCCTCAACTGGAAGCCCTCCGGCAGGGGCGGGGCGCCGGCGGCAACGTTCACGCTCACCCCGACGACGGCGACGCTGCACGAGGGCGAATCCACCGCGCTCGAGCTGTCCTTCACCGTCAACGGTGGAGCGCCGTTGTCCACCGCGGTGTCCTGGAGCATCAATGCCTCCGGCGGCAAGGGCTCGCTCCGGTGCCCCACAACGCTCAACGACACGGGAAAGCTCGCCGCAATCTACACGGCCCCGGGGGACGTTGACAGCCGCAGGCACAACGTCACCATCGAGGCGCGCACCACCTGGCTGGGCGACAGCTACCATGCCCGGGCGCGCTACGCGGTCATCCCGGAGATGCACGAGACCAACGTCACAATCTCGCCCGAGGGGACAGCGATGACGGCCGGGGAAACCGTCAGGCTGACAGCCACGCTCAGGGGTCGCCACGACGAGGGATGGCGCAATCTGGCGGGACAGCCGCTCTCGTGGACCTTTTTCGACGCGGGTGGGAGCACCATGCAGCCGCTCAGTGTCAGGGAAACAACGACCGATAAAAAGGGCAGCGCCACCGTTCCCGTCTATATCTCCGACGTCAACGAGACAACAGAGATATGGTGCGTGGTGCAGATGGATGAAAGCCTCGCCGGGGAGCATGAATACGCGGGATGCAACGGCATGACATCCATCCAGGTGCAGCCGGAGACACCGGGCACGTACCCGGTGGTGCTCATCCACGGCTGGTTTGGCTCGATGACCAAAAAGCTCCTCCAGACATGGTCAAATATCACGGAAAAGCTGCAGCGGCATGGACACATCATCCTCGACTTTGACACCAGCCTGCCAGGCATACAGTACCTCCGCTATACACCGGGCTGGGCCGACCGCCACATCCCGTGGATGGCGGGCAAGGTCAACGACGCCATCGAACGTGCGCTCGTCGAGAACGGATACAGCCCCAACCAGACGATCGACATCGTGACACACAGCATGGGCGGCCTCGTCGCCCGGTTTCTGGCGGAGCAGCCGGGTGCAGACGTCGACAGCTGGAACAATTCATGGCAGCCGGGCGACCCCGGCACGCCGTGGCACGGCGACGGCACCCCGGACATATCCATCGGCCCCCACCAGATCGACGACCTCTTCATGGTCGGCACCATGAACCACGGGATACCGCCCGGATTCAACGAGACATTTCTGAAGCGACTGGACTTCATCCCGCTGCCCTGGTGGGCCTGCCAGATGCAGGACATGGTCTACAATTCCAAGTTCCTCGAAGCCATGGGCTACCGGGGATGCGACCTCGTCGACTACCACGCCATCGGCTCAGACATCGGGTTCCGCATCGGAGAGCCAAAAGACTTCGACGGCGACGGCGTAAACCATACCACCGACGGCCTCGTCCCCACCGAGAGCCCCTACCTCGAGGGTGCTCCGCTGTACATCGTCACCGGCCAGGCGCGGCCACACGGCGACGCAGACCACAACTCCCAGATAGCCATCAACGACGACATCCACCGGTACATCATCCGCCATCTCACCTGAAAAAGAAAGCCGGAAGCAGGCGGGCAAGACAAACCGGCCAAGAAAACCACAGTTTAGCCTTCCGCTGACTACATCGAGGGTTCAGTACGGTAATGTCGGGGGCGGGATCTGAACCCGCGACCTCCTGATGTCCCAGCGAACCCTTGAGCTGTGCTTATGAGTCAGGCGCTCTAACCAGGCTGAGCCACC
>Ga0207797_1000624_pt1 | contig 27014 bp, 26 predicted proteins | sample PRCRCaboRojoPR_6_FD_187275 | JGI IMG/M metagenome (GOLD analysis project Ga0207797, IMG submission 187275) | Marine sediment microbial community from Cabo Rojo, Puerto Rico - PR CR 10% Liquid 1 (SPAdes) | ecosystem: Environmental > Aquatic > Marine > Coastal > Sediment | place: Cabo Rojo, Puerto... | reverse complement strand
CCGACGGGGACGTCGTCACGGCCGTCACGCGTCGCCGCTGCGGGTCCCGAGACGGGCGCAGGACGGCCGGCGCTACCGCTCCAGCAGGTCGATCAACTCGTTCACGTCCGCGACGACCGCGTCGGCGCCGGCGGCCTCGAACTTCCGGCGGCCCGCCTCGCCCCGGAGTCCCCCCGTCAGGACGCCGATCCCGTAGTAGTCGCGGTCGGGGTCCGCCTCGCGCGCGTTGACGGCCGTCCGGACGTCGTCGAGCGTGTCGCCGGCGTACGCGACTGCGGTCCGGTCGCCTCGACCGCCGTCGTTCCCGGCGTCCCCGTCGAACCGCCCGGCCAGCGTCGACAGCGCGTACGGATGGGGCTTGCCCTCCGCCCAGTCGTCGTGCGTGAACCGGAGGCGATCGGGGAGGTCGAGCCCGACGCGGGCGAGCGCGATGTCGGCCTCCGCGGCCGGCCGACCCGTGACGACGCCGACGTGGAACCGCTCGCGGAGCGTCTCGAGCGTCCCGTCGTCGACGAGGATCGGCTCGTCGTGGACGTAGCCCGGGGCGTCGAACGGCGGCTCGCCGCCCTCCAGTTCGCGGTAGAGCTCCGTCCCGAGGTAGAGCGCCTGGAACGCGTCGCGCAGCCGGTCGCGGTCCCACGCCGCGAGCACGCGGTCGAGCGCGCCGTCGTCGAGCCGGTCGGCGACGACCCGCTCCGCGCCGCCGAGCCCGCCGCCCGCCGCGGCGACCGCCTCGCAGAACGCGTCGACCGGTGCCGCGTCGGCGTCGTCGAAGAGCCCCTCGCGGCGGGCCAGGACGTACAGCGCCGCGGCGTCGGTCACGTCCCAGTCGTTGTTGAAGCCGCCGGCGTCCTTGAACGCCTGGACGTCGGCGCGGTCGATCGTCTCCCCGTAGACCCGTTCGACGGCCTCGACAATCGCCCGCCGATAGGAGTCCGCGACGTCCACCAGCACCCCGTCGACGTCGAGAACGACTGCGTCCACGCGCATGTCGATCGTCGTGTGGCGGGTGGCGGGCAAGTGTCTTGCGAGTCCGGACGGCGCGCGTCGCGCGCACGTCGACGAACATCCCGGTCGGAGACGGGCGGTCTGCCGGTCGGAGACGGGCGGGAGCGGAACACGACCGGGGAGCGCGCGCTCGACGGTCGAGATCGAGGTCGAGAGACCGAACGAGACGGGGGGAGAGGAACGCCCAGGGCGCATTGCCCGGGGAGTGTGGCCACCCGGAAGACCCGTGTTGGGCCGTGTCGTGCCGTGCCGTGCCGTGCCGTGCCGTGTCCGGGTGCAATCGGCGAGTGGACACCCTGGATGAAAAGGGTCGGTTCCGTTCTCGTTTCCGAGTCGGACGCGCCCCCGTCCGACGCGCGAGTCAGGGGCCGCCGGCCCGCGCGACGAACAGCGTCGCTCGCCCGACGGTCTCGCGCTCGACGGGGACCTCGGGGGCGTCCCCGCCGAGCGTCGTGAACAGGAGGTCCGCGCCGACGGTCCGCGCCACCGCGCGCGTCGGCCGGTGGAGTTCGGGCGGGAGGTGGAGCGCGTAGATCGCCTCGGCGCGGTAGACCGGGCCGGGGTCGGTCCGCCGCGCGGCCGCCACCACGTCGTCGCGGACGAACCGGACCCCGTCCGGGACCGGGACGTCGCGGACGTCCGTCGCGGTCACCTGCTTGCCCGCGGCCGCGAGCGCGCCCGCCACGTCCGGCCGGCGGCCGATCCCCACCTCGACGAGGCTGTCGTACCGCGCCAGCCAGGCCGCGAGCGCGTCGCGCGTCCGGCTCCCGGCGTCCCGATTCGGCCGATCCGGGCCCGAACCGGGCGTCCGTTCCTCTCCCGGGGTGCGACGGGTGTCGCGTCCAGCCTCGGCGATCCCCGGCTCGGCGTCAGTGGCCTCGGTGTCGGCGTCCCGTTCGTGCACGCGATCCCCTCGACTGGCAGGATATTTATGAGTGGTCCTCGCTAAGGGTCGCCCATGCTCGTGGACATCGTGCCCATCGGGGAACTGCCCGCTCAGGTGAAGCGGGAGGCCTCGGCGGCGTTGCGGAACGTGTACGACTGCGACGTCACCGTCCACAACGAACAGGCCATCCCCGAGGGCGCGTACGACAGGAACCGGGACCAGTACCGGGCCGAGGAGTTCATCGACCTCGCGTCCCGGACCGGGTCCGGGGAGAAGAACATCGGGATCACGACCCGCGACCTCTACTACCGCCGGCGGAACTACGTCTTCGGCCTCGCGTACCTCAACGGCAACGGCTCGGTCATCTCCACCTACCGGCTGAAACCCAAGGCGATGTCCGACGGCGGGTTCTCCGCGAAGGGCTCGACCGAGAAGTTCGCCGACCGCGTCCGCAAGGAGGTCGTCCACGAGATCGGCCACACGCTCGGCTTGGAGCACTGCGACAACAACCGCTGCGTGATGAGCTTCTCCCCGACCGTCAGCGAGGTCGACCTGAAAGAGGAGTTCCTCTGCGGGTCCTGCAGTCGGACGGTCCGGTAGCCCGGCCCGACACCCGTCCGGCCGTCGTCCGCGGCGGGCACGACGTGACGCCCGCGACCCGTTCGTCCGTACCGGATCGCAACCACGTCCCGTTCTCGCGTCGGTTCTCGTCGACCCGTCGTCGCGTCGACCGCTCCGGCGGTCGGTCGGCCACAGGCTCCCGTGCCGTCGAGCGCCGGTCGGTCGATTCTCGACGGGCGGGGGCCGTCGCTGCTCATAAGTCCGCAGCCGACCTACGCGGAGGTATGAACTTCCTCGTTGCCGTCGACGGATCCGACGCGAGCGACGCCGCCGTCGACCACGTCGCGGAGCTGGCCGAACGACTCGACGCGAGGGTGACCGTCGTCCACGCAGTCGACCCCAGCGTGGTGGTCGAGGGGGGCGACGAACCGGTGTCGTACACGGAGGCGGACGACATGATCGTCCAGGAGCCGGTCGAGGACGCCGAGGCCCGCGCCGAGGCGGTGCTCGACGCCGCCGCCGAGCGCCTCCGCGAGGCGGGCGTCGACGTCGAGACGGCCCTCCTCTACGGCGACCCGATCGAGACGATCCCCGACTACGCAGGCGCCGGCGAGGACGGCGAGACGCCGTTCGACGGGCTCTTCGTGGGTCACCGCGGCCTCTCGGAGCGCTACGAGTCGATGGTCGGCAGCGTGGCGAAGGCGCTCGTCGAGCACTCGCCCGTCCCGGTGACGGTGGTCCGGTGACGGTGGCTCGCGACGTCACCGCGGACGCGGACGCCGGACCGACAGACGGAGGCGCCGGGTCGGCGGACGGAGGCGCCGGGTCCACGGCCGCGAGGTAGCGCCGTGCCCGTCGAGATCGACGGCGCCGACGGCGGCGGCCAGGTCGTCCGGACCGCGCTCGCGGCCGCCGCCGTCACCGGCGAGCCCGTTCGCGTCGAGTCCGTCCGCGGCGACCGGCCGAACCCGGGGCTGCGTCCCCAGCACCTCGCGGCCGTCCGCGCCCTCGCGGCGGTCGCCGACGCCGACGTCGAGGGCGCCACGGAGGGGAGCGAGACGCTCGTCTTCGAGCCCGGGACCGTCCGCGGGGGCGCGGTCGACGTCGACGTCGGCACCGCCGGGAGCGTGACGCTCGTCTGTGACGCGCTCCTGCCGGTCGCCGCCGCCCTCCCGGAGCCGCTGTCCGTGACGGTGACCGGCGGGACCGACGTGAAGTGGTCCCCGCCGGTCGACTACCTCGACCGGGTGAAGCTCCCGCTGCTGGCCGGTGCAGGCCTCGACGCGGGCGTCGACGTCGCGCGCCGGGGGTTCTACCCGGTCGGCGGCGGCGAGGTCGCCCTGACCCTCGCGCCGTGGACGCCCGCTCCCGTCCCGCGCGGCGCGGCAGAGCGGGGCCCCGTCCGGTCGCTGTCGGTCCGGGCGGTCGCCACCGACGGGCTCGCCGACGCCGCGGTCGCCGAGCGGCTGGCCGGCGCCGTCGCGGCCGGGCTGGGCGACGACGACGCCGTCGCGCGGCTCGTCCGCGAGGCGCCCCCGGATCGGGACGTCGACCTCGACCCCGACGAGCTCCGGGCGGGGCTGGGCGACGGGGGGAACGAGGACGTGGGAGCCGGAGCGGACGGGCCCGGGTCCGGCCCGGCAGTCGACGCCGGGGTCGCGGTCGGGACGGCCGTCGACTACGTCGAGGCGGCCTCGCCCGGCGCGTCGGTCCTCCTCGTCGTGGAGCACGGCGACGCCGACGGGGAGGGAGGCGCGACCGACGGCGAGTCGTTCGACGGCACAGGGGGCGACGGAAACGGGGACGGTGACGGAGACGCGAGACACCGGCACCGGGGACGCGCGGGGTTCGCGGCGATCGGCGAGCGTGGCGTCCCGGCCGAGCGGATCGCCGGCGACGTGGTCCGGGGGTTCGCCGACTGGGCCGGCGGCCCGGCGGCCGTCGACGCGCACCTCGCGGACCAGCTGTTACCGTTCGTCGCGCTCGGCGGTGGACGCGTCCGCGCGCCGGCGGTCACCGACCACCTGCGGACCAACGCGGCGACGCTCGCCGCGTTCGGCTACGAGCTCTCGATCGCCGAGACGGACGACGGCGTCGTCGTCGAGCGTGACTGACGGCGAGAACCGGCGGTCGCCGGCTCCGGCCGACCGCAACCGGCGGTCGACGACCCGACGATCCCGGCGGTCCCGACAGCCCCGGCGACCCGTGGGAGCCTGCGACGGCGAGGCCCCTGGGGCGGCGAGGTCTCTACGGCGCGTAGGTCCCGTGGAGCTCCGCCTGGTCGAGGACGTGCCCCTGCATGGCCGACACGAGGTCGGCTTTCGTCGCGCCGGCGTCGAGATCGATGGTCGCGTCGAGCGCGTACGCGCGGAACCGGTAGCTGTGCTCCCGGTCCGGGGGGTCCGGCCCGCCGTAGCCCGTCGTCCCGAAGTCGTTGCTCCCCTCGACGGCGCCGGCGGCCGCCGGATCCCAGTCCTCCGGGATCTCGGTCTCGCCGGGGGCGACGTTCCAGACGACCCAGTGGTCCCACACCTTCCCGGCGGGCTCCATCGCGTCCGGATCGTCGACCACGATCGCGAGCGACGCCGTCCCGTCGGGGTGCCCGTCGATCGACAGCGGCGGGTTCACGTTCGCTTCCCGACGGCCGTACGTCCGGGGGATCGCGTCCCCGTCGTCGAACGCGGGGCTGGTCAGCTCCATCGACATCGTGCCACCACGTACCACGGCAGGTGCCATGAGGGTGTCGCCGGCCCGGACGATTCGGGTCCGGGCGCCGATCGTCCGGTCGACGCGGGAGGCGACGGGGCCCGACGCGCCGACCGGCACGTCGACGCCGGCGGTCGACGACCCGTTCCCGGCCGCCCGACGCCCAGGGAGGCGGCTGCCGCCGACCCTCGTTCCCAGGGTGATAGAACCATGACGGGATTCTATGCGTCGCGACCTCGAACGCCCCGACCATGTCAATGGTTGACATACTTGGAGAGGGGACAGTCACGGTCGACAGACGGACGTTCCTCGCCGGTGCCGGTGCCGCAGGCGTGGCGGGGATCGCGGGCTGCACCGGCGGCACCGGCGACTCGTCGGGGAGTGGCAACTCGGGTGAGGGGGACACCGGGACCACGACCGGCCAACCGAACTCGGGGGCGGGGACGATCGTCCTCGGCGGGTCGATGTCGCTGTCCGGCGACAACGCCGACCTCGGGAAGCTCTACCGGGACGCCTACCGGGTGACGATCCGGCGCATCAACGAGGCGGGCGGCGTCGAGGCAGGCGACGGCAACACGTACGAGCTGGAGATGGTGCTGCGGGACGACGAGACCGACGCCTCGAAGTCGAAGACCATCTACCAGGAGCTCGTCGACCGGAAGGGCATCGACTACCTGCTCGGACCGTACTCCTCGACGGTGACGCTGCCCGCGTCGGCGGTTGCGGCCGCGAACGGGAAACCGATGGTCGAGGGCGGCGGCGCCTCGCCGAAGATCTTCGCACAGGGCAACGAGTGGATATTCGGTCTCCTCCCCACGGCGGACAAGTACCCGCTGTCGGGGATCGACCTCGCCGCGAAGCGGGGCGCCGAGACCGCTGCTCTGCTCGCTGAAGACGACACGTTCTCGCAGTCGACGGCGGAGGGTGCGCGCTCGAAGTTCGAGAGCGCGGGCGTCGAACTGGTCGTCGACGAGACGTTCCCGACCGAGACGTCGGACCTCTCGACGAACCTGGGGAAGGTCCGCGAGACCGAGGCCGACGTGCTGCTGCTGGCCGCTCACCAGAAGCACGCTATCGTCATGGCCAAGCAGATGGAGAGCCAGAACGTCTCGCCGGACATGGCGATGGCGACCGTCGGCAGTCTCAACGAGGCGTTCAAGGAGGAGACCGGCTCGAACGGGAACTACGTCTACGGCCCCTCCTCGTGGGCGATCAACGCCGACTTCGAGGACCAGGTGTTCGGGTCGACCTCGGCGTTCGTCAGCGCGATCGACTCCGGGTTCGACTACCAGCCCGACTACCACAGCGCCGCGGCGACGGGCGTCATCCAGACGTTCCAGCGGGCGTTCCAGCAGGTCGACTCGCTGGCGCCGACGGCCGTGCGGAACGCCATCCGGGACATCGAGTTCACCTGCGCCTACGGCGGCGTGAAGTTCGCCGACAACGGCGTGATCAACAAACAGATGCTCGTCTACCAGTGGCAGCCGGAGAAGGGCAAGCAGATCGTCTGGCCCACGAACGTCCAGCAGTCCGAGCCCATCTACCCGATGCCCGGGTGGGGCGAGCGCTGAGAGGGACGATGATCGTCGAACAACTCGCCACGACGGCAGGTGCGGGCGGCGCAGTCGGAGCGATCCCCCTGCAGAGCGCCGGTAGCATCGTCCAGTTCGTCGTCAACGGCCTGCTCGTCGGGTCGATCTTCGCGCTGGTCGCCATCGGGTTCGCGCTCGTCTGGGGCGTCGTCGGCATCATCAACCTCGCACACGGCGAGATGATGATGCTCGGCGGATACGTGAGCTACTGGGCGTTCCTCGGCCTGACGGGAACCGGTACCGGGCCGGGGCTCCTCGTGCTGGCGACCGTCCCGGTCGCGGTCGCCGTGCTGTACGTCGTCGGCTACGGCCTCCAGCGGGCGATCGTCACGCGCGTGACCGACGAGGACATGTTCCTCACCCTGCTCGTCACGTTCGGGCTGAGCATCTTCATCCAGCAGGCGACGCTGCAGGCGTTCTCCGCCGATCCCCGGAGTATCGGCGCCACGTTCGCCGACCCCTCGTTCGTTCTCGGCGGCATCGTCGTTCCGAAGATGAAGCTCGTCGCCTTCGTCGGGACGCTCGCACTCGCGGCTGCGCTGTACGTCTACCTGCAGACGACGCGCCGCGGTCGCGCCATCCGCGCTGTCGCGCAGAACCCGGAGGCGGCCCGCCTGGTCGGGATCGACGTCCAGCACACCCGGGCGGTGACGTTCGGGCTCTCGGCGGCCGTGGCGGGTGGGGCAGGTGCGTTCATCGCGACGATCCTCAACGTGACGCCGCAGATCGGCCTCAACTACACGCTGAAGAGCTTCGTCATCGTCGTCTTCGGCGGTATCGGGTCCATCCCGGGTGCGCTCGTCGGCGGTCTCCTCCTCGGCACCGTCGAAGAGCTCACCGCCGGCCTCGTCTCCTCGCAACTGACGCTGGCCGTGACGTTCACGCTCCTGGTGGTCCTGCTCGTCGTCAAGCCACAGGGGCTGTTCGGGAGCGGCACGGAGGGGTCGACGTGAGCGAGGTCGACGAGGAGGGGACGCGTCGCTCGCCGGCAGAGGTGGTCCTGTCCGTCGGCAACGGCTACTCGGCGGTCCTGCTGGCGCTGTTCGCCGTCGCGCTCGCAGTCCCGCCGCTCGTGTTCCTCGACGAGGGGTTCTACATGACCGTCATGACGGAGATGTTCCTCTTCGGCGTCCTCGCGCTGTCGTGGGACCTCGTCGGCGGACAGACCGGCTACCCTTCCTTCGGGAACATGGCGTTCTTCGGCGTCGGTGCCTACACCACGGGCATTCTGTGGACGGAGTTCGGCGTGGCCTATCCGGCCGCGCTCCTCGCCGCGGGCGTGTTCGCCGTCGTCTTCGCGGCGATCATCGGGCTGGCCGTGCTCCGACTGCGAGGACACTACTTCGCGATCGCGACGCTGGGCGTTCTCCTGGCGTCGATCCAGCTCTCGCGGTACCTGGAGATCACGGGCGGGTCGTCCGGGAAGGTACTGCTCGGCGGCCCCAGTGGGGAGGTCTTCTACTACGTCTTTCTCGCGATCCTGATCGTCGAGATGGCCGTCGTCCGCTACCTGTCGGGGACCCGCTTCGGCTTCGTCCTCAACGCCATCCGCGACGACGAGCGGAAGGCGACGGCCATGGGCGTCGACACGACCTACTACAAGACGGCCGCGTGGACGCTCGCCGCGTTCTTCACCGGCCTCGCCGGCGGCGCCTACGGCGCGTTCAACACGTTCATCGACCCGCAGACCGCCTACAACCTCGCGTGGAACGTCGAACTGATCGCGATGGCGCTGCTCGGCGGCACCGGGACCGTCGCCGGGCCCGTCGTCGGCGCGTTCGGTCTCCACCTGGCGATCGTGGAGATCGACTCGCTGTTCTCGGGGTGGCAGCTCATGATCCTCGGGAGTGTCGTGATCGTGACGGTCGTAGCCTTCCCGAACGGGGTCGTCGGCACGCTCCGTCAGCGGGCCAACGCGATGGAGTACTACAAGTTCGGCGGTGGCGCCGCGGGCGAGTCGTCGCCCTCGGCCGCGTCGTCCACCGACGGGACGGAGGGATCCGAATGAGCCGACGGGCGGAGCGCCGCGACCGATCGACGGCCGGCGAGGTTCCCGTCGTCACCGAGGGGTTGACGAAGCGGTTCGGCGGACTCACGGCGCTGGACGGCGTCGACATCGAGGTCCGCGACGACGAGATCGTCGGGCTGATCGGGCCGAACGGCTCCGGCAAGACGACGCTGTTCGACTGCGTCACCGGCGCCTACACGCCCGACGAGGGCACGGTCTTCCTGTACGGCGAGGAGATCACCGGGCTGTCCGAGAACCGCGTCGCCCAGCGGGGCCTCGTCCGGATGTTCCAGCAGACGCGGGTGTACGGCGGGATGACTGTCGCGGAGAACCTCCTCGTGGCGGCGCCGAGCGAGTCGCTGCTGCGCCCGCCGTCGACGGCGACCCGGGAGGAGGCCGACCGGCTCCTGGAGTACGTCGACCTCGCCGGCCTCGCCGAGGTGGAGGCCGGACGGCTGTCGTTCGGCCAGCAGAAACTCGTCGAGTTCGCGATGGCACTGATGGCCGATCCGGACGTGCTCCTGATGGACGAACCGGCCGGCGGCATCAACCCCTCGATGATCAACAGGATGCTCGACTACATCCGCGACGTCAACGACGACGACGTGACCGTCTTCCTCATCGAACACGACATGGATTTCGTCATGAACGTCGCCGATCGGATTTACGTGCTCGCCCACGGCGAGCGGATCGCCGAAGGAACGCCCGAGGAGATCCAGACGAACGAGCGCGTCCTCGACGCGTACCTCGGGAGGGAGTAGTCGTGGGACTGCTCTCCGTGGAGGACCTGACGTCGGGGTACGGCAACACGACAGTGGTTCACGACGTCGACCTCGCCGTCGAGGAGGGAGACGTCGCCTGTCTCATCGGGCCGAACGGTTCGGGGAAGTCGACGGTGATGAAGTCGATCTACGGCTTCGCGGACGTCTTCTCGGGAACCATCCGGTTCGACGGGACCGACATCACCGGGCGAGCACCGGAGGAGAGCCTCCAGTCGGGGATAAGCTACGTCCTGCAGGACTCCTCGGTGTTCCCGGGGATGACGGTCGACGAGAACATGCTCATGGGCGGGTTCGTGTTCGACGACGACGACCGCGCTCGCGAGCGCGCCGAAGAACTGTACGAGGAGTTCCCGCGCCTCGCGGAGATCCGTGAACAGCGGGCCGGTACGCTCTCGGGGGGCGAGCGCCGCCTGCTCGAACTCGCCCGGGCGCTCGTGACCGAACCGGAGATGATGCTCCTGGACGAGCCCTCGATCGGGCTCGAACCGAAGTACATCGACGACGTCTTCGATCGCATCGAGCAGCTGAACGACCTCGGCACGACGCTGTTGCTCGTCGAACAGAACGCCGAGAAGGGGCTGTCCGTGGCGGACGAGGGGTTCGTGCTCGCGTCGGGGGAGATCAAGTTCACCGGCACCGGTACCGAACTCCTGGAGGACGAGGAGATCGGCCGGCTCTACCTGGGCGGGTAGCGTACCGGTTCGCGGACTGCCGAACCACCTCCGCGTTCACCTCCACGAGACCCATCGGAAGAGCCAGACCATCGACGTCTACCTCGACGCCGTCGGGCGGTGAGACGACGTCCGGGCCGGTGGCAGTGGGACGGCTTGCGGGCCGGTCGTCGATCGGCACCCGCGTCGCGTCCGTCGACCGGGTCGGACCTGCTCCGTCCGGGGTGTTCGTCTGCCCGTCCGTCTACCGTGTAGTTGTGGTTAGTCCGTGTAGTAGTACTCGCCCGCGCGCTTCTGCTTGCGGTCGAGCTGCGAGTCGGGCTTGTTGATCCGCGGGCGGCCGGTCCGCTCGTCGCGCCGGAAGGTGATGTCCAGGTCCGAGAGGAAGTCGTTCATCCCGGCGCGCATCTCCTGGGGCTTCGAGGCGTGACCGCGGACGGCGGGCTCGCCGTCGAACACCATCAGCCGGTCGGCCAGCAGGTCGATCATGTAGATGTCGTGGTCGATGACCAGCACCGTGGCGTCGTGGTTCTCGGCGTACCGGCGGATCGCCGAGGTGGCCTGGACGCGCTGCTCGACGTCGAGGTGGGCCGACGGCTCGTCTAGCACGTAGAGGTCGGCGTCCTCCGAGAGCGTGGCGGCGATGGCGACCCGCTGGCGTTCCCCGCCCGAGAGGTCGGTCAGCTGCTGTTCGAGCAGCCGGTTCAGCTGGAGCGGCTGGGCGACCTCGGTGTCCCAGTAGGAGGTGCCGAAGTCGTCCGTGACCGACGCGAGGAAGGCGTCGACGCGCATCGGCTGGTCGATGTCGATGTACTGGGGCTTGTAGGCGATGTCGAGCCGGAACTCCAGGTCGCCCTCGTCGGGGACCAGCGAGCCGGCGAACATCTTCGCCAGCGTCGACTTCCCGATCCCGTTGGGCCCGACGACGCCCAGCACCTCCGACTTGTAGATCGTCCCGCCCTCGACGGTCAGCGAGAACTCGCCCTCGCCGTACGACTTCTCGAGGTCGGGGTAGTCGAGCAGGGGCATCCCTTTCGTCGTCTCGCGGGGCGCGTGCTCCTCGAAGGTGATCGCCTCCGGGCGGATCCGCATGTTCTCGTTGTCGAGGTAGCCGTTCAGGTACTCGTTGATCCCGTTGCGGACCGACTTCGGCGACGTGATCACCCCGAACGCCCCGGGCTCGCCGTACGCGATGTGCAGCGAGTCCGTCAGGAGGTCCAGCACCGCCAGGTCGTGCTCGACGACGAGCATCGAGCGGTCCTCCTCCTCGGCGAGGGCGCGGACGAGCCGCGCGGCGGCGACCCGCTGGCCGATGTCGAGGTACGGCGTGATCTCGTCGAGGAAGTAGAAGTCGGCGTCCCGCGCGAGCGTCGCCGCCAGGGCGACGCGCTGGAGCTCCCCGCCGGAGATGCTGTCGATCGCCTGGTCCATCACCGGGCGGATCGACAGCCGGTCGACGATCCGGTCGAGCGCGCCGCGCTCGTCCGTCCGCTCCAGCAGTTCGCGGGTGTTGCCGTCGAACCGGTCCGGGATCTTGTCGACGTACTGGGGCTTGCGGGCGACCGTCACCGCCCCTTCGCGGACCTTCTCGACGTAGTTCTGGACCTCCGAGCCGCGGAAGCGGTCGAGGACCGCCTCCCAGGACGGCTCCTCGTCGTAGCGGCCGAGGTTGGGGATCGTCTCGCCGGCCAGCATCCGGACGGCCGTCGTCTTCCCGATCCCGTTGGGACCGAGGATCCCCGTCACCGCGCCGCCCTCCGGGATCGGCAGCCCGTAGAGCGCGAAGGCGTTCTCGCCGTAGCGGTGGACGGGCTCCTCGGTGAGTTCCTGGGGGAGGTTGATGATCTCGATGGCGTCGAACGGGCACTTCTCGACGCAGATGCCGCAGGTCTCGCCCAGGCAGATCTCCTCGGAGATCCGGATCTGGTCGGGGTCGCCCTCGTCGGCGTCCTCGCCGCGGAGGGTGATACACTCCTTGCCCGTGCGGTTCGGCGGGCAGTAGTTCGAGCACTCGTACGAGCAGCGGTCGGGCTGACAGCGGTCGAGGTCGACGACCGCGATGCTGTCGTCCGCCATTACAGACTCACGCCCGCGGTGAGCAGGATGCTGTAGGTGATGAACCACAGCGTGAACGTCATGAACGCGATGTAGAGGTAGTCCTTCGGGCCGTAGTCGTCGACGTCGATGCCGAGGAGCCGGTGGGCCGGGAACTGGGCTGCGATCACCACTGCCAGGATGAGCACCGCCCGGGTGTTGGTGGCCGCCTCGATCGAGGTGCCGAAGAGGAACCCCGAGAGGACGGCAGCTGCCACCCCGGAGAGCGTCGCGAGCGTCGTCGTGGTGACGCTCTTGACGTGTCCCGTGAGCCCGCTCCGCGATTCGGTCGCCATACGGGGGAGTCTGCGACCCGCCGGCAAAAGCCGTTCGCTCTGTCCGCCCCGACGACACACCCGACGGTCGATCGGGGCGTCCGATCGCACGCCGGTCGGTCCGCCGACGGTGGGTCGCCTCGTCGTCCGGTCCGCCGTCCCCCACCTGCGCCAGCACCCCACCAGCGACCCCCGACCCTCACGCCGGCATCCACCCGCGAGCGCCCCGAGCGGACCCGAAACCGCCGGATGGGCGACCGTCCGGCGGTCGCGGTCGGGACGCGTCTATCAAGCTTTATGCCCTCTGCGCGTTTCGATCCGTAACGATGGCTGGAACGGACGAGGAGGAGACCCTCGACGACCTCCCCCCGAGCGCGAAGCTCGTGTTCAAAGTGCTGGAGTACAACGGGTCGCTGACCCAGAAGGGCATCGTCGAGGAGTCCATGCTCTCGGCACGAACCGTGCGGTACGCCCTGGAGCGACTGGAGAAGATCGGGATCGTCGACGAGGACGTCTACTTCGCCGACGCTCGCCAGAACCTCTACCAACTCACTGCCGAAGCCGACGGCGGCCACGTCGGAAGCAAGGACGACCCCGAAGCCTGCTGCGCCGAGTAACGCCGACGGTACCCCGACCCGATCCCCGACGACCGGACACCCGACTCCGGAGACGCCTCACCGATATCGACGTCCCGACGGCGCGCTCCCCCCGGTCCGCGCGCGGCCGTTCCGGGCCGACGACCGGCGTTCGCCCGTCGGATTCGCGTGGCCCCAGCCGACCGTCTCTCGACCGGCCACAGGCCGCCTCGCAACCGAACGTCGATCCGACACCCACCCGACATCGACCGGTATAAACGGATCCTTACGGAAGCTCCGGTCGGAACATGGACACGGACACGGACCTCGATTTCGTCCGGCTCGGTCGCACCGGGCTGCAGGTCAGCGAGCTCGCCCTCGGGACCTGGCGCTTCGGCCGCCAGACGGTCCAGGGGAGCCTGGAGATCGACGAGCCGCGCGCTCACGAGCTGCTCGACGCGTACGCGGGGCGCGGCGGCCGTTTCGTCGACACGGCCGACATGTACGGCGACGGCGACAGCGAGCGCTGGATCGGTGACTGGCTCTCGGAGCGCGACCGCGAGGACTACGTGATCGCCTCGAAGATCTACTGGCCGACCCGCGAGGACGACCCGAACGGCCGCGGCCTGAACCGGAAACACCTCCGTCGGCAGATCGACCTGATCCTCGACCGGCTGGGGACGGACTACCTCGACCTGCTCTACATCCACCGGTGGGACGACGACACGCCCGCCAGGGAGTTCATGCGGACGCTGAACGGGTTCGTCGAGGACGGCGACGTGAACTACCTGGGCGCGTCGACGCTCTACCCGAACGCCTGGAAGGTCGCGAAGGCCAACGAGCTCGCGCGCCGGGAGGGGTACGAGCCGTTCGCGGTCACGCAGCCGCGGTACAACCTCGTCGACCGGGAGATCGAGGCGAACTACCTCGACATGGTCCGCGACTACGAGCTCGGCGTCTGCCCGTGGAGCCCGCTCGCACAGGGGTTCCTCACCGGCAAGTACGAGCGCGACGCCGACCTGCCCGGCGACTCGACGGCCAGCGAGTCCGACCGCTGGCGGGACCACTACCTCACGGCCGAGAACTTCGACGTCCTCGACGTCGTCCGCGAGGTGGCCGACGAGGTCGACGCGACGCCCGCGCAGGTGGCGATCGCCTGGCAGCTCCACGACGCCGACGTGACCGCCCCGCTGGTCGGCGCGCGCACGGTCGATCAGCTCGACGAGAACCTCGACGCCGCGACGGTCGACCTCTCCGACGAGCAGTTCGAGCGCCTCAGCGAGTCGAAGCCCCACCCGCTGGCCGACATCTGAGGCCGACCACCCCTCGTTCGAGTCCGGGTGTGGATCGACGAGCCGACGCCGCCCCGGCCCGGCGACGTGCCGTCACCCGGGGCCAGGGATCGCCGGTCACCCGCCGTCGCTCCGCCGGGGACCGCGGCTCGGTCCGCTGACGACACGAGCGCACGACCCCGCAAGGCTGGATGCGTTCCGGGGCCAACACCCGACCGCGTCACGTGACGCAGCCGCCGGGCCCGAGTTCCCCCCGACCGGACGTTCCCCCGGTTCGGCCCCGGCGGGCTTTTCCCCTCGAACCCGACGTCGGCACCCACCCGACTACCAGCCACCCGACTACCAGCCACCCGACTACCCCGTTCGGGTTCGGCCACCCCTGCGGTCGATCGCCCGACTGCGCGCCCGTCGCGCTGGCGCTCGCGGTCGCCCTCGTCGCGATCAACGTCCTCGGCGTGAAACGGACGGGACGGGGTCCAGAGCGCCGTCGTGGCGGTCGTGCTCGCCGTCCTGGTGGGGTTCGTCGTCGACGGGCCGACGTTCGTCGACAGCGCCCGCTACGACCCGTTCGTCCCTCACGGCTCGGGGTCGGTGCTGGCGGCCGCGGGGTTCGTCTTCGTCTCGTACGCCGGCGTCGCCAGGGTCGCCAGCGTCGCCGAGGAGGTCGAGACCCCCGGTCGGACGATCCCGACGGCGATGCTCCTCTCCATCGGGGTGATGATGCTCGTCTACGCGTTCGTCGTCGTCGTCGGGCTCACCCCCGCCGAGACGCTCGAAACGTCGCTGACGCCGATGGCCGAGGGGGCGACGGGCGCTGGCGGCGAGTTCGCGTCCCGGATGGCGGATCCGTCCACCGTCCGACCGCGGTCGCGCCGGGGGAAAAGAACAACCGTTATACCCCGCCTGTCCCATCGTCGGAACATGCAACGACGCGCTGCGGCTATCTACGCCGCGTTCTTCATCCTCGTCGCGGTAGCGTCGTACGGGATGATCGCGACGGCGCAGACGCCCCACGTCGACCTCCAGAACCCCGCGTTCGAGCTCGGCCAGGGCGACGAGTTCACCGTCGGCGATCGGACGTACGCCGTCTCCGCGATCGACGCGGAGGTCCAGGGCGGCGGGAGCCACGGCGGCGCCGCCACGCTCTCCCGGAGCGGCGAGCTCCAGTGGACGAACGAGTCGGCCCGCTACACCGTGACCTGGGAGAACGGCTCGACGATCACCTTCGAGGGGACCGACTACGACGTGGTCGTGCCGAACGCGTCCGACCGGACGGACGTCCGGCTCGTCGAGGCGATCGACCGGGCCGCGATCCTCCGGAACGACACCGCGGCCGACAACGAGACGATCACGCGCGACGGACAGGAGTTCGTGGTGGTCACCGAGGACGGTAGCTCGCGGCTGGTGCCCGCCGACGACTACTTCCCCGAGCCCGCGACGCGGACGTTCAGCGAGGGCGAGAGCGTCACGATCGACGGCAACGAGACGACGCTGGCGAGCGTCACCGCCGACGGCGCGACCTTCGAGTGGTTCGCCCCGCAGACCGTGACCGAGGGCGTCGCCGACGAGTCGAACGTCACCCTCTCGGGCGAGACGTACCTCGCGACGTTCCCCGACAACTCGACGATGGTGCTCACTCAGGACTACGAGGAGTTCAACGGGGAGAAGGCCGAGATCGCGGCCTTCGAGCGCCACAAGACCGGCTTCTGGGGCGTGACGGCCGTCAGCCTCGCGACGGCGATCCTGCTGGTCGGGCTGGCGTACCTGCCCTCGCGGTACTGAACGGGGGACCTCCCGTCCCGGTCGGCCGTCGGGGACACGTCTCACGACAGCAGGCGGGACACTCATGCGCGCCGAGGGCCTCCGTGGCGGTATGGACGACCGCGACGGACGACCCGAACGGGACGCGAACGCCGACGGGAGCGGCGGCGCCGCGCCGCCGGTCGACCGGGACGGGACGGTCCACGAGGGGACCGAGACGAGGTACTACAGCTCCGACGCCGGACTGCTGACGATCGTCCCCGCCGAAACCGGCGGGTGTATCACGCACGAGGTCAGCGCCGTCGAGGCCCGGTGTCCCTACGAGACGTTCCAGGACGTCTACGACCTGACGATCGTCTACCGGCCGGGCGGGAACGCCGTCGAGATCGCGTCGCTCCGGCGCTACTGCGACCAGTTCGCCGGGGTCGAGATCAGCCACGAGGCGTTCTGCGAGACGGTGTTCGGCGACCTGCGCGCGCTGCTCGACCCCGTCGAGCTGACGGTGACCGCGACGTGTAACCGCTACCACGGCATCGTGACGACCGTGGAGCGATCGACGGAGTAGACAGTCGGGGAAGGGCTGGTCGGGGAGCGGGCGGACTTCTCGAACGGCACGACGTGTGCGAGCCTCCCGGAGACACGACGGGCGACCGCGTCGGACTCCGCTCCGAACCCCCGTGCTACTGCGCCGCGGTCCGACGGAGGCGCTCGACGATCTCCTCGCGGCTGATGTCGCGTTCCGCCTCGGTGGCGAGCCGACCGACGACCAGGTCGAGCAGGTCGAGTTCCCGCAGCATGTCGAGCGCGTCCTCGCGGTCGACGCCGACGTCCCGCCTGACCTCGTAGACCGTGTTCGACGACTCGACGGTCGCGATCAGCCGCTCGACAGTGACGTCGTCCGGGAGGCCGATGCCGTCGGCGAGCACGACGGGCGACCCCGACCCCGACTCCGACTCCGACTCCCCGTCGCCTGCGGTCGGCTCCGGCCGCCCCTCGACGCCCGGGGACGACCCGTCCGACGGTGCCGGTGCCGGTGCTCCGCGACGGTCGTCACCGTCACCGTTCCCGTTCCCGCCACCCGCCTCCCCGTCCGCGTCGCTGGCGTCCTCGTCGCCGGTGTCCCCGTCGCCGGTCTGCCCGTCACCGGTACCCTCGCTACCGGTGTCGTACGAGTCGGGCTCGTGGATGCCGTGGTCGATCATGTACCGCCGGACCGTCTCCGGGGAGACGTCCATGCCGAGCGCGTCGGTCATCTCGGCGAACGTGTCACAGGAGTCGTAGACGTCCGCGAGGAGGTCGGGATCCCTGAACGGCGGGACGCCCCGGTCCCGCCAGGGGACCGTTCCCGACGTCGGCTCGTCGCTCGTCCCTGCCGCCGACTCGTCGCTCCCCGTCACGGCCGGGCCGCTCGCGCCGGCCTCCCGCGGCGCATCCTCGACTGCCGTCGACCCGGAGTGCTCGTCCGCGATCGCGCCGTCGTCCGACGCATCGCCCGCCGGGACCACGCCGCCGTCGGTCGACCGGTCGGCCGCGACCGCGTCCGCTCCGTCCGTCGACCCGCTCCCGGCACTGTCGGCTGCCGCCGGACCGTCGTCGGTGACGGACGCCGAGAGGGAGACCGTGACCGTGCCGTCGGGCTCGATCGACGCGTCGGTCGGTTCGACCTCGACGTCGTGGTCGGCCACGGGTACGACCGACCCCGCCGACTCGAGCGCGAATCGGAGCCGGCCGTCGGCGTCGACGCCCGCGGTCCGGAGCGAGATCGTCTCCGTCCCGGTCGGCTCGTCTTCCGGCGACCCGGTCGACAGCGCCACGTCGAGGGTGGCGGTCAGCTCGCCCGCGCCCGTCGGGTCGGCACAGTCGGCGAGCGCGACGCTCTCCACCGCCCCCGACCGTTCGCAGTCGTCGAGGAACCGTGCCAGCTCCCGCAGCGCGCTCCCGGTGCCCATGAGCTACTTGCGGACCAACTCGCCGAGACCCCCATGAAACTTCGTGAGTATTACCTGCAATCTTTATATACGCCGGGCCGGAATCGCCGCGTCCGAGCGCCGCCACAGTCGCGTGACGCCGCCGGAATCACCGCCACGAAACGCTTTAGTCGCCGTCGACCCCAGCTACGCTGGTTACCCAGCACCGACCGTCTGGGCCCGGAGAGCCATGTCGACGGAAGCCCCACGCGTCGTCACGACCGAAGCGACGTTCGTCGAGACCGCCCGTAGCGCCGAGCCGTCGGCACGCGTCCCCGTCGAGGTCCGCGTGCCGATCGACGACCCGTTCCTCGCCTACCGGCGCGCACGGATGCGAACGGGAGCCGGAGCCGAGACCGGAACCGGGAGCGGCGAGGGAGCCGGCCGCCGGTCCGGAGAGGGGAGCGGCGAGGGAGCCGCTCCCCGGACCGAAGACGGGGCCGGCGACCCGGGCGTCTACCTCGAGACCACGGGCGGCCAGCCCGGCTGGGGCTACTTCGCCGTCGATCCGGTCGAGCACCTGCAGGTCGGCGCCGCGCTCGAGCCGGTGGGCGACGTCGACCCGTCGCCGTCGCTCGCGGAGCTGTCTTCCCTGCTCGACCGCGAGACGCTCGTCCGGGGCGACTGCGACGTCCCGTACCCATGCGGCGCGTTCGGGTGGCTCTCGTACGACGTGGCCCGCGAGCTGGAGACGCTCCCCGAAACCACCGTTGACGACCGCGGGCTCCCGCGGCTCCAGTTCGGCGTCTTCGACCGCGTGGCCGCGTGGGAGGAGCCCCGCACGGCGGGCGAGACCCCGCTCCGCGTGACCGCCTGCCCCCGCGTCGGCGACGACCCGGCCGCCGCCTACGAGCGCGGCCGGGAGCGCGCGCTCGAGCTGGCACGCGCTACGATCGCCGGCGATCCCGCGGTGGGCCCGCCGCGGGTCCGGGCCGACGACGCCACCTTCGAGAGCGACTGCTCGCCCGAGGCGTTCGCCGACCGCGTCCGCAGCGTCAAGGCGTACGTCCGCGACGGCGACACCTTCCAGGCGAACGTCTCCCAGCGGCTGCGCGCGCCCGCGGCCGTCCACCCCGTCGAGGCGTTCGCCGCCCTCCGGCGGGTGAACCCCGCGCCCTACTCGGCGCTCCTGGAGTTCCCGGGCGTCGACCTGGTGAGCGCCTCGCCCGAGCTCCTCCTGGACGTCGAGGGCGGCCGTCTCCTGACCGAACCGATCGCCGGGACGCGCCCGCGCGGCGAGACCCCCGAGGCGGACGCCGAACTCGAGCGCGACCTCCTGGGCGACGAGAAGGAGCGCGCCGAACACGCCATGCTCGTCGACCTGGAGCGGAACGACCTCGGGAAGGTCAGCAGCTACGGGAGCGTCGAGGTCTCCGAGTACCGCCGCGTCGATCGCTACTCGGAGGTGATGCACCTCGTCTCGCTGGTCGAGGGGCGGCTCCGGGACGGGTGTGACCTCGCGGACGCGATCGCCGCGGTCTTCCCGGGCGGGACCATCACCGGCGCGCCCAAGCCCCGGACGATGGAGATCATCGACGAACTCGAGGCCACGCGCCGGGGCCCCTACACGGGCTCGATCGGCGTCCTCGGGTTCGACGACCGCGCGACGCTCAACATCGTCATCCGGACGCTGGTCCGCCGGGGCGACGAGTACTTCCTCCGCGTCGGCGCCGGGATCGTCCACGACTCCGTCCCCGAGCGGGAGTACGAGGAGACGCTCGACAAGGGCCGGGCGCTCGTCCGCGCGTTAGACGAGGCGCTCGGCGAGCGGACCGACCTCGCCGTCGAGGGCGACCGCGAGGCCAGCGAGGAGGGCGAGGGGGTGGCCGACTGATGGCGCCGACGCCCGCGACGCCGCCGGGAGTCTGGCCGTCCCGGTCGTGGCGCACGCCCGGAGGTGACCGGCCGTGACCCGCGTCCTCGTGGTGGACAACTACGACTCGTTCGCGTACAACCTGGTCCAGTACGTCGGTGCGGCCGTCGGGGCCCCCGAGACCGGGGAGGTGATCGTCCGGCGCAACGACGCCGTCGACGTCGAGGGCGTCCGCGCGCTGGACCCGGACGGCGTCGTCGTCTCGCCCGGACCCGGGACGCCGGCCGAGGCCGGGGTCTCGATCCCGCTGTTCCGCGACCTCGACTACCCGACCCTGGGCGTCTGTCTCGGCCACCAGGCCCTCTGTGCGGCCAACGGCGCGCCGGTCGGGCACGCCCCGGACGTGGTCCACGGGAAGCCGTCGACGGTCCGTCACGACGGGCGGGGCGTCTTCGCGGACCTCCCCGAGGTCTTCGAGGCGGGCCGGTACCACTCGCTGGCGGTCGAGCGCGACGACCTCCCGGACTGCCTGATCGAGACGGCGAGCACCGACGACGAGCGCGAGGTGGTCATGGGCGTGCGACACCGGGACCGCCCACACGAGGGCGTCCAGTTCCACCCCGAGAGCATCCTCACCGACGTGGGGATGCAGATGGTCGAGACGTTCGTCCGCCGCTGTGCGGACGGCGCCTAACCGTACTCGCACCCCTTCCCGTTCCCGCCACCGCTTCGGTCACCAGTGCCGCCAGTCCGCCGGCCGGCCGCGATCTGCCGCTCGGCCGCGAGAACGACGTTGTCGAGGAGCGTCGCGAGGGTGACCGGCCCGACACCGCCCGGCACCGGCGTGATCGCGGCCGCTCGCTCCCTCGCGCTCGCGAACTCGACGTCGCCGACGACCTCGTAGCCCCTCTCGGTGTCGGCGTCGACGCGATTGGCGCTCACGTCGACCACCGTCGCGCCCTCCTCGATCATCGAGCCGTCGACGAGCTCCGGCACCCCGCAGGCGGTCACGACGACGTCCGCCCGGCGGGTGTGTGCCCCGAGGTCGGTCGTCCGGGAGTGACAGACCGTCACCGTGGCGTTCCCGCCCGGCGCGTCCCGGAGGAGCCGGTTGGCCAGCGGCTTGCCGATGACGTCCGACCGACCGACGACCGCGACGTCCCGCCCCTCGACGGTGACGTCGTAGGCCGCGAGGAGCCGCTCGACCGCGGCGGGCGTCGCCGGGACGAACCGCGGGTCGCCCGCGACGAGCCGGCCGAGGTTCTCGGGGTGGAAGCAGTCGACGTCCTTCGCCGGGTCGAGCCGCCGTCGGACGTCGATCGTCGCCACGTGGTCCGGGAGCGGAACCTGGACGAAGACGGCGTGGACGCCGGGATCCGCCGAGAGCCGCTCGACCGCCCGGTGGAGACGCGACGCGGGGGCCCCGGGGGGCAGTCGGACGTCCCGCGTCGCGACGCCCGCGTCGTCGCAGGCGGCGTGCTTCAGGTCCATGAACCGCTCGTCGGCGGCCGCGTCGCTCATCAGGACGGTCCCGAGCGTCGGGACGGTCCCGCGCTCGCGGAGGTCGTCGACGCGCTCGCGCACCTCCTCGCGGATCGACGCCGCGATCGGCTCGCCGAGCAACTGCTCCGTCGGCACGGCCGGGCTTCGAGGGCGAGTGGCTTGTACCTTCGCCGTACGTCGAGGCGGCCGACGCCAGCGGGGCGGCCGACGCCAGCGGGGAGCCCGAACGCCGCCCTCGACGGGCGTCGACGGTCCCGTCTCGCCGACTGTCCCGATCGAACTGACCTCGCGTTATCACTTCTCTCGCCGTGGCAGTGATAGGGTTATCCGTCCGGCCGACCTACGTGGAATCACGCGTGGATCGTTTCAAACTCCCCCCGGGGCCGGCTGCCCGGAGCGCGTTCAGGCTCGGGATGTGGGCGGCAGCGGCCGCTGCGCTCGCCGGCGTCGGGTTCTGCTACTGGCTGGGCCTGCTCACGCTCCCGCTCGTCGGGTTCACGCTCCTCGTCCTGTTCCCCGTCTACCTCGTCTTCGTGGCGTCCATCCTCGGCTCGTGGCTGGGCTACGGGAAGGACGCGTCCGACCTGCGCCCCGTCTACCGGGAGAAGAAGACGTCGTAGTCGCCGGGCGGCTCGACGGGCCGACGACCGGGGACCGGGCGGCCCCTGGAAGGGCGTCTCCGAGAGGCCCCGACGTCCCCGTCGCGCGATCGTCGACCACCGGGTGACAGTCACTCGACCGCCGGTCGCGGCGCGGAAAGACGTATCCTTCGGCCGCCCGTCACCGACGCCCGTGGCCCGTCACACCGGGGACCTCTATCCGCTCACCGTCGGGGCGATCTTCCTCGTCGTCTTCGCCGCCATGTGGGGCGGCGTGGAGTACCGGGAGGGCGACCTGCTGCCCGAGCAGTCGATCGATCCGGACGAGCGCCAGCTCGGGGAGGCGCTGTGGGAGGAACTCGGGGAGTGGCGGGCCGAGCAGGGACTGGATCCGTTCCGACGCGTCCCGAGCGTCGACGCCGGGGCACAGACGGCTGCCGTCGCGGTCGCCGGCGGTAGCGCGTCGGGGGCGATGAGCGAGACGAGAGCACCCGCGGCCGATCCGAACCGGGGAGCCGACGCGAACCGGAGCGGGGATCCACGGTGCTCGCAGCTCGCCGTTCGGTACACCGTCGGCCACCCCGGGTGGCGTAGAACGGCCGGCAGTGACGACGGTCGCCAGGACCCGGCCGTCGCCGACGCGGTCGCGACGGCGCTACTGGCGGCGCTCGTGGCCGCGGACGACGACGAGCTCCTCCGGCGACCGGGGACGTTCCGGAGCGGCATCGGCGTCGCCACCGGGGACGAGACGGTGTACGTCGTCTACCGGTCGTGCGCGCAACGGCGGATCTAGCGCCGACACCGGATCCGACGTCGACTCGTCGCTGGACCCGGCGACGACGCCGGGCCCGCTGTCACGCCGGGCTGGGCGCCCCGAGAGAACGGAACCGAAGGGAACCGAACCGGGATCGATCGGATCCGGGTCGGACCGGCACCCGACTCCGATCGGCGGTCCTAACGTGCGTCCAGCAGCTCCCCGCGCCACTCCTCGGTGTCGGGAACCTGGTTGAACGTGTAGATGTGGACGCTCCGGATGCCGTAGTCCGGGTCGTCGGCGTACGGCGCGAGCCCCTCGACGAGCTGGTCGGGGGTGTACTTGCCGCGGGAGCCGACGAGCTGGCGGACGAAGTCGATGACGCCGCCGGTCTTCCGGAGGAACTTCACGGAGTCGCCGACGCCGACCTTCTGGGAGATGCTCAACAGCCGCTGGTACTTCATGACCCCCGGGATGCCGACCTCGACCGGGAGGTCGACCCCCCGAGCCCGGATCTCCTCGATCCAGTCGACGACCGCCTGGGGGTCGTAACAGAGCTGCGTGACGATGTAGGTGGCGTACGGCTCCTTCTTCGCCATCGACTCGGCGAGCGTCTCGTCGTCGAGGAAGTGGTGCCCCTCCGGATAGCCGGTGATGCCCACCTCGTCGAACTCGTAGCCGAGGTCGTCGAGCGCCGCGAGCAGTTCGTAGGCCGACTCGAACTCGCCGACGGGCTCCTCGCGGTCACCGCCGGGGACGAAGACGTCGGTGACGCCGGCGTCGGTGAGCCGTCGGGCGACCTCGTCCAGGTGCTCCTCGTCGCGGACGTAGCGCGCCGCGACGTGCGGGATGATCTCGTACCCCTGAGCGGCGGCCTTCTCCGTCCACTCGATCGTCGCGTCGAGCCCCAGCTGGGGCGACGCGGTGATGGCGATCTTCGCGCCGTCCGGCAGGTACCCCATCTGCTCTTCGAAACTGTCGAACGGCATCAGCTCGAACCGTGGCTCCGCGAGTAGCGCCGCGAGGCCATCGGTCGTCGTGGTCGAACGTGTCGTGATTGACATGGCGTGTGTGCTCTGGTCCACCGGTGACGCCCGCCGTCTCGGCCCGCCCGGTGAGTCGGGCCCCGGCCCGTGGGTGGGAACGGTACGCCGTTCCGGGCTGTCTTCCAGTTCGTACTCCCTCCGGATGGCCCTGTCGGCCGCGCGGGCGCGCCGGCGACGGCACCCGACCCGGTCCCGTCTCGCGACGACGGGTCGACGGGCAGGGGGCTGGCGGGGGTCGTTTCGTTACTCGTTGGCGTCCTGCTTCGCGTGGAGCTTGGCCTGCTCGCGGGCGCTCGGGTTCACCGACTCCTTGAACGGGACCTCCGAGACCGTCGCGTAGACCGGCTCGCCCGGCTCCTCGGCGTACTCGTCGGGCAGGTGCACCGCGAACTCGGTGTCGAGGTCGGCGGCGGCGTAGACGCTGTCGTCGAGCGGGGCGTCCGTGTCGAGCTTCTCGGCCGGCACGTGCGCGAGCGCGATGTTGGTCTCGAGCTCGGGGTTCCACCACGGCGACGTGACGTAGCCGCACTCCTCGCCGGTCTCGGGATCGGAGACGAGCCAGAAGTCCGAGGAGTAGTCCCGGATCGGCTCGCCGGCCATCTTGAGCCCGACCAGCTTGTGGGTGAACGGGTACTCGCCGTTCTCGACGAGCTCCTTCTGGCGCTCGAGCTCCTCCTTCCCGACGTAGTCGGCGTCCTTGTCGTCGGGCACCTGGTAGCCGAGGTTCACCTGGAAGGGGGACGTCTCGTGGTCCATGTCCTGGCCCCACGAGAGGATACCCGCCGCGATGCGGCGGTGGTGCGACGGGGCGATGACGTCGCCGCCGTGGGCCCGGACCGACTCCAGCACCGGGTTCCAGACCGCCTCCGCGTTCTCCATCGAGTCTTTCACGTAGATCTCGAAGCCCTTCTCGCCGGAGAAGCCGGTCTGGCTCACCAGGACGTCACTGCCGTTGACCTCGGCCTCCATCAGGCCGTAGTACGGGATGTCCGTGACGCTCTCGCCGACGACGTCGACCATGACGTCGACCGACTTCGGGCCCTGGATCTGCATCGGCGAGACGTCGATCTCGTCGATCTCGACGTCGAAGTCCATCCCGACGTTGACGCCCTGCAGCCACTGCATCAGGGTCGAATCGGAGATGGAGAACCAGAACTCGTCGTCGGAGATGCGCAACAGCACGGGGTCGTTCAGGATCCCGCCGTCCTCGTTACAGAGGATGGCGTACTTGCCGTGCATCGGCTCGATCTGCGTGGCGTCGCGGGTGATGACGTAGTTGACGAGGTCCTCGGCGTCGGGCCCCTTCACGCGGATCTGCCGCTCGACCGCCACGTTCCACAGCGTGACGTGGTTGACCAGGAGGTCGTACTCGGCCATCGCACCGCCCTCGTCCGGCTCGATCATTCCCCGGGGGTGGTACATCCGGTTGTAGACCGTCGCGCGCCAGCAGCCCTCCTCGACGGAGAGGTGCCAGAAGGGCGACTTGCGGACGCGGGTAGAGATCAGCATCTGGATGTCCGCGTCGCCGGTCTGACGCAGGTTCCTGGGCAGGACACGGTCCGACTGGTCGACGTTGGGGTGGTTCGGGTGCTCCATGATATCACTCGTAGCCATATCGTTGTCCGACATCGGGCTTGGTAAAGCTAGCCCGCGTGCATAAGGCTGGACCTCAGCTATTTCGTACATATATAATGGGGAGGGTAGTCCGACGGACGGCGGTCCGGCGTTCGCCCCGACTCCGTGTACGTCGACTGTTCGTTCCCCCGTCACTTCCCCCGCCTTCGGGTATCGTTCTCCGTCAGCTCCCCCGTCCCGTCCCCGCGTCGTCCCGACCTCACCACTCCCCCGTCCGCCACAGATCGTACGTTCGACCTGATAGGTCGTGGAATCCCGGCCGCCGAACGCGGTCGATCGGGCCCCGTGACGGGACGACCCGATCCATTCAAGACCCTCGGTACGGAGAGTTCACGGTGTTTCCCGGCGAGTGTGCCCGCGTCGGTCCACGTCGCGGGCGGGCCCCGGATCAGTGACAGATCATGAGCGCGACCTGGAACACGAACTCCGACGCGGCAGGCGGTGAGCACCCGTGACACACGTCCTCGACGGCAACGCGATAGGCGACCGGATCCGGGACGACCTCCGGGGCTGTATCGACGAACTGACGGACGCGGGCGTGACGCCCGGGCTCGCGACGGTGCTGATGAGCGAGGATCCCGCGAGCGAGACGTACGTCTCGATGAAACAGCGGGCCTGCGAGGACCTCGGCATCGAGGGGATCCACCACGAGCTGGCGGCGGACGCGCCCGCCGAGGAGCTGTTCGACACCGTCGACGAGCTGAACGCCGACCCCGACGTCCACGGCATCCTCGTCCAGATGCCGGTCCCCGACCACGTCGACAAGCGCACGGTGCTCCGGAGCATCGATCCCGTCAAGGACGTCGACGGCTTCCACCCGGAGAACGTCGGCCGGCTCGTCGCGGGCGACGCACGCTTCAAACCCTGTACGCCACACGGCGTCCAGAAGTTGCTCGAGGCCGCCGACGTCGACACCGAAGGAGCAGACGCCGTCGTCGTGGGGCGGTCGGACATCGTCGGCAAGCCGATGGCGAACCTCCTCATCCAGAAGGCGCCCGGCGGCAACGCGACGACCACCGTCTGTCACTCCCGGACGGCCGACCTGGGGGCCAAAACCCGGCAGGCCGACATCGTCATCGCCGCCGCGGGCTACCCGGAGCTCGTGGACGGCTCGATGATCGAGGAGGGGGCGACGGTGATCGACGTGGGTGTCAACCGCGTCGACGCCGACACCGAGAAGGGCTACGAGCTCGTCGGCGACGTCGAGTTCGAGAGCGCGAAGGAGAAAGCCGGCGTCATCACGCCGGTGCCGGGCGGCGTCGGCCCGATGACGATCACGATGCTGCTGTACAACACGGTGAAGGCCGCCAGCATTCAGACGGACGTCCCGGTCGAGCTTCCCTGAGGCCGTCCGTGCGGACGGCGAACCCGGGCGGACGACGGAGCGAGACCGCACGGTCGACCCGGGATCCGATCGACGGGTCCGGGACACCACGGTCGACCCGGGATCCGATCGACGGGTCCGGGACACCACGGTCGACCCGGG
>Ga0207797_1000623_pt1 | contig 27039 bp, 23 predicted proteins | sample PRCRCaboRojoPR_6_FD_187275 | JGI IMG/M metagenome (GOLD analysis project Ga0207797, IMG submission 187275) | Marine sediment microbial community from Cabo Rojo, Puerto Rico - PR CR 10% Liquid 1 (SPAdes) | ecosystem: Environmental > Aquatic > Marine > Coastal > Sediment | place: Cabo Rojo, Puerto... | reverse complement strand
TGATCGATGGTCTCGACGATCTTCCAGCTGATATGGGATGCGTTTGGAAAACAGGTCCATAGGTATGTCTTCGATATTATGATACTAGGAAATGTCACTTTAAACATCAAAACTGAACATTCAGATTAAATTCCCGGGCAATTCTGGTGCAATCAGCGTGGAATAGATGAATTTAATATAGCGCGGAACGGGTGAAGACAATTATATTGACAGTAATCACCTGATTATGTGAAAAAAATCACTATAGGAGGTCAATCCTTCGCATATAATAATGCAAGTCATTGCAATAACAAATATTATTTAATAGGAATATTCTAAATATAGATGGGGGTCCTTTTTTTTCGGATGGAGGCGCTATGAGCTGCGAACTAGTGTTTATTGATAAATTGAAAGAGAAAGGTTTCCGGTTGACCATGCAGCGCGAGATTGTGCTTTCTGTTTTACACGGGTTTTCCAGCGCCGTTTCCGCAGAAGAAATCTACAATAGAGTTCAAGAAATCAGCAGCGCGGTGGATATTTCCACGGTTTACCGCACTCTGGAACTGCTGCAGGACTTCGGAATGGTTATCTCCTCCGATATTGGCGGTGACCACCGGGTTTATAACTTGGTTTCTGTAGAGGAGCCGCATATTCACCTGGTTTGTAAGGAGTGCGGTCAGGTGCTTGGTATCGAAACGGATCCGGCAGAAAAATTGGCTTCCTATTTAGAATCTCATCATAATTTTTTGATAGATCTTAAAAATTTCCATATTTCTGGCTTATGTGAAGATTGCCAAGAAAAGGGAATAAGTCCAAATGAATGAACAGGATGACAAACCCCCGAGCTAAGGGCGCATATCCCGGTAGATAATGAGTCAGCTTTGGATTGGAAAATGACCTATGCTTGAAGACGAAAACCTCAACAAAGAGATTGGCTCCATGTCAGCGCTTGAAACTGTGCGGGACAGGGCAACCTCTGCCTTCTTGCGTCAGTCTTCCCGCAAAAAGCGTTTGATCTGGGCTCTGGTTATTTTGACCTTGCTGCTGGCGATCGTGGCCATCAACGCTGGCGCGGCGGATACGCATCCGCTCCAGGTGCTGCGGGCGCTGCTGGGCTTAGAAATAGGCACATCAAGTGTGGTGATCTGGAATATCCGATTGCCGCGCGTCATCGCCGGGATTGTGGCGGGGGTCGGCTTGGCGGTTGCGGGCTGTGTGATGCAAACCAACCTGCGCAACCCGCTGGCCTCGCCGTTTACGCTGGGCATATCCAACGCTGCGGCTTTTGGAGCCAACTTGGCGATCGTCTCCTTTGGGGCCGGCACCCTGCACAGCAATACCCATGACGCGGTGTTCATCGCCAACCCCTATATCGTGACCATCAGCGCCTTTGCCTTTTCGATGGCGGCCATGATCTTGATTTTAACGCTGGCCCGGCTGCGCGGATTCTCCCCTGAATCAGTGGTGCTGGCCGGGGTGGCCTTTGGTTCCTTGTTTGCAGCTGGCTCTACCCTTGTGCAGTACTTCGCGGAAGACGTACAGGTTGCAGCGATGGTGTTTTGGACCTTTGGTGACCTGGGGCGAATTTCTTGGCAAGAGGTGGTCATTCTTTCAACCCTCACACTGACATCTCTGATCTACTTCCTGCTGCAGCGTTGGAATTACAACGCCCTTGAAAGCGGAGAGGACGTTGCCAAAGGCTTGGGTGTATGTGTGGAGCAGATCCGTTTTCGGGGTATGCTGGCAGCCTCATTGATCACTGCGGTAGCGGTTTCTTTCATGGGGATTATTGGCTTCATCGGTTTGATCGCTCCCCAGATGATGCGCCGGATTCTGGGGATCGATCATCGTTTTTTGATCCCGGCCTCCGCGGTGACCGGGGCTACTCTACTGCTGTTCGCTGATACCCTGGCGCGCACCTTGATGTCGCCTGTCGTTCTACCGGTGGGCGCGATCACCTCCTTTTTTGGCGCGCCGCTGTTTCTTTTCATTCTCGCAAAGGGATATGTGAAGCGATGATTCTAGAGGTCAACGGTTTACGTTATCAGTATCCGGACCGACCTGTGCTGGAGGAAATCAACTTTTCGGTGCAGCGCGGTGAGGTCCTGGCGATTTTAGGGACCAACGGGGCTGGCAAGACCACGCTGCTGAAATGCATTAACCGCATCCTCATTCCGGAGACGGGTACGGTGATGATCAATGATCATCCCATCACGGAACTCAGCCGTAGGGACCTGGCGAAAAAGATCGCTTACGTGGAGCAGCAGCGCACCGGTTCCAGGGCCAGGGTTTTTAACACGGTGCTATTAGGGCGCAAGCCTTACATCCACTGGGATATCACCGACCAGGATATGAAAGTAGCCAGCCAGGCCCTGGAAACCCTGAGATTGAGTGAGTACGCCCTGCGCTTTCTGGATGAACTGAGCGGCGGTGAGCTGCAAAAAGTAATCATCGCCCGGGCTCTGGCCCAAGAACCGGATATCTTGCTCATGGATGAACCCACCAACAGTCTGGACTTGAAGAACCAATTGGAGGTGCTGACCCTTATCCGCCAGATCAGCCGGGAACGCGGCATCGCTGCGGTTGTGGCTATGCACGATCTTAACCTGGCGCTGCGATTTGCGGATCGCTTCTTGTTTTTGAAAGATAAAACTATTTATGCTACGGGCGGGATGGATGTGATGACGCCTGAAAATATTCAAAGTGTGTACGGTGTCCCTGTGAGGATTGCCGCACAAAACGGCACCCGGGTAGTGGTTCTGTTGTAATGAGAAAAACTGAGGAGGATACTATGAAGACTCGTTCCTTTACTTTTATTGTTTTTTTGATTGTGACCCTGCTGGTGTACAGCGGTTGCGATGCGACATCACAGCCCACCGGTGACCGGATCAAGGTGACTGATCTTTTGGGTCGGGAAGTATCGGTTCCAGCGTCGGTTGAGCGCGTGGTGGCCATCGGGCCCGGGGCGCTGCGCCTCTACGTGTATGCCGGTAATGTGGATGACGTTGTTGGCGTGGAACAGATTGAGGTGAATCGTTCCACGGGTAGGCCCTATCTGCTGGCCAATCCGGGATTGGCGGAGCTGCCTGTTATCGGGCAGGGCGGACCCAGCAATGCCCCTGATCCCGAAAAAATCCTCACTGTCGAGCCCGATGTGATTTTCAGCACCTACACCTCTGAGGCCTCCGCCGCGGATGAGTTGCAGGCCAAGACCGGTATCCCTGTGGTAATGATCAGTTATGGGGGATGGGGGATGGGGGAGATTTTTGGGGAGGATGTGCAGGATTCGCTGCGCCTGATCGGGGACGTAATTGGACAGGATGATAAGGCCCAGGCAGTTGTGAAGTTCATACAGCAGGTGGAGCAGGACTTGGAATCACGCACCGAGAATATCCCTGATGCTGACAAGCCTTCTGTATATGTAGGTGGATTGGGCGCCAGGGGCGCACATGGTATTGAGAGTACCCAGGGTCAATATCCGTTGTTGGACGTGATCCATGCCCGCAATGTGGTTGATGAAACCGGGGAAAGCGGCTCGATTATGATTGATAAGGAGATGCTGTTATCTTGGGACCCGGAGTATATCTTTATCGACCAGGGCGGGTTCGCTTCGGTGCTGGAGGATTATCAAAAGAATCCATCTTTGTATGAAGCGCTGTCAGCGGTGCGAGACGGGCGTTTGTACTCTCAACTTCCTTACAATTATTACAACACTAACATCGACACCGCCCTTGCGGATGCTTATTATCTGGGCAAAGTCCTTTTCCCTGACGCCTTTGCGGATGTAGATCCTGTTCAAAAAGCTGATGAAATCTACGTGCGTTTGGTGGGAACAGCTGTGTATGGGCAGATGGCGGACGATTTTGGCGGTTTTGGACCGCTGACCTTGAGCGAAAAATAGAAGGGGGAGAAATTATGGGAAGAGGGAGGAACCAGACTCTGCGGATGGACCATGCCTTCTTCCCCTTTCTTGGCCCTGGTCTTGCAGAATTTCCGGATCTTTTTTTAGGAATAGGTCAAATTCTGGACAATAAACACACAAAATGATCAGTTATTATGAGGTGATTTTTTTAGTTGGATCATGATCAGTGCATATAACGTGATCAGCAAAAGGGTTATTGAACCCAGCTGGAGGATATTGATCCAATCAGTGACCATGGGCGATTCCTGGAGGCTGTCCAGCAGCAGACGGAAGATAGAAAAGGACTACAGAAATACTAGGGTGGTTTTTCCATCGCCGGGGTTTTTGAACCTTCATTTCCACAGGAATAAGAACAGGGCAAAATCGAAGATCAGCAGCAGAAACTGGGTCGGGGTTCGGTTTGCCCACTGTCCGGATACATTCGGAAGGTATACGCCAAAAAACCATCGGTTTCCAGTCCATAGCAGAACCCGTTTAAAATGCAGCCAACGCGGTACACACCCAGGATCAGGGGCAGGATGATCGAAATCGCGTCCAGTACCTGGCCAGCAGGTATTTTATAGATCTTGGCTATGATCAAAACAAGTCCCAGGGTCCCTATCACGGCGCCAAATGAGACCAGACCGGTTGAAGTGAGATCACCTGGGTTGGAAATGACATCAAACAAGCGGTGATGAAATAAGGCTGAATTCACAGCAGCCAAAAAGCGCGATAGGGACTGCTAACACCCAATAGAGGTAAAACGCATTGAGGGGAATTTCGCGGCGGCGGATTTCAGATCAGCTGATAAAAAAACCAAGCACCAAGGCCAGCGCCAGAAAAACAGGCGAGGCATAGATAGGTTTTCCTGAAATGAAAAAGAGGATTGGATACACAGGGACCATTTCTTTGGATTCTATTTTAAAGCTAGGTGGGTTGCTGAGGAGTGGTTTTTTGTGTTGTAATCGCGAACATAGATCAGGGACTTGGAACACCGCAGGGACCGGGAACAGTGGGCTGCCAGTGCGCCTCAGGAATGGCTGGAAGGCTCACCTTCATCAACCGCTTCGGTACGTGAAGCAGGATCGGCATTGTCCTGCGATTTTATGCCCAGCAGCTTAAGCCACCGCCCCCAGCCTTCTTTCAGCCGCAGGGAGCGAGCCCGGAGGGTGCCGATGATCCCGTAAGGCAGGAAGACGACGATGAGCATAAAGATGATCCCGTAAATCAGGGTCCAGGAAGAGCCAAACCACCTTTCCAGCCAGTATCCCAAAAGCTGAACGATCACAGCCCCGGTAATCGGTCCCACTAAGGTACCCACCCCGCCGATGATGGTCATCGCCAGGACATCAATCGTCCGGTCGGTGCTCAGCAGGGCCGGGGTGATACTGACGTTATACAGGGCCGAAAGCGCTCCCGCCAGCCCGGCAAAGACGCCGGCCGCCACGAAAGCGATCAGTTTATAGCGAAAGGTATCAAACCCAATTGTGGTGGCTCGATGTTCGTTGTCCCGGGTAGCGATCATCACCCGCCCGGGAGGGGAGTTGACCAGCCTGCGGGCAGCCAGGAAGACGATCACAAAAAAGATCAGGGCCAGGTAATAAAACCGGGTTCGGTGATCAGCCGCGCTCAGGTAATCAGGCACAGGGAAACCGTGCAGGCCGTCATCCGCGCCGGTGTATTTCCGGAAATCACCCGCTTCAGAAAGGATGAAAAACATCTCTGCAAAGGCCAGGGTGACCATGGCCAGGTAGACGCCTTTAACGCGCAGGGATAGCACTCCGAAAATTATGCTCTGCAGCAGGGAGATCAGGATCACAGCTCCCAGGGCCCAACCCAGAGGCCAGCTGACATGTTTGTCGATCAGGATGGCCACCGCATAAGCCCCGGTCCCAAAGAACATGGCGTGCCCGAAGGAGAGAATTCCGGTGAATCCGAGCAGCAGGTCGTAGCTGAGGGCAAAAATCCCCCAGATAAAGATTTGGATCAGCATGCCCTGCCAGAATTTGGCATAGCCGCTTTCTGTGCGCTGGGCCAGGGCTGTCAGCCAGCCAGCGCCGGGATCCACGGCAGAAGGATCTCCGATCGTCAGCCCAGCGAGTAGGGGAAAGAGAATCAGGAAGGCCAGGACGGCCAGATACGGCCACCACTGAGGCCAGGCCTTCTTGAGCGGAGCATCTTCAATGTTCGTGGTCGATGAGGTCATGTTATTACTCCTTTTTCCCGAAGATGCCGGCTGGCTTGACGAGCAGGACGATCGCCATGATCAGCACGGTGGACGCTTTGGCAAGAGCCGGACTGCCCCGCAGGGTGGTTTCCAGGAAAGGAAGCTCAATCCCGGAAGCCACAAAATGGTCTCCAAATGCCCGGGCAATGCCCAGGATCAAAGTACCCACCGCAGCACCCGGATAGCTGCCCATCCCGCCGATCACCACGGCGATAAAGGCCTGAAGCTGGAAAATTCCTCCCATAGCGGGGTAGACACCCAGGAATGGGGCGGCGATCACGCCGCCCAGAGCTGCCAGGCCAGATCCCAGGGCGAACACGAGGGTGAAAACCCGGCGGACGTTGATGCCCAGCACCTGGACCATTTCGCTGTCCTGCACGCCGGCCCGGATGATCATCCCGATCCGGGATCGCCTGAGCAGCACGCCCACGGCGGAAAAGACCAGAATGCCCAGGAAAATGATGAACACACGGTAGGAGGGGAAAGCTCTCCCCAGCACGTCAATCGAACGGCATTTTTCTCCAAACCAGCTGAACAGGGATTCGGACCTGCAAGGTTCAGTAAATAAGGAAGGCGGGGTCATTGGAGGATGACCTTCTTCTCCCCAGACTCCTTCGATGACATCGGTCAAGGCGATCAATAAACCCAGGGTGAGCACCAGCTGGGTGACCGGGTTGCCGTAGAAGGGACGGATGAGGACAATTTCAACCGCTGCTCCCAACAGGGCACCGGCCAGGGACCCCAGCACCAGGGCCAGGACAAAGCGCAGGTCAACGGATAAACCGAGCATGAACTCCTCGCCTGGATCCCGCAGTAACAGGATGGCCAGGCCTAAAATGAGCAAAATCAGGGTGATGAGGAGCACCCGAACTGGACTCTTGCGGGAGCCTTCCTGATGAACCTCTCTGGGCGCCAGAGCCGTCCCGAAAGGCAGACCGGAGATGAACAGCAGCGCTGTGCGAAAAAGCATGGTGCCCATTGGTTCTTGAGCTTCAGCGGTACTGACGATCCCACCAACAGCAGTAACCCCGAAGGCGTTGATGGCCCGGATGGGAAAATCCCGCAGGCTGAAGGTGATCAAAACCAGAGATACAGCGATCAAGCCCCAGAAGAACCATTGGGGTTTATTCTGGGTTCGCTTCCAGCGCCAGAAAGGGACGCCGAAAGAGCGGGCTAACGTGATCCCGGCGCCCAGGGAAAGAAAGAACGGCAAAGTATTGAAGAGCAGGCGCGGATTGGCGTAGGTGGACAAACCCACATATGCTCCCAAGACAAATATGGAACCGTGGGCGAAATTGAGCACATCCATCAGACCAAAGATCAAGGACAGCCCGGAAGCCACCAGGAAATAAAGGGAAGCCAGGGTAATCCCGGAAAGCAATATGGATGCCCAGACTTTGGCTTCCATGCTCTGGGTGATCGCTGCGAAAGCTCCCAGAAAAATTATCAAGGCGATGATCAGGCTCCGGTTGTTCTGCCAAAGTTTTTTCATGATGGCTCCCTTGTTATGCTGCACCCAGGTATGCGTTGATCGTTTCCTGGTCGTCGATCAGATCCGGCATCAGACCATTCTTGACGGATCTGCCGGACTCAATGATGAAGTATCGCTCGGCCAGCTGGCTGGCCATGGAAAAATTCTGCTCCACAAGCAGGATGGTGGTGCGGGCGGAAAGCTGGCGCACCGCGTCCATCACTTCCTCAATCAGGACCGGGGCCAGACCTTCGCTGGGTTCATCGATCAAGAGCAGCGAATTTTCAGGCACCAGGGCCCGAGCAATGGCCAGCATTTGCTGCTGGCCGCCGGATAAATTCCCGGCCGGCAGCTTGATCAACCGTTTCAGGTCCGGAAAAACGTTGAAGATAAAATCGGACCGCTTATCCAGATCGTGTTTCTGGCGTTCGGCAATCTTCAGGTTTTCTTCCACGGTCAAATTCCGGAAGATAGCCCGGTGTTCCGGGACGTAGCCGATGCCCAGCTGGGCGATCAGATGAGGCTGCATGCCCTGGATTTCCCGATCTTCAAAGATCACTTTACCCTGCCGGGGAGGGCGCAGTCCGAGGATCGACTTCAGGGTTGTGGTTTTTCCAGCCCCATTGCGGCCGAGAAGGACGACGATGCTTCCCTGGGGAACTTTCAGGCTGACACCTTCCAGGATGTGGAATTGTTCGATGTAGGTATGAATATTTTCGATCACCAAGAGGTTATTCATGATTTCACCTCGGAAAAATCGCTGTACAATTCGCCGAGGTAGGCGGCCTGCACATTTTGATTGGCAGCAATTTCTTCTGGTGTGCCCTCCGCTAGCACCTGGCCGTGATGCATCACCGTGATCCAGTCGGACACGTTCATCACCAGGTCCATTTTGTGTTCCACCAGCATGATGGTTTTAGTGCCCAATTCTTTTATGTTGGTGATCACGTTCATCAGCATGGGAATTTCTTCTCGTGCCATGCCCGCTGTGGGTTCATCCAGCAGGAGAAGCTCAGGGTCAGAAGCGAGGATGATGGCCAATTCCAGCTTGCGCTGGCTGCCGTGAGGGAGCACCCGGGCCGGGAGGTTTGCCTCGGAGGTCATATCCACCTGGGTGAGAATATCCCAGGCCTGTTCTTGATATCGGGAAAAATGCTGGTGGTTCCGCCAGAATTTGAAATTATCTTCACCCAGGGACTGAGATGCCAGGCGGACATTTTCCAGGACAGTCAGGTTGGGAAAAAGGTTGGTTATCTGAAAGGAACGGCCGATGCCGAGATGGGCGATCTGGTGGGCAGGGGTCCTGGTGATGTCCTTCCCCTTGAAAAAAATCTTCCCCCGGGTGGGATCCAGGCTGGCGCTCAGCAGGTTAAAGAAGGTCGTTTTGCCTGCCCCATTGGGGCCGATGATGGAATGCAGGCGGTACTTACGCACCTCCAGATTGACGTCTTTGACAGCGACCAATCCTCCAAATTCCTTCCGGAGGTTCTTTGTTTTGAGGATGATTCCTTGTTCTTCCATGCGCTCTCCCCGTGGCGGTCTAGCTGCGGAAAACACGTGTAGATTGCCCGCCGGTGGGGGCAATCTACACGGAGTTAGGTAAGGCTTGATTGTGTATTCATTCGCTAAAAATCAGGGGCAGCGGTCCGCGTATTCATCTGTAAGCTGGCAGGGTGGGGCGGTCTCCTCCGGAGAGAAATTCTGCAGCAGTTCCACGAATTTAAGCTCCGGATCGGTGACGTTATCCACTTCCACAAAATACAGATTCTGAAGGGCGACATGGTCATAGGGGCGGATGATCACTGTACCCTTGGGTCCCTCGAATTGGAAATCATCTTCGTAGACCTCGATCAGGGCATCTGCGCTGCTGTCACCCTCTGTGGCTTCCAGGCCGTCCACAACCATGATGGCAGCCATCATACCTCCAGCTGCCCACAAGTCGGGAGGTGTGCCATATTCGTCCTGGTGAGCTTCCACCAGCCAATCGTTGATTTCATTGTCCGGCAAGGTGTAGTGGTAAACCTGGACACCTACGGAGCCGATGGCATCCGCGTAGCCAGCGGCCAGGGTCTGGTTGTCGCCCACCCCGGTGCCGACCACCATTTCGTCGAACACGCCCAGCTGGCTCATCTGCTGGAAGAGGGGGGCAAAACCCGCCCCGGCCCAGGTGACGATCACCACATCAGCGCCGGAATCCAGGATCTGATTGATGTAAGGGGTGAAATCAGCGGTATCGATAGGAGCAAAGATCGTTCCACATTCTTCTGCGGTGTCGTTGAGCACAAATTCTCCGCCGCCTTCCTTGACGACCGGATAGAAGGAGCAGGCGGAACCGATCCCGAAGGCATAGTCAGGCGCGATCTGAACGAAAGTGTCGCCCATCTCCAGGAGACCGTTGCCCATTACCAGGGCATCCTGGTAGCTGGTGCGGCTGGTCCGGAAGGTGTTGGGGCTGAAGTTAGCGCCGGTGATCTGCGGGGCAGCTGCCGGTTCGGCGATGAAGATCACGTCATTTTCTTCCGCAACGGGGCTGACTGCCAGAGCGACGCCGGAACTGATATTGCCGACCAGGATCTCGGCCCCTTCTGCCTCGATCAGTTCTCGGGCCTGTGAAACGCCTGTTTCGGGGTCACTTGCGTTGTCCTTCTCGATGACGCGGATAGGGCGGCCGGCGACTTCCATTGTGCCGCCTGTGGCGTAGTCAAGACCGAGGTAAAAACCCTGAGTCTGGCTGGGGCCGTAGATCGCCAGAGCGCCAGATTTATCGGTCATCAGGCCGATTACCAGCTCCTCTCCAGTCTCTTCTTCTTCCTCAGGTTCTGCCTCTTCCTCTTCCATTTCTTCTTCACTTTCTTCTTCGGGGGCCGCTTCCTCTTCCTCCTCTACCGTGGTTTCTTCTTCCACGGTTGGTTCCTCGGTGACTTCTGCGGTCTCAGGAGCACAGGCAGCGAGCAGGAGGGAACTGACCAGCAGCACGGAAAGGATGATCCACAAGGTGCGTTTTGTCTTCATGCTTCTTTCTCCTCTTCAAGCGTAATTAGTTTTCTGGGGCGGCAGTTTGGATGAGGTTTCACCTCCTTGGTAACGTGTTTAAAGGGAAGGAAAGGTCATGATTCCTGATGTTGGTCCTCATTTTAGCACTCATGAGTTGCAGTCCGGTTACAGCGCAGTCCCCAGCACGCTGGCTTTTGGTTATTGGGCGGCATTTTCAACCTGTTTGGCCAGAAAGCCGAGGATAATGGTGTTGAAAACCTCCGGATTTTCCCAGCAGGAGGCGTGTCCAGCGTCCGGTACCAGGTGCAGTTCCCCTCGGGGGAGGTTCTCCAGAAGTATTTGCGCATAGCCAATTCCTTTCAATAGGTCATTTTCTCCTACCAGGATGCAGCTCGGGGCCTTAATTTCAGCCAGCCGGGGGGTGAAATGAACCTTCAGGAAGCACTCGCACAGCCGGATCACGGCTGGAAAATCCAGTCCAGCGTAGCGTTTCCGGGCTTCCTCAAGCAGCTTGGGATGCTCCCGGATGAATGCCGGTGAAAAGTTCCACGGCACCGTGACGTGAAAAAAAGCGTCTGGATCGCCTGTCTGGAGGGCATCGATCCAGCTCTGGATGATGAACAGCAGCTCCGGGCCAACCTCGCTGGCCGTATCAGCCAGGATCAAAGAGCGGGTTTTTTCCGGATAATGGAGGGCGAAGGCTTGAGCGACTTCCCCGCCGTAGGATATGCCGGCGATATGGGCCCGATCAATTTCCAGGGCCTTGAGCAGCTCCGCCAGGTCTTTCGCATGGGACGCCATCGTGTACGGACCAGGGGGATGGTCGGATTGACCCTGACCCCGGCAGTCGTAGGTCAGGACCCGGTAATGAGCTGCCAGTTCTTCCAGCTGAAAAACCCAGCTGGTTGCTGCGTTCATGATAATCCCGTTATTAAGGACCAGGATGGGGCGTTCCGGTTGTCCGTGGAACTGGTAGAAGAGTCGAGTTTGGTTGATCTCAATCCTGGGCATCGCTTCTCCTTTCCAGGTCGCTGGTCCAGACCAGGGCTTCTCCACGCACCAGGAGTTCTCCTGCCTGGTTCTCGTGTCGGGTGGCAAGGTTAATGAGGTCTTTTTCCGGGCGCAGCCGGGTGATCCGGACCCGCCCGGTAACCGGCTCCCCGGGGTAGGCTGGTTTGATGAATGCGAAATGTTGTTTCAACCAGTTGGTTCCCGGTCCGGGCAGTTGGGTTCCCAGCAGGTGGGAGATCATCCCGCCCAGCTGGCCGCCGGTCAGCTGCCTGCCCCGGAAACCCGAACATTGCGCATAGCCATTGTCAGTGTAGAGAGGATTTTGCTCGTCCAATAATGCCAGATAGGTTTGATGTTCAACTGCGGTGATGGTGTAAGTATGTGATGCCGTTTGTCCGAGGGTTAATCCCTGGTGGGACTGGATCTCACTATGCTGTTCGGAAGACGGGGATGGAACCACGCTTTCTGAGAGATTGATGTCCTCAGAAGCAAATCCTGGCAAAGCCACCCGTGTTTTCCCGGTGCAGCCCAATTCACCGGAGGGTCGGAAGATATGGGTGCTGATCTCAGCTGTCCCCGGGGCTGGCCTGGCTGTCACTTCCAGTTCAACCCGGAGCTGTTCTCTCACAAAGGTCGGGGAAGGAAACATCAATTGCTGGGAGAGTTGACGGGAGCCCGGACCGGGAAATACATCTCCCAGGATTTGGATCAGGGTGCTGTAAAGAAGCATCCCATGGGCGACGGTTTTTCCGAACTTGGTCCGGGCGGCAAAATCCGGATCGACATGGATGGGATTGTCGTCTCCTGACAGGGCCGCAAAGCGGTCGAAATCAGCCTGGGAAAAGGTTACCTCTGTGGTGTGGGTATCTCCAATCTTCATGACTGTCCGTAATAATTAAAGTGGGTGACCTCTTCCCAGGGCAGCCTGCCCTGCAGCAGACTTGCCAGGGCGTATTTATCGCCCCGGGAAAACTTATGGTGGACGTCCGGGTCTTGTTTCGGCCGCTTTTTTTGGGGCTGATCATGGTACCCGAGCGGGGAGGCCGCGATGATCTCCAGTCCTTCAGGGATACCCAGCAGGTCCTCGATTGGCGAGGGATCCAACATCGGGTTCCCGAACCACCTGGAGCCCAGGCCGAGGGAAACGGCTGCCGTCATCAGGATGCCCATTGCGGCACCCAGGGAGCATAATTCCCAATCCCGAATCAGGCTGTTGAGCTCCGGAGGACCCAACTGGGCCCGGCGGTGTCGGCAGAGGACGATCCACCAGGGTGCCTTTTCCAGGTCCCTGTAAAGCTTCATTAAATCTCCAGTAAATTCAGGCGGCGTGTCGAGCATGGTGCGAAAAACACCCTTCTCCTGGGTTTTGATCAGGTGGGAAACCAGCATACTGACCAGCTCCGGGTCATGGACCGCAATCCATTCCCAGGGCTGGGTGTTGGCCGGGCTGGGTGCAGCGCAGGCTGCCCGGAGCACGATCTCGACCAGCTCCCGGGGGACCGGGTCTGGTCGGTAAGCCAGCACGCCCTGGCGTTTCTGGATGGCCTGGATGGTGTCCATGTCTATCCGCCGTATTCCTCCTGCAGCTCTCGCTTAAGCACTTTCCCGGCCGCGGTCCGGGGCAGCGACTCCACGAAGACTGCTGACCGGGGAATTTTATACCTGGCGATCTTGCCCCGGCAGAATTCAATCAGCTTTTCTTCGTTCAGGCTGTGTCCATCTTTGATGACCACGACGGCTTTGCCCACTTCCTGCCAGCGGGGATGGGGTACGCCGATCACCGCGGCTTCAGCTACCGCAGGATGCTGGTAGATCACGCTTTCCACCTCCGCGGGGTAAACGTTTTCTCCGCCTGATATGTACATGTCCTTCCAACGGTCAACGATGGTATAAAAACCCTCCTGATCGTACTTGGCGGCATCCCCGGAATGCAGCCAGCCGTCCCGAAGGGCTTCCCGGGTGGCTTCCGGTCGATTCCAGTAACCGGTGGTGACATTCCCACCCCGGATGCATAATTCTCCTACCTGGTTCGGACCCAGGATCGATCCCTGGCGATCCTGTATGGAGACCTCGGTGTGAAGGACCGGCTTGCCTACTGAACCTGCCTTGCGGACCGCGTCTTTTTTGGAAATGATGAAAACTGTCGGACCGGTTTCGGTCATCCCAAATCCCTGCTGGATGATGATCCCTTTCTCGGCATAGCGACGGACCAGGGCTGCGGGTAAGGGAGATCCACCGCTGGCCCAGCTTCTCACGCTGGAAAGGTCAAATTGATCGAAATCCGGATAATCTTCCAGCATCAGGTAGATGGAAGGGACCAGCAGGAAGGCGGTCACTTGATATTCCTCAATCAGAGCCAAAAACGTACCTGGATCAAAAGACCGCATCACCACCACGGTTCCCCCGGCGTGAAAGGTCGGGCAGGCATACAGGCCCAGACCGCCGATGTGGAAGGTGGGCAGCACGTTCAGGTTCACATCCTGGGAGGTGAGATCAATGGCCTGGCCCATCCCAATTGCATTGTAGAAAAAGTTCCCGTACGTCACCTGGGCCCCTTTGGGTCGGCCGGTGGTGCCTGAGGTGTAGATGATGGCCCAGATCTCGTCGTATGTTAATTTCGGATCGACCGGAGGAGCGGTATGATCGCTCTGCAGGGCTTCTCGATAGCTGAGCTGGTTTCTCTGTACGGGATCCCCCAGGACGAGCAGGTGCTCCAGGTCCATGGATTCTTCCAGGGCTGCGGCAGTTTCCTGGAATTCATCCTCAACTATCAGCAGGCGGGGCTGGCAGTCATTGAGGACATACGCGAGTTCCGGGACTGCCAAACGCCAATTGAGGGTGTTAAGAATCACCCCCGACTTGCTGCAGGCAAAGAGGATTTCATAATACTCTGCGCAGTTCTTGGCAAGCAGAGAAAGCCGGTCACCCCGATTGAGGTCCAGCTCGTTAAGGAGATAACCGGCAAATTTATCGGCCCGCTGGTTCAGCTCCCGGTAGGTGAGCTCCCGTCCGGAGTGAGCGTCCACCAGAGCCAGTTTCTCCGGGGTCCGCTCGGCATGGCGCTGGATCCAATCATAGTGCTCCATGAAACCTCCTCAGGCGTTGACGGCCTTGAAGGCCAGCTGGGGCTTGCGGTCCTCCTCTGGTCCAAGTTGGATGATCTCCACCTGGACAGGGAGGCCGAGTTCAATCTGGTCGGGCCGTCCGGGATCCAACCCGAGCAGGCGAGCACTGATCCGGACCCCTTCCTCCAGCTCCACGATCCCGGTCAGGTAAGGATTGTCCCGGCCGAACCCCTCTTCGTTCATGAAGGTGGGTCCGATGTGTACTGCGGTAAAAGCGGCCAGGCGGCCCTGACCAGAACATTCCACCCATTCCAGTCCAGTTTCTAGACAAATAGGACATATGGACCTGACGGGAAGATAGATCTCCTGACAGCGGGGGCATCGGGATGCCATTAATTTCCCTTCCTCGAGATACTTCTCGAAGGAATGGGCCGTGAAAGGTCGGTTATGTTCTGTCATCTTATTTCTCCCGTCGATAGATGTGGACTGCGCAGGTCTGGCCGGTGGCGCCTACATTATGGCTTAAACCCAGGGTTGGTTGTCCCGGGATTTGCCGTTCCCCGCCCAGGCCCCTGAGTTGCTTGAAGATTTCCACCGTTTGGCCGATCCCGGAAGCGCCAACCGGATGACCTTTTGATTTCAATCCTCCGGAGGTGTTGATCGGGATGTTTCCGTCCCGGTCCGTCGTGCCCTCTGCGACGGCTTGAAAGGCATTGCCGGGTTCAAAAAAGCCCAGATCTTCACAAGCAATCAGCTCGGCGATGGTGAAGCAGTCGTGAACCTCAGCGAGCTGGATGTCCTCGGGACCCACACCGGCCATCTGGTAGGCTTGCTGCCCGGCCAGTCTGGCGGCCTGGATCGAAGTCAGGTCCTCCCGGTCGTGGAGCGGGTAATCTGAGGCCTGGCCTGTGCCGATGATCCGGATCGGGTGATCTGTGAAAGACCCGGCGATCTCATCCGCCACCAGCAGTGCCGCACTGGCCCCGTCTGTGATCGGGGAGCAGTCAAACAGCCGCAGCGGCCAGGCGATCATCGGGTTGGCCCGGTCATCGGTCAAGAAATCCCATTCGTCCGTCCAATCAGGCACCGGCTTCCCTTTGCGTTGGGCTGAAGCTTTGCGCTTCTCCATCCAATCAGGGATGCTGACCCCGAATTGGGCTTTGTCATTCAGGGCTCCATTGGCATGATTTTTCAGCGCGACCCGCATGAGATCTTCCGGAGACGCTCCGTAGCGGTCAAAATAGGCCGTGGCCATCGCAGCATAAAAGCCGGGAAATGTAAAGCCAACCGGAATCTCATAAAGCACATCTCCGGCTGCGGCCAGGGTATCGGTCACTTCTGAGGTGGGCAGATTGGTCATCATTTCGATCCCACCCACCAGGACGATGTCGTACAGACCGGAAGCCACCGCTAAAATTCCTTCCCGGAGGGCGACCCCGCTGCTGGCGCAGGCATCCTCCACGCGGACAGCCGGACGGGGGATCATGCCCACGGCATCCGCCATGATCGGCGCGGTGTGGGCCTGTCCCTCAAAGAGGTCACTGGAAAAATTACCGATGTACAGGGCCTCAATGTCACGCGGGTCAAATTCACGGTCCACGGAGGACCGCATTTCAAGAAAAGCCTCCACGAATAAATCCCGGCTGGACTTCTCCGGAAAAGAACCGAATTTGCTCATACCTGCCCCGATCAGGGAGACCCCCCGAGCCAGAGACCTGGATGTTTTGGACATAGATTACTCCTTGGACTGAAGTTGTTCTTTGAGTTCCCGCTTGAGGACTTTTCCGGCCCCGGAGAGGGGCAGCTCGTCCATGAAAATGACTTTTTTGGGCACCTTATAAGCTGCCAGATGGTCTTTCAGGAAACGGAGCAGTTCCTCTTCTTCCGGCGGATCGACGTCCTGCTGGAGGACAACACAGGCTGTCCCGACCTCTCCCCACTGCGGGTCCGGTACGCCAACCACCGCGCACATGTGCACCGCGGGGTGTTCGTAAAGCACTTTTTCAATTTCGGGTGGGTAAACATTCTCCCCCCCGCTGATAAACATATCTTTCTTGCGGCCGACGATATAAAAATATCCTTCGGGATCCGCTTTCGCCAGATCCCCGGTGTGGAAGAAGCCTTCCTGATCAATCACATCTTCCACATCGCCGGTATCCCCGAAATAGCCGGAGCAAAAAGATGGGCCTTTGAGCACCAGCTCACCGACTTGATCAGGTCCCAGGATGTCCCCCTGATCATTTTTAACCTGCGCATCGACATAGAAATTAGGCCGGCCGATTGATCCCGCCTTGCGGACGGCATCCTCCGGGGCCAGGGCAAAAATCCCGGGTCCAAATTCGGTCATCCCGAAGCCCTGTTTGAAACGGATCCGCTTTTCTTGGGTATATTTTTTGACCAGCGGCACGGGCAGCGGAGCCCCGCCAGAAGTGCAGAACCGCAGGGAAGACAGGTCAGCTTCTTCCCAGTTTTCCGCCTGGGTCAGCATCTGGTACATGGTCGGCACAGCGGCGAATACATTGACTCGTTCGTTTTCGATCAGCTCCAGGATCTGTTCGGGATCAAAACGAGGAACCAGGATGGTGGTTCCTCCAAAGATCACCTGGGGCAGGGTATAAACAAACAATCCCCCGGTGTGGAAGAGGGGAAAAACGTTCAGGTAGACATCACCCGTTCTCAAGTCATGAATAAAGGTGTTGAGGGTGTTCCAGGCGATCATGCGGTGAGAAACCTGGGCCGCTTTCGGGGAACCTGTGGTCCCGCCGGTGAAAATTAAGGCCGCGATGGTTTCTTTATCAACCGCTTCCTGGGCGGCAGGTTCCGGGGAGCCGTTCTCCAGGGCAGATTGGTAGCTGAGGCTGTCCTTCAGGGCCTGGTTTTCGGTTTCCAGGATCAGCTCAAGGGATGGTTGTCCCTGGTAATCATCGAGGATGTTTTTTAGGTCCTGGGTGTACGCAGGGGAGACGATCAAAATCCGGGGCGAAGTATCCTGGAGGATGGACCGGGTTTCCCGCCAGTGCAGGCGCCAATTGAGGGCGGTGTGCACAGCGCCAATTTTCGAGCAGGCGAAGAAGCAATCCAGGTGTTCGATCCCATCCCTGGCTAAGATCGCCACACGATCCCCGGGTTGAATCCCCCGGGATCGGAAAAAATTTGCCAGACGGTCGGCCCTTTCGTTAGCATCCCGGTAGGTGAGCCGCAGGACAGGATCCTGTCCGTAATCGACAAAGGCCAGTTTATCCGGGCTGTAGAGCTGCCGTCGGGCCAGGTAGTTTCCGATGTACATACACTGCTCCTCGGGATGGTGCTTGATGGAGGCCAATCTATTTCCGATGATGATCTTTGAAAGTGCTAGGCTGACACAGTCCATTTCCAGACCGAGGCGGCCATGCTGATACCACCCCCGCTGGCGCAGAACAGCACCACATCACCCGGATCGGGCCCTTTGCCCTGCTTGATGGCATCGTCAAGGGCCATCACCACGCAGGGGGAACCGGTGTAGCCCCATTTGTCCATCACCCAGTGGGTTTTTTCGAGAGGTTGGTCGAGCAGGTCCATCATATGTTCGATGGTTCGCAGGTTGAGCTGGGTCATCAGATAAAGGTCCACGTCATCAAAGGATAGACCGGCTTTTGACAGGGCACCTTCCATTAATTTGGGCCAGTAATCGGTGTTAAAGGTCTTCGGGAAGCGCTTGACGAACTCGACCACCGGTTTTCCGTGTTTTTGATAGTTTTCCGGGGTCGAGGGCCGGTAAGCTGCTCCGGAGTAAATACCCAGTGCGTCATGATACTCACCCTTGGCGAGAAAATTGCTGGCCAGGAAACCGGGCTGCTCCCCCACACCCAGTACGGCGGCTCCGGCCCCGTCGGCAAAGAGGTTGGCGGTTTTCTTATCGGCTAGGTTTAAAAATCTGCTCATCCCATAACCGCCGGCCACCAGTACATAGCGGGCGGACTCTTCAGTGAGCAGATAGCGAGCGCCCTGGTCGAGGGCGGTTACCCATCCCGCACAAGCGCTGTTAACGTCGTAACAGCCAGCCTGATTTGCGCCAATTTTATGCTGGACGACCACTGAGGTTCCAGGAGAGAGATAATCGGGGGTGTCGGTAGAAACGATCAGCAGGTTAACATCCTCCGCTTTGACTCCTGCCTTCTCGAGGGCGGCTTGAGAAGCCTCGGCGATCAGGTCGGAGGTGGTTTGCTCGTCTGTCATCCAGTGCCGTTGCTCGATCCCGACGTTCTTTTCGAGCCACTCACTGGTTTCCTCCCCGATGAGTTGATCAATTTCTTCGTTGGTGACAACCCGCGGTGGGACATAACTGCCGGTGGATAAGATTTGAGCATGGCGGGACATAAACACCTCATGTTAGGAGTATGGTTATTATTAAGGATTTAACTTGATCTGCTCGACAAGAAGGAATGGACGGCCTGGATGGTCTCTGTGGGCTTTTCAATCGGGAAAATGTGCCCGGCTTGCGGGAGGATCTTGATTTCAGCATCCGGGATTTTTTCTGCCATCAATTCCGCGTTGCCCGGGGGAACCACCCGGTCGTGAGCGCCAAAGAGGATCAAGACTGGGTCCTGGATCCCGCTCATCCGTTTATCCACCTGCTCATCGGTCAGGGCTGCCATGCCGGCTCCAGCTGTCACCTGGGCCTGGTACTGTGGCGGCGGGACAGGGTTGGAAAAACGGTAGTTGGTCAATTCCTTGACCACCTCTGGTTCTCGTTCCACGAACCCGGGCGCTGTAGAGATCTCGATCCCCCGCTGAACCAGGTCCACAGGATCGCCTTCCCGGCTGGTCAGCACCTCCAGGGCTTCCGGCGTGATCGGGATCACCTTGGTGCCGCCGTAATTCGTACTGGCCAGGATGAGTTTGCTGACCAGATCCGGTCGCTGGACGGCCACTTCCTGGGCGATAAACCCACCCAGGGAATGGCCCAGCAGGTAAATGTCTTTAATATCCAGGGTTTCCAGCAGGCCGATGGTGTCTTCGGCCATCATCGACACGGTATAAGGGCCTTCAGGTTTGTCGCTTTCCCCTGCACCACGGTTGTCAAAGGCGATTACCCGGTAGTGATCAGCCAACCCGGGGATTATTTTTTCCCAAAACCAGGCTCCGTATCCCACCCCCGCGATGAGGAGAAGCGGATGACCTTGACCATGAATTTGATAATGGAGCTGAATTCCGTTCGTGTCTGCTTTTGGCATACTTACTCCTTGAGCTGTAACAGGTTTCTCTCGAGCACCCAGTGTCCGTCAATCACCCGCTGCAGGGCCAGAGCGGTCAGACCCCGGTGGTCAGCATCATTGTAGCTGATAGGAGGTAAAAGTCCTCCAGTCCAGTCCTCCAGGTTTTCAAGGGCTGTAATAAAACCTGTTCTGGTCAGATCAGGACCGGCCTTTTTGAGTCCTTCTACTACCAACTGGGCGGCAGCATAACCGATCCGGCTGTGAGTGCCTGGAGTCTGATTTGGGTAAAGGCGATCCATCAATTTCCGGTACAGCCTTTCACCACGGTGAGCCCGGGGGCCGGCAGGGTAGCTGGTAGCCCGCAGTCCCTGGGCAGCCTGGCTTCCAGCAAACTGCAGCAGGTCAGGGCCGGATATCACATAACTGCCGAGCCAGAACGGATGATAATTGGCTTGATGCGCCTTCCGCAGCAGGTCGGCTGCGGGTTTGACATAAGTATAAAGAAGAACCAGCTCCGCACCGGCAGACCGGCAGGCATCCAACCACTGCCCCGGATGGCTTTCCCCCGGATGGTGCTGGATGTGGGTGACTGCTTTCCACCCCTGGTTTTGTAATTCAGAGAGGAAGGCTTGTGAACCTTCTTCACCGTAGCGGTCGTTGATGGAAAGCACCCCGATGGAGCGGTCAGGATACTCCTCGGCCACATACTGGGCCAGGATACGCCCTTCGATTTCGTAGCTGGGCTGGAGGGCAAAATAGGTTTTATGGAAAGGCTTTGACCAGGTCGAAATCCCGCTGTGGGGGGAAATCACCGGGATTTTTTCAGCCAGCAGATCATCCATCACAGCCAGGTTAGGCGCTGTCCCCAGCGGGCTGACGATGGCAAAAATTCCCTTTTCCTCAACCAGCCTGCGGACAGCTTCCCGGGCCCTTCCGGGTTCAAAGGCATGGTCTTCTACAAGGAGGGTAATTTTTCGGCCGTACACACCTCCCCAGCGGTTGACATGCCGGTAATAGGCTGACGCGCCCCGGTGCACGGCCAGGCCGATGCTGGCCTGCGGCCCGGATAAGTCGATGAGGCTTCCCAAACGGATTTCTTCCGGGGTCACGCCGGGGGCCGTGGCTGCCAGATCCGGTTTGGGCTTCTCAAAACCAGGTACTACCAGGCGGGGTACGATCTGCAGCCGCTCGGCTTCCTCCCTGATCCAGTCCCGGAAATCGGGGTGAGCGATTCTGATCAACTCCTTCATACGGTCTTTTACGGTCAGCCCCCTCAAGCGGGCGCTCCCGTATTCTGTGACCACGGTATCCACATCCTGGCCCGGAATGGTGACCTCGGCCCCTTTGCTGAGGGTGGGCACAATAGTCGAGATCGTGCCGTCTTTTGCAGTCGAATGAAGGGCGATGATCCCTCTTCCACCCGGAGAGAGCTGAGCGCCCCGGTGTGTGTCCAGCTGGCCGCCTGTCCCGGAATAATGCCTTGCCCCGATGCTCTGGGAGCACACCTGGCCGTTGATATCCACCTGCAGGGCGGTGTTGACGCTGACCATCTTGTAATTGCGGCCGATCACAGTGGGATCATTGGTGACCTTTCCCTGCTGAAATTCAACGCCGAGATTTTTGTCAATGAAATCATACAGCTTCTGGGATCCCAGGGCAAAGGCGCCGACCATCTTGCCTTTCCAGAGTGTTTTTTTTCTTCCGGTGATGACCCCGGATCGATAAAGATCGACCATCCCGTCTGTAAACATTTCGGTGTGAACCCCCAGGTCGCGCCTTTCCAGCAGGAAATTGGTGATCGCGTTGGGAATGCCGCCGATCCCCAGCTGGAGGGTGGAGCCGTCTTCGATCAGCTCTGCGATATGGCCGCCGATGGCTTGCTCCCAGTCCCGGGGCGGTGAGGAAGGCAGTTCAAACATGGGCACATGGTTTTCCACCACATGATCCACCTCGGAGAGATGGATCTGGGTATCCCCCAGCGTCCAGGGCAGGTTCTCATTGATTTCCAGCACGACCAGGTCCGCGGCTTCGATGAGCATTTTTTCGATCACCAGGCAGGTGGAAAGGGAGAGATAACCGCGTTTATCAGGCGGAGTGGCGGTGCCCCAGAAGATGTCCAGATGATCCCCGGCGGCTTCCAGGCGAACTCTGGCAGCTGCGTGCAAATTATTGGGGATGTAAGATGTTCTACCCTGGGGGTGAACTTCCCGGTCAGGAGCGCCGTAAAACCAGTTTTCAACGAAAAAACGACCGGCCATTTCCGGCTGGAGCACAAAATCGTACAGCCGCAGGGGTAAACAGACCCAGACGGTGACATCCCGGAGACGGTCCCCCTGGTTGCCCAATTCCGTGAGCAATCCTACCGGCTCTGAAGCTGCCATGGCAGCCCCGATGGTGTGATGGGACTGCACCAACCCCACGGCCTCGGGTATGGAGATCAATTTTTGGGGATAGAGGTCATGTACGGTCATCTTTAATCAGGTCCCGATTACGATACCGCCGTCCACGCGAAGCACGGCTCCGGAGATAAAGCTGGCCTGATCGGAAGCCAGAAAGGTGTAGGCATTGGCCATGTCTTCCGGCTGTCCCAGCCGGCCAAGCGGGGTGCGCTGCCGCATACTTTGCAAGATCTTTTCAGGCATCGCCTGGACCATTTCCGTGGCCGTGAACCCAGGAGAAACCGCGTTGACGCGGATCCCGTATCTGCCCAATTCCCGGGCCCAGACCTTGGTCATCCCGATCACCCCGGCCTTGGTGGCCACGTAATTGGTTTGGCCGAAGTTCCCGTCCAGACCGACCACCGAGGTCGCGTTGAGGATCACGCCGCTTTCCTGAGGGATCATATGTTCGGCTGCCGCCCGCGTGCACAGAAAAACACCCTTCAGATTGACATCAATCACGCTGTCAAACATCTCATCTGTCATGCGTTTTTTGACCTCACCCTCTTTAAATTTGACCAGCTGGCCGTCCCGGGTGATGCCGGCGTTGTTGATCAGGATGTCGAGCTGTCCCCATTCTCCCATCAAGTCAGAGAGGTTCTGGCCCACTTGCTCGGCGCTGGTGACATCAACATGCTGGTAAACGGCAGAACCACCCTGATGATTGAGTTCAGCCACCAGCTCCTGGCCGTTTTCATCGGCAAGGTCCCAGATCGCAACCCGGGCCCCTTCTTTTGAGAAACGAGCAGCAACAGCCCGGCCGATCCCGTTTGCGCCTCCGGTAATCACTGCCGTTTGGTTTTCAAGAAGCATCTTTTTTTCTCCTGTATGGTTTCGGTGGATCCGGTAATTAATGGGGGTGATCAATCCTTTGCTCTGGTATCTTCTGAGTCCGGCCAGCTAGCGCCAGGCGACATGGTCTCGAGGGTAATGTAGCGCTGGATAAACGCTTCCGCCTCGGTCCATTTGGTGAAGGAACAGGAATCATCAGACTGCACATGATGGATTGCGCCCCGGTATGTGACGGGCGTTTCAGGGTCCGACGTGTCCTGGATAAAACGGATCACGAAAGAAGAGATAGCCAGTTGATCACCCATGCCTGGCAGTATAACAAAGGGATATAACAGGCCAGTTACAAGCCGGTGGTAACGGTGTCAGGGTGTGCCGCTGGTTAGAGATTGATAGCTGGCGATTGTTTCTGGAGAGGGAGAGATTTCCAATTCATCCCACAATATCTGCACGCAGCGCTGGTAGGTACGGCCAATCTGTCCGTGATCGCCCAGCTGCGAGTATGCGAACATGAGATGTCGATACGCGCGTTCCCAGCAGTTGTCCTCGGAGAATATCTGCTGGCAGAGATCGATTGTTTTTTCAGGCAGGCCGCTGGCGAGGTAAAGTTCACAGAGTTTGTCGGCTGCCCGCAGGTAAAGAACAGAGAGGTGCTCCCGTTCCGCGGCCGCCCAGGTTTCATAGCGGGCATCCGGAAGATATTCTCCCTCGTAAAGCTGGAGAGCCTTTTCTAATCTGGGTAGAGCCCGTTCAGGTGACTGGGGCAGGTATTGATCTGCGGTTTCCAGATAGCGGGTAAATTCATCAACGTCCAGCCACAAATCCGATTTCTGGCGGAGGAAATACAGGCTTTCATTCCGGCCGATAAAGGCGGAGTCTCTTCCCGGAGGGCGGTCGGGTTCGAGGACGCGGTAAAGGGTGCTCAGGGCCACCTTAAATCGGTTTTGGCTTTGATCCGGGCTGGCCTCAGGCCAAAGATATTCATAAATTAATTCCCTTTCCAGTCCCTGGTCGCGGAAAGTCAGGAAAACCTGGAAAAGTTGTCTGGTTTTAGAACGCTGCCAGCCGCTGCTGGTGATCTGGGCGGGGCCGCGCCAGGTCTGAAATTTCCCCAGGGTATAAACCCGGAGCTGGAAGCCGGGATGAATGACGATTTCCGGTAAACCCGCATCTGCCAGCAGCTGCCGGGCGTACGTATCTTCCCAGCCCTGATCTCTGGCTGTGATCAGGAGCGGGATGGTCCTGTGTTCATCAAGGGGTCCGAGCAGAGTCGGTTTAATAAAAAGGAAATCGTATCGCTTTTCCCGGCACAAGCTCAGCAGACGGGGAAGTTCCTGCGCCAATGCATCCTGGTTGCCTTGCTGATACCAACCCAGGCAGCGCCACAGTCTGGAAGCGGCAGTACCAAAGGGATCACTGCATTCTTGAAATCCGCGCTGTGCTTCTTGCAGCCAGCTGAAGGCGGAATCAAACCTGTTTGCCTGGAGGTAACTGGCGCCCAGGGTCAGCCGGAGCAAGGAAGCGATCCATTCATCTCCTGATTCCAGGGCGATCTCGATCCCCCGCTCAGCCAGGTCAGCAGCCTGATCCAGGTCTCCCTGGTAGCCGTAGACGCGGGTCAGGCCCCAGTAAGCCTCCACCCTGAGACGGGGAACCGCCAGCGCCCGGCTGATTTCGACTGCTTTTTCAAATTCTTTCCGGGCCTGGGCAGATTTTTTTTGACCGCACTTAACCATCAAGGCGTGCCCTTTGCGCATGTGTCCCACAGCGGTCACAAAGGGTGAATCAAGCTGGTTGCCCCGCCGGATGCCTTCCAGGGCGGTTGTATAAGCTTTCTCCGGTTCTCCCTGAAAAGCGCAAATGAGAGAGAGCACCAGCAGGGTTTCCCTGTGAGCCCGGGGAGTGTGCACGGGCTGTTCGCGCTCCTGCTGGGCGCGAATTTCCAGCTTCTCTCGGGCTTCCTGGAGCCGTCCTGTGCGAAGTAAAACCCGGTAAAGCAGCTCGGATTCTGCGGGGCCTTCCCTCCGCAGGGCATCGGCTTTCTGCCTGTATTCTTCAGCTTCCGCAGTTTTCCCGGCGTTGAGTTTATTCTCAGAGAGCAGTTCATAAAGCCTGGCGTTCGCTTCCCGGTCTTCTGTCCGATCGGAAAGACGCAGGGCTTGCTGCAGCAGTTCTGATGCCCGGCTGGGATTGACCGTATCCAGGTATACCCGGGCCTGGCCTCGCAGAGCCCGTCCAATTTCCGCGGTTTGACCCTGGTCCCGCCAGATTTTTTCGGCCTGTTCATACCAGCCCAGGGATTCTTGAAATCGGCTTCTCAGGCGAGCCAGGTCTCCGAGATGCTGCAGCAGAGCGGGGTAGCGGAGATATAACTCCGGCGGTAGTTTTTCCAGATATCCAGCCAGAGAATCCAGCTGTCCGGCTTTCAGCAGCTGCCTGCCGTGATCTGACAGCAGCCGGGCGGCTCTTTCAGGTTGAGCTGCTTGAAAGGCATGGTATATTGCGGAGCCTAGATCATTTTCTGTGGTGTAATAATCACAAGCTTTGGCATGCCAGCGGCGGGCCTGCTCCGGATCGACCTGCTGCTGGAGCAGATTATGAAAGATGTGCTGGTAGCGGAGCAGGTTACTGCCGAGATCAACCACAAAAAGGTCTTGACGCTGTAAATAATTGAGCAGCGCGGCGCTGTCCTGCTTGTTCCGGACAGCATTACAGGCTTCCGGGGTCATCACCCGCAGGATCGATGAGGTATGTAAAAATTTTTGAATATCTTCCGGCTGCTGCTCGAGGACTTCATGGATCAGGATCGCAAATAAATCTTCCATGGTCGAGTCTTGATTATCAAGGGCATCACCAATGGAGGCTACCGCACCGGTACGGAGGCTCTGCCAGATCACATGAAGGGCGACAGGCCAGCCGTCAGTCGCGGAGAATAATTCCTGGACCTCTTGTTCTGTAAGCTCGTATTGATATCCTTCCCGGAAAAGCAGGTTAATCTCATCTTTTTCGAAAGCCAGAAATCCCTGATCGAACTTGAGGACTTCTCCTTGCGACTGCCAGCGAAACTGGTTGGGAAGCTTGACCGGCTGCCGGGAGGAGAGGTAGATGTGCAGGTTGGGAGGCGCCAGGCTGACCAGGCGGTCAAGCAAAAAAACGACAGCTTCTGATTCCAGCAGGAAGTGGACATCATCCAGGAGCAAGAAAGTCGGGCTTTCCAGATCCTCAAGGACATTCAGTAACTGGTCCATGATCTGTTGAGCAGGCAGGGACCCTTGGGTGCTGTCCCAGTTCCGAAGCGTTCTGATCGGTGAGTCAGGCGTGTTGGGAAGCACCCGCTGGGCAGCATGCAGTAAATAAAGCAGAAAATTGGACGGATTGGTGTCATCAGCTGTGATCTGGTACCAAATCACAGGATGTTTCTGGACCAGCTCGTGGGCCAGGGACTGCAGGGCGGTGCTCTTTCCGTATCCAGGGCTGGCCTGGAGCATGGTCAGCCGGCAGCGGCTGCCCTCAGCGAGGCGCTGGAGGATGCGGTCCCGGACCAGCAACCGGGGAGGAGGTTGGGGAGGGGTGATTTTTACCTGCAGGACCTCGGGAAAGATCATAACATCAGCCAATCGCTTTTCAATGTGTGCATCACCTGGGTGATGGGCTGGAAGAGAACCTGGGGTTCCTTATACCCGCCTTTCCTCCCGCAAATTCAGCAAAGGGGGAGAAAAATGGGTGTTTCCATTATAGTACGTTTCTATCATTTAACGCCTGTTACCTTGCTCACCTTTTGTTGGTGAAGAGTACATGAAAGTTCCCCAAAATCGGCCGGAAATCGTGCAGGGAAGATTAATGGGCCAGGAAAAAAAAGCAGGTGATTCAGATTAGTTTCTTGACATTTCCCGTTGCTATTCTGTTGATATTGGAGTGGAAAAATATATTTTGTGCTTCCAGTGGAGATCATGTTGTTTGCTGCATCGA